>Ga0268299_1000855_pt1 | contig 74322 bp, 61 predicted proteins | sample NOBtaG_FD_193484 | JGI IMG/M metagenome (GOLD analysis project Ga0268299, IMG submission 193484) | Activated sludge microbial communities from bioreactor in Nijmegen, Gelderland, Netherland - NOB reactor | ecosystem: Engineered > Bioreactor > Aerobic > Activated sludge | place: Netherlands... | reverse complement strand
GCGCGCGCTGGAAGCGCAAGGACCTGCCGCACGTCCTCGCGCTCAGGACCGCGCAGTTCAATGGCGAGTGGAACCTGCTTTGGCACGACGCCGCATGACCATCCCGCGATTTCGGGAGATGCACCCCGACAAATCCCGGACGGAGGAAAGTGTTTGACACCCCCACCCCCCGAGCCGTTGACTTCGCCGCTCAATCACTACCGACCTGCTCCCCTATAGCTCAATCGGTAGAGCGCCGGACTGTTAATCCGTAGGTTCCTGGTTCGAGTCCAGGTGGGGGAGCCAACTCAAACTCCAACAATTTCAGCGTTCTGCGACGCTGCGCCGCCCCCGCAAGAGGGCGGCGTTTTTCGTGCGTCCGGTCCCCGTCCGGGGCGGGACGACCCGGCTCGCCGGATCGCCTGCAAAGCCTGCCCCGCCGCCTCGAAGCGGCGGCGGGCCTCGACCTGCGTGGGCTCCCGCCCGCGCGCGGCGGGAAGGCTCAGGATGCGGCCTCCTGCGGCAGCGGCTCCTCCTCCTGCGGGACGGTTTCCGGAGGAGCGGTCTCCGGTGGCGGGGAGGAAGGGGACGGTCCCTTGGACTTCTTCCCGCGCTTGCCGGTGGCGGGGGCGACGGTGGTGGAGGAAGTGGAGGTCTCCTCGCCACCGGCGGCGGGTGCAGGCGGCGCCGCATCCGCAGGCGGCGGCGAAGGGGGCGGAATCTCCGGCAACGGCAGCGCGCGGACGGCGTCCGCCCACGCGCCCCAGTCCCCGGCGAGCACGAGCCCGCCGTCCGCGTGGCGCGCGAGCAGTCCTTCCCCGACCAAGGCGCTGCCTAGGAAAAAGGCGTTGTTTTTGCCCCGCGCGAGGATGGCCGTCGCGAGCGTCGAGGCGAGGAAGCGTTCCGCCGCGCCCGCCAGCGCCTTGCGGATGGCCGCGAACGGCACCCACTCCTTGGAGAAGGTCCCGCTGCTGCTGTTCGAGACGACGCGGAGGGCGGGCTCGCCCGTGGCGACGTGCTTGCCGACCTCGTAAGCCAATACGCTGCCGTTCTCTTTCGTGACAGTCCCGGCGCGGACGGCGAGGAACAACGGCGCGGCCTGCTCGACGGACTTCTTTCCGATCTTGGTCATTGTGGCTGTGCTCCTTGGCACGGGTCGAGTGTGGCCGCTTCCGCGCGAGGGCGGAGGCGGCGTTGCTGGAAGTGGTGGAAGTCGTGGAAGGCCGCGCGGCGTCGCGCTACAGCCCGAGTTCGGCGCGCTTGGCTCTCGCGCGCTCGCGGGTCTCTGGGGTGGCGAACCCGGCCACCTTCGCGACGGTCGCGACGACCAGCGCCGCGTCGTCCACGAGGCCGCCCGGGAAGCCGTCGAAGATGGCATCGAACGGACAAACGAAGTACGCGAGCGCCGCCGCCGCGAGCGCCTTGCACCACGCGGGCACGTCGGGGTCGGCGAGCACGAACCACAGCAGCACGACGCACTCGACGACGCGCCCGAGGCCGCGCTTGGGAAGGAGGCGCGCCTTGGCGAAGAGGTCGCGCTCGCGGAGGTTTCTCACGGGCGGACCTTCCTCGCAAGTGCCGCGTCGGCCTCGCCCGCGTTCGCCAGCAGCCACGCGCGCACCTCGTGCGGGAGCGCAGGGGAATCGCACACGAAGCCCGTCCACGCCCACCCGTTGCTCGGACAGTACACCACTTCCCACAGGCGCTCGATGGGATGGAAGTGCACCACCTCGACGACGAGGTCGCGAAGACTCTGCGTCCATCCCAGCGCAACCAGCGGCGCGTCCGCTTCCTCCGTACCGAGCAGTGTGAAGTAGCCTTCCGCATCCGCGTCCCAAACGGCCCCGACCTTGGCGAGTTCCTTCTCGTACTCGTCGATGCGCGCGAGAATCCGGCGCTTGACGAGCAGTGGCAGACGCGCCCGCGCGGCGTCCGCGCGCGACTTGAAATGGACCACGGGGAGGTTGCCTCCATCGACGAAACAGAATGCCCCCGTCAGGGATCGAACCTGACGGGGGCATCGCTGCGACGCGCCCGAGGGAAGTCCCACGAGGCGCGCCTCACTCTGATGAAATGCGTTCGGTTTCGGAGTTGGCAGCGCCGTTGGCGAAGGGGAGGACCTAGGTCCGGAAGGTCCGCGCTATCCACTTCCGCGCTGCCGCGCCGAGGAGTGCGCCGACGATGGCGAAGAGAAACGGGCTCGTGGCATCGGCCCGGCCAGCGCCCGCGCAGCAGGACACGAGTCCGACCACGAAACCGAGGAGCGCGCCGCACTTCGCCCACACGAAGACGGGGCTCCCACCGAAGCCGGGGATGCCGCCTGCGGGCGGAGATGCGGCACCGGGAGGGTCAGTTTGCTGCGATGGCGCGCCCTTCGGAAGGAGTGCGACCAACTCGGTTTCGGCAAGCGGCCTCCACTCCTTCCACCCGCGTTGCCAAACGACCGTACCGGGGCCGATCTCGCCGGAAGCGAGAAGCTCGGCGATCCGCGACGCGGGCACCGGCCCCGCCTGCGCTCCCGCGACGGAGTAGTGCCAATCTTCGGGAAGCGGTGGCGGCCCGCCCGAGTGCTCGGGTGGCGCGCTCCCGGGCGTGGTCATGTCGTTCCCGGAGTCCTGCGGAGATGCTGTCATTGGGAGTCCTCCCGCTGTGGTTGTGGGGCGTCCGTCCCCGCTTGATAGTACCTGCACACGGCCTGCAATCGGCGCGCTACGCACTCGCGCAGCGCAGCGGGGGCCTCGACAACTGCGGCGTCCCCGAGCGAAAGCACGACGCGCTCCGCATGGTCGGCACTCCCGGCGTCGAACTCTACGAGCACACTTCCGTCTGCACACTCGCGGGCGGAGTGGACGGAAGGGAGGGTGCGCGCGAGGCTTGCGGCGTCGGCAGCACGCAACCGGAGACGGACGCGCAAGGTGCAGTGCGACTTCGTGGAAGTCGTGGAGGGCGCTTGGAGCCGCGAGACCTCGTCGAGGAGCCGCCGCACCGTCGGCGCGAGCCAGAACCCCGCCGGGGCGCACTGCCCGAGGGCGGCCCGCAGGAGGCTCAGCGCGAGCACGTCGGCGACGCTCGGGCGCGGCAGGCCCTCGCAGTGAAGCTCGCCGAGGCGCGACGGGCTGCGGAGGCTCCACCGCGTCCCCTTCAGCTTTCCCGTCAGGCTCTCGAATTCTGCGAGGTCGATCTCGTTCCCGTCGCCGTCGAGCGGGACCACTGGGAAGCCGCACTCCGCGAGCAACCGAAGGTCGGAGCGCGTCGTCTGTACGGAAAGCTCGAGCCCGAGGAACGGATACCGCGCGCGGAGCCGCTCGACGATCTCCGCCGCCGTCGGGGATTCCCCGGGCTCGGCGAGGAGCAACAGCGTTGTCCACGCGCGGAGGAGCCGGAAGCCCTTCGCGCCGTACTTGGTTGCTCGCTGTCCTGGTCGCCGTGCCAGCGTGGGGACTCCCCTGAAAGAATCCCGCAAGCCTCCTTGTGGAAGCTCGCTTGGGGCGTTCTTTCGGGGGTTCCGGCAAGTTTTTTTCGGTCCTGTCCGGGCGACGGCGGCGCCGGGACCTGCGATGCCATGACGAAGTGGAGGATCAAGCTGCGTCGGGCGGAGAGAAGGGATCCGAAGCGTGGCGCGGCTCGACTCACCGCGCGCGTGACTCGGGACGGCTCGTCACGGTGGTCCGTGACGCCCGTTTGGGTAGGTCGTTTCTCAGGACGATGGGTATCGGGATACCCAGTGGCGGCATGTGGGCATTTTGCGGGCCAAGGACGCGAAACTGCCTCGCCGGTTTCGCCCTCCCGAAGGATGGGTCCCCGCCTCTCCCGCCGTGCGAGGCAGGCGAGAGGCGGGTTTGCGGGTCTTGGCATGTAAAGCAAGTAATTACAGTCATGTGCAAAAACTGTTTTTCCTGCGAAAGTGCAGCGGGAGCGGCACGTCGATGGCAATGAGGTCTCTGCCGCGCTGAGGCGCGGCAGACATGGAAAAGGAGTTTCCGATGGCTGACGCAAAGCCGCTCGGGATCATCGGGAAGGTCGCCCGCGCTCGCAGCGTGGGGATCGCGCCTTCCCTGTTGGACACCACCGGGGAGTACGTCTTGGGGCCGGATGGCAACACTGCCTTCCTGTCCGACATCCGCGAGGCCATCAGCCTCACAAAGCAGCACCCCGAAGCCACCGTCGTTTGGCCGAACCCTGACGGGACGGGCACACACAGGGTGACGATCGAAGCCGAGGAGGGGGCCGAGGCTGCCCTTCTGGAGGCGCACGGGCTGGAAGTGATGCCCGAGACGCTGACGTTCACTGCCGGTCCGTACACGATCCGGCACTACTCGGTCCCTGCGCCCTTCGACGGCCAGCACGACCTCGCGCCGGGCGTGCAGGTGCTCGGCACCGGCACCGCCTCCCCCGTTCCGGGAACAGACTTCGGCGGGTACGAGGTGGTGGTTGCGTGCAACGCGGCCATCGCCACGCTCCCCGAGTCCATCCGCGCGGCGCTCTACACTGCCGACGACGAAGGGGACGCGCCCAGCGCGCCTTCCCCCACGGACGAGGACCCGCCCCCGGCACCGCTGGAGGGTGGGGAGGAAGCTGTCCCCGACGAGGTCGAGGAGACCTCGCTCGCGACGGACGACAGGGAGGATGCGAGCGGCAGCTACACGCTCGCCACCATGCGTGACGCGGACTTCCGAAGCGCCGACGAGGACAGCCCGCTGGAGGTGCGCGAGCAGTTGCGCAAGTTCGGGGAAGTCATCGACTCGGCGAGAACGGAACCGGACGGAAGCGGGGGGCAGCGGTTGGTTTCCCCGCACCTCGCGGTCCTCGAAGAAGTGCGGGATACGCTCCTCTCGATCAGCCACCGTGGCGATCTGGCACCCGCTGAACTGCTTCGCCAGTTCGTGTCCCCGTTCCTCAAGCTCACGACGGGGCGCGAGTCCTACGCTCTGGAGACGTCGAAGCGGTGGCGCCGCACAGATCAGTCTCTGCTGCTGACCGAGACGACGCGCTCGCTCATCAGCGCTCTGGAACGCGCCATCCCGCTCCTCTTCCAAGACGCCGTGACGAGGAGCGAGGTCCGCAAGAGCCTCAAGCGGTACCTCACGTCGGGCGGGCTCCGCAGCCTCGGCGACTTCGCCAAGACCTACTCCGACCTCCACGGACACGTCGGATGGTTCGACACCAAGCCGGGCCTCATCTCCACCGCCAACGGCCTCGTGGACCCCTCGACGATGTCCCTCCGCCAGCGTGTCGCCGCCGACTACATCATGCGCGCCACCAACGAGCCTTACATCCCCGGGGAGAGTTGCCCCGAGTTCGACGCCTTCCTCCACGACGCCTTCGAGGGGGACCGCGACGTGATCTGGTACTTCCTCAAGTTCCTCGGCTACAGCCTCTTGGGCTGTCCGAAGGAGAAGCTCCTCCTCGTCCTCTTCGGCGAGACGGACACCGGCAAGTCGCGGTTCCTCGCCGCGCTCGCGAAGATCCTCGGGCCTCTGGTGGAGTGGGCTTCAAGAGCGATCATCTTCAAGCTGTCGCAGGGCAGCGCGACGCAGCCGCATGTCGTCCGCGTCATCGGCTCGCGGCTCGTCATCATCAGCGAGAGTCGCAAGCGCGAGGTGCTGGACGACACGGCCTTGAAGAGCATGACCGGCGGTGTTGACGACCTCGTCATCAGGACGCTCTACAAGGAGCCCATCCGCGTCACCCCGACATGGGTCGCGCTGCTCGCGACGAACTTCGTCCCGCGCATCCCGACCGACGACCCCGCCCTCCTGCGCCGCCTCGTGTTCGTGCGCTTCTCCAAGGGCGTCCGCCCCCGCGACCCGCAGATGTACGAGAAGTTCCTTCAGGAGGGTCGGGGAATCCTCAACCGCCTCATCGAAGGCGCGCACGGCTACCTCCAGGAGGGGCTGGAGTTGCCCGAGTCCCTGCGCGTCCTGCGCGAGCAGGTGCTCGCCTCCGCTCAGGAACCGATCCGCACCTTCTTCGAGGAGTGCTTCGAACTCGATCCGACTGGCCGCGTCCGCGCGGAGGAGGTCAGGGAGCTTGCCCTCCAGTGGTTCCCCGCCCACGGCGCGGCGCTTCCCTCCGACAAGATGCTGGGCGACTTCGTCCGCATCATCTACGACCCGGGACAGGTCAAGCCCCTCAAGAGTTCCGGTGTGATGGTTTACACCGGCGTCCGCCTCCGCCAGCCCGCCGTGGCCCCGGAGCAGCCCGCCGCCTAACCCCTGCGGACCTCCCGGTCCACCACCCGCCCCCGCCCCGGTCCACCCCGGCGCGGGGGTTTTCCTTTTCCTCCACGACCTCCACGACCACGTTCCCCCCATCCCCCCTAGGGAGCTTTGGAAAGGGGGAAAAGAAAAGAGGGGAACCAGCGGCGCGCAGCAGGGTAGGTCCCGAGGCCACGCCTCGGACCGCAACCCTGTGGAGCGCTTCCAACCCCCTCGCGGCGGGCGCGGCGGCGTCCCCTTGGCACATGGCGGGCATCCGCCTTGGGAGCCCGCGAATCGGCTCCGCGAGAGTCGGCAAGCCTCCACCGCGATGGCTCCCCGGGCGCGGGGTTCGGAGGCGCGCGGCACCCCGGTTCGGGCGACGCAGGGAGGGCGGGGAGTTTCGCGCGCCGTCGAGCCTTGCAACGAGTGCGCAGGACGAAGGGGAGGACTGGGCTACACGCGCGCCTTCGCGAGGTCGCTGGCGATCAGTCGGATTTCGTCGAGTGCGGTTTCGAGGTCCTCGACGATCTCGGCGGCGATCACCTCCGGCGGCGGGAGGTTGTTAGGATCGTCGAGCGATTCGTCGCGAAGCCAGAAGATGTCGAGGCTGCACTTGTCGCGCTGGAGAATCTCGTCGTGCGTGTACCGACGCCAGCGACCGGTTTGCGCTTCCGGGTTCCACGTCTCGCGTCGGGCGGGGCGGTCGCCCGGCTTGTATACCTCGATGAACTCTCTCAGGTCCGCGTCGGCCAGTCGGTTCTGGACGAGCGTGAAGTGGATGTTCGTGCGGAGGTCGTAGAACCACACGTCCTTTGTCCACGGCGTTTCGGAAGCTGGTTTGCGGTCGAAGAAGACGACGTTCGCCTTCACGCCCTGCGCGTAGAAAATCCCCGTGGGCAGCCGCAGGATCGTGTGGACCTCGCACTCGTGCATCAGCTTCCGCCGCACGGTCTCGCCCGCGCCGCCCTCGAAGAGCACGTTGTCGGGAACGACCACCGCCGCGCGCCCGTGAATCTTGAGCAGCGTCTTGATATGCTGGACGAAGTTGAGCTGCTTGTTCTTCGTCGTGGTCCAGAAGTCGTCGCGCACGACGACGAGGTCGTCCTCCTCGTCACCCTCTTCCGTCTGCATCTTCACGGACGACTTCTTGCCGAAGGGCGGGTTCGTCAGGACCATGCTGTAGCGATCCGAGGGCGTCGTGGCGAGGCTGTCCCGCTTCTCCACGGGCACCGTCGCGGCGGGTTCCTCCGGCGTCGGACCGATCCCGTGGAGGTAGAGGTTCATCGCACAGCGGCGAACGTTCTCGTCCACGATGTCGTTGCCGCGCAGCGCGTCCAGGCGCAGGTGTTTCTTCTGCTCGCGGGTCTGGTGGGGGAAGGTGTGGAGGATGTGGTCGTGCGCGAGGAAGAGGAAGCCGCCGGTGCCGCAAGCGGGGTCGCAAATCGTGTCCTCGGGGGTCGGGCGCATGACCTCGACCATCGCGCGAATGACCGGGCGGGGCGTGAAGTACTGGCCTGCGCCCTTCTTGCTCTCCTGCGCATTCTTTTCGAGGAGCCCCTCGTAGGCGTCGCCCTTCACATCGGCGCTCAGGACCGACCACGTCTCGCGCCCGATCAAATCCGAGACGAGACGCTTCAGCATCGCGGGGTTGGTGATGTGGTTCTGTGCCTTGCGGAAAACGGTGCCGAGCATCCCGGGCTTCTTCGCCAGTTCCTCCAGCGTGTGCCGGTACTGGACTTCGAGGGCGTCGCCCTCCTTGTCGGCGAGGTTCGGCCAGTCCCACGGCGCGGGGACGACAGGGGGGAGGGAGTACGGCGGTTGCGTGCGCTCGTGTGCGAGTTTCAGGAAGAGGAGATAGGTAAGCTGGTCCACGTACTGCCCGTAGGACAGCCCTTCGTCCCGGAGCAGATGGCAGTAGCTCCAGAGCTTGTTGACGATTTGCGAGGTTCCGTTGTCGGCCACGTCAGTGCGGCGCTCCCGCGAGTTCCTCGCGAATGGTGTCGAGCGATCCTGCCTCTTCGACCCGCGCTCCGTAGTCCAGCAGCGCCCGGCGCATCTCGTCCCAAGGCAGGAGAGCGCGCCCGTCTTCGGGGAGGCTCGCCACGATGAGCACCTTCTGCTCCTCGCCGCGTGGTCCGCGCTTCTTCCGCACCTCGTTGCTCTCGTAGGCCAGCTTTTCCGTCTGGTCCACGGCGTGCCCGCGAACGGCGGAGAACGCGACGGGCTTCACAAGGTTTCGGAATCCGTTCTGGTAGGCGAACGGTGCCTCGAAAATCTTCCCCCCGAGCGGGAGTTCGATTCGGATGTCCCTCTCCGCGCGTCCCCGCTCGACCGCTTCTTCGAACAGCGTGTGGAGGGCAGGGAGGAGTCGGGGAGCGACGGCCTCAGACTGCTCCCGCACCCCTACCGCGCGGGCGAAGAGCCGTTCGAGGTCCTGCTCCAAATCCTTGATCCTCGTCGCCCGCGGTTCCGTGAGGACGACGGCGTTCCCCCGGAGGGAGACGAACTTTTGGAGGTCCTCCAGCGTGTGGAACTCGGAGCGCGTCACTCGGACCCGTTCCTTCAGTGCGTCGAGCATCGCGCGCACGCGGAGAGTGTCGAAGTCGTCGTGCTTGAAGAACTGCTTCACCCTGCGAAGGTCGCGCGTGGTGCGGACCTCCAGCGAGTTCCACTCGGGGCAGAAGAGGAGCACACCAACGGTGGCGGCCTCCTGCCGCATGGCGTCGGGGCGGTACTGGACCAAGGAGTAGTAGCCTGTCCTTGGTGCGAACGAGATTTCTGTCATGGTGTCGTCTCCTGTGGTCGAAAGTCGGTGGCCGGTCGCCTCGCCAAGGTACGCGCCCGTGCCAGAAGAAACTCCAGCAGGGCCGCCTTGGTTGGGCCGTCCACCTCCCACGCGGGGGGAATTCCACCGAGGGTGGATTCAACCTCGGTGCTCCCCAGTCTGTCCAGCCTGTCCTGCAACACGCGCGTCGTCGTTTCGTCCCAGTGCGGCAGGAACGCCGGGAACGCCCCGAAAATGCGCGGATCGTCCACCGCTCGCCGCAGCGCGGGCGGCGAAAGGTCGGGACTGTCCGTCAGGCAGTGCGTGTGGTCCATCGCAACAATCTCGACCGCCTCGCCCGTCGTGCGCTCCGACGAGAGGAACACGTTGTCGAAGTTCGGGGTCCGTCCGGCGAGCCAACGGTCACGGTTCCGCACCAGCGTATCGAACACGATCAACCGCGAAATGTCCTCGCGGTTCTGGACACGGCGGAGGCTTGCGGGCTCGCCACCCCACGCCGCGCCCCGTTCGAGACGCGTCGCAAACGCCGGTCCGACCGAGGCGAAGCCGCCGCCCTTCCCGAGCGGGAGCGGGAGCGACTCCTCGACGGGGAGGATGTGGAAGTCGAACGTCCGCAGGCCGAGCAACCTCGCGAGACTTGTCCCGACCCATTCGCACGCGAGGGCGTGCGGCCCTTCCGGGTTGCCGAGCGCCTTCACAACGGCGTCCCCCGCGTCGGTTTCGACGAAGATCGGGCCGGTGCTGCTCGGGTGGCTCCGGTGGTGGGAGAGGATTTCGGTCGGAGCCCAAGGCATTGGTCGGCTACGCCTTCCTCAGGACCTTTTGGACGTGCGCCAGCAGCCTCTTCGCCTCATCGCCCCATAGGTACGGAACCTTCACTGTCCGCGCCCAGTAGAAGCTCTTGCCGGTGACGCGTCGCACTTCCGACGCGGGAACCGCCCGTCGAAACCCGGAGTCGCGATTGGGGAGCGTTGTCAGAAAACGCACCGGGAGGTAAAGCTCATCGTCCTCGGCCACTTCCAATACTCGCGACCCGGTGACCTCTGCGGCAGCCACCACGCCGACGTTTTTCTGGACATAGAAAACAGTGTCCCCTTTCGTGAGGCGTCGGACCTGTTCTTTCGATGAACCCCACGCGGCTATCTTCCTTTTCGAGAACATGTCCCAAACCGAGTCCTCGTCGAAGGATGCGTTTGTGTCGAAGAGGACCCCCTTTCGACCCAGAACGCGCTGGTCGAAGGGCTTCGCGAAGAACTCGAAGTAGAGCCTTTTCTCTCTGCCGACCTCGAAGATTCGGTAGGGGATGAAATCCACGTCCACTCCCCTCTGCCTCCAATACTCGACTGCCTCGACGAGGCGAACGTCCGCAGCGCTCCCCACCGCGACCATCCTCTGGCGGCGGTTGAACTCTTCGGGTTTCAGGGGTTCAGAAAGGCCGAAGGCGTCGCGGTGCGCCTCCGCGAGCGAGGCCGTCGGCGAACTCCGTTCGGGATATTCTCGGAACATGGCGTCCAGATCGTCAAAGCTCCAGCGCGAAGCCTCCTGCGTGTAGCGGAGCAACTGTCCAAAGGCCCCCGAGTCGGCTGCCTCCCGCTTCAACTCGAAAAGCACGAGTCCGCCCGTGGCGTCGATCGCGTAGATGTCCGCGACCGCTTGTCCACGACGCTCCTGGTGAAAAACCAAGAACGGGGACACTTCGAAAAGGACGCCGAAGAGGTGCTTCGCCAGTAGTTCTTCGAGGTCCTTCTCCCGCTTTCCAAGCGCGGAGAGGGCGAGCGGCTCCAGTGGCGCGAGAGACTTTCCTTCGAGGTCTAGGGAGAAGAGCACTGGGCGGCCTCCGCTTCGGGCTTGGGCTTCCGCCCCCGCCGGGACGACGGGGAGGACTTCTTCTCGCGAGACGCCGCGTCCCGCTCGGCGCGGATGCGGGCGAGGAGGGCGCTCGCGGGTTCGTCGTTCGGGTCTTGCGGGACTAGTCCGCCCGAAAACGCCTCGCGCAGGAGCGACTGGCGGAGGCGGTCGGTGCGAACGAGTGCACGAGCGACTTGCGCCGCAAGCCGCTCCGACTCCTCGGTCCGTTGCTCTAGCTCGACTGCAATCCGTTGCTGTTCCGCGTGGGGGGGGAGCGGGATGGGAAGCTCGGACACGCTCGATACTGAAAGCGTATGCAGGCCGCTAGAGGACCCGGACAGGGAGAGCACCCGCCGGGACCCCTCCGGAGAATTCCAGAAGGCGGCGGCGTAGATTCCGGATAACCCGTCAAGTGGGCGCGCACGGATGATGTGGTTCTGGTGTACTGCGCTCGCGACCGAGCCGTCCCACAACGCCATTCGACCGATCTCCGAAGGGCTTCCGTTTCCCTCAACGATTAGGAGGTCTCCACGCCGGAGGGCGAACACCTCTGCTTCCCCGGGGAAGAGTTCAATCTTGTGAATCTCCCGGAGGTCGAGTCGGCCACGGTGGACATTCGCGACCCGAAGAAACGGGTGCGGATTCTTGTCGGGCCGACGGGAAGGCTGCTTCTGTATCCCGCCCCGGACCTCGCACACAAGACCGAGGCTCGCCCAGCACCACCCCTCCGGCAGCACGGGCAGGCCGTCCGTTTTCGGGACGGCGGGTTCCTTGTACTTGGCCTTCCACTTCGAGTCGGTGGGTTCTTTGCCCTTGGCGCGGAGCTTCGCGAGTTCGGCTTCTTCCCAGCGGCGGCGGCGTTCGGCGAGGATGCGTTGCAGAAGCGCGGACGCAGGCTCGTACTCGCGGCCCTCGCGGCGGGCGAGTTCGGCTTCGGTGGGGACGAGCTTCCCCTCGCACGCGGCCTTCAGCACCGAGTCGCGGAAGCGTTGGAGATTCCGTTGCGCGCGGCGGAGAGCCTCCACCGCCGCGTCGAGCCGCGAAAGCTGCTGCTCCAACTCCGACACGATCCGCCGCTGTTCGGGGAGGGGAGGGAGGACCAACCCGACCTGCCCCAAGACCTGCCCGTTCACGTTTGGTTGGCCGACCCCTCTCTTGGCAGACTGAATTTGCTGCCAATACTCGCCCGACTGGAAGTAGGCGTGGACGTAGCGCGCCGATATCTCCTCATTCACTCGAAGTCGAATGAGGTAGGACGCGAAAACTGCCAGAGGGCATGGACCGATCAGAAAGCTCTTGCCGGTCGTCGCTCCAGTGCGGGCGAAAACGATGTCTCCTTCGGCAAGTTGATACTTCGCCGTCTCAGCTTCTGAAATCTCGCAGGATGGGACGGTGCCCCAAGCGACCCCACCTCTCTGTATATCGGTGATTCTGAGAAAGCGCACTCCGACTGCTGACTTGGCAGCGCTCGCAGTGAAGCCGTACTGGATGCTGTCGGCAATCTCAGCGACACTCGTGCTAGTCCATCCGGGGGGTAACGCACGCCGCGAAGGAGTCACGCCACGAGCACCTCATTGAGTTCCCGCAACACGTCGCCGAGGTCGTCGCCGAAGACTTGATACACGCGACCGAGTCCGCCGCGTTGCGAGAATGGGGCGCTGTCGAAATCCTGCATGGTCATCTCGCAACTCGCGGCGACGTGGTCGCGGATCATCTCCAGCCACCGGCGCTGCTCCTCGTTGAAGTCCTTCCCGGCGGCGTGGCGCGCGTCGAGCCAGCGGTTGAACCGCTCGGCTACGCGGTCGGGGAAGGGGACAAGCTCCGGGTCCTGCGCGAGGGCGTGGCGCACCAGCGACACGATGTCCGTCAGCAACCGGTCGCGGCCTGCGCCGCGCACGCGGTCCCCTTCGAGCGTCGCGTAGGCGCGCCAGAGCTTTTCCGGCGTCAGGCCGTGCGGGGTGCGCAGCGCGTCGGCCAGCGCGCGCACGTCCTCGAACCGGAGCTTCGCGCCGCGAGGGAGGTTGTAGAGGACTTGGAGGGCGACCAGTTCGTCGCGGTGGGTGTCGAGGAACGCTCGGAAACTTGTGACGAGTGCCTCCGCCTTCGCGCGCGCTTCGGCATCGTTCCCCGCCTCGATCACTTCGTCGAGGTTGGTGCGGTCGATGATCTGCTCCGCGCGGGCCTTCAAGTCCAGGAGCACGTTTCGCAGGTCCGGCGACGTGGCGATGGGTGCGGCGGCGGTGTTCGCCATCGCGTCGCGCGCGGCGACAAGCTGCTCCACCGTCGGCTCCGCAGTCGGCGGGAGCGCGTTCTCCGCGCGGGCGCGCTCGAGTTGCACGTCCGGGTCGAATGCGTCGAGGAGCCCCTTCGCGAGGTCCAGAAGCGAGCGCCCGCCAGCCTTCGCGCGGACCTGTCGCGATTCGTCGTCGTCGAGCTGGTGCTCCAGCCGCGCCAACCGCCCGGCGAGGGAGGACAGGGTGGCTTCGTCCCGCGCGCCGAACGCGACCTGCTCCAGCAGTTGCTTGAACGAGGCGGAGCGTTTCTTCTCAATGGGGACGGTTTGCGTCTTAGGCTGCTCGCAAACGCCGACGCAGTCCACGACGACGAAGTGCGTCTTCCCGCGCGCGTCCGGCGTCACTCCGCGAAGCGTGTCGATGTCGATCACGCGCACACCGCGCCCCTTCATCTGCTCGAAAAGGGTCAGGCTCTTCACCGTGCGGAGGAAGACTAGCATCTCGACGGGCTTGATGTCCGTGCCGGTGGCGATCATGTCCACTGTCACGGCGATGCGCGGGTTGAAGCTGTTGCGAAACGCTTGGAGGTGGTCCTCCGGTTTGAGCCCGCTGCTCTTGTACGTCGTTTCCTCTTCGCCCACGGCGTTGGTCGTCACCACCCGCACGGTGCCTGTCCGGTAGGTGATCTTCTGGCAGAAGTCGTTTCCCTTGTCGAAGACCTCGCGGACGATCCGCGTCACGTCTTCGGCGTGGCTGTCGTCCTTCGCGAAGACGATGGTTTTCGGGAAGTGCGTGCGACCGGGGAAGAGGACAGGGAGGTTGTCCCGCAGGTGCGAGAACACCGTGCGAAGCTGGTCCTCTGCGACCACGTCGCGGTCGAGCTGGTCGGCGGTGTACACGATGTCGTCGTCGAGCCCTTCGAGCCTCTCGGCACGGGTCAGGCGGTCGCGCCTCGTGACGACTTCGAGCGGCCCGCCTTCAATGGTTGCGCCCTGCGTGGTGATCCGCGTGCGGAGCTTGTACACCTCGAAATCCACGTTCACGCCATCGGCCACGGCGGCGGCGTGCCCGTACTCCATGACGAGATTGCGGTTGAAGAACGCGAGCGTGTGCTTCCCCGGCGTGGCGGTCAGGCCGACGAGGTGCGCGTCGAAGTAGGTGAGCACCTGCCGCCAGAGCGTGTAGATGCTTCGGTGGCACTCGTCCACGACGATGAGGTCGAAGAAGTCCGGCGGGACGGCGGGGTTGTACTCGACCTGCGCGGGCTCTTTGATGAGGGCGGTCCCGTCGAACGCGGAGCCCTCCTCCAAGTCCTCCTCCATCTCCTTTCCGCAGAGCATGGAGTACACGCGCTGGATCGTCGCGATGACGACTTTCGCGTCCGGCCCGACACGCGGGGAGGTCAGCCGCTGCGTGATGTAGAGGTCCGTGAACGCGCGCCCGTCGTCCGGCGTCGCGTAGGCTTGGAACTCCTTGTACGCCTGCCGCCCGAGGTTCGACCGGTCCACAAGAAAAAGGACGCGGCGTGCTCCGCCAAACTTCACGAGCCGGTACAGCGCAGAGATTGCGGTGAAGGTCTTCCCGCTCCCGGTGGCCATCTGCACGAGCGAACGAGGACGGTTGTGTGCGAGAGAGTGTTCGAGATTCCGCACCGCCTCGATCTGCGCCGGCCAAAGCGCGCCGGTTTCGAGGGGCGGCATCTTTCCGACGCGGGCTGCGAAAGACGACGGGCGCGACTGTCCAGGCAGCACCGGCGCGGCAAGCCAGTCCCGGAGCGTCTCCGGCTTGTGGACTTGGAACACGGCGCGGCTGCGGGGTTCGGGGTCCAGTCGGTTGGTGAAGCGCGTCTCGATCCCCGTGGACTCGTAGAGGAAAGGGAGGGGCCGGACCGGTGCCGACAAGGTGTCGGGCAGCCCGGCTCCGTACTTCTCGGACTGCACCTCCACGGCGGCAAGCGTCGTCCCGGCGGGCTTCGCCTCCAGCACTCCAACCGCTCTGCCCCCGACGAAAAGGAGGTAGTCGGCCTCGCCGTGCCCGGGCTTCATCGGAAACTCGCGAACCGCCACTCCGAGCCCCGCTGCGAGGTTCACGCCGTCGCGGCTCTGCACGCACCAGCCCGCCGCCACGAGCGCGGCGTCGATGTCCCTTCGGGCGCGGTCTTCCGGTGTTTCGGGCATTGCGTACAACGGCCTCCCGCAGACGGGTTGGGTCCTCCAGCGTGTTCGCTTCTGGACCAAGAAAGACAGGTGTCGCGGCGGGTTGCAAGGCGAAGGGGGAATCGAGGTGCTGCAATCGCGCGGGCTCTGCTTGCCGCGTTCCTCGATTTCGGACAGGTTGGTGCTCGCCTTCGTCGTGCTCGGGAGCGTGCCCGCGCGAGGCGACAACGCCTGCCCGCGAGGGAGCACAGTGACGACTGCCAAAGGGACTCCGCCGGACGTGCCGTTCGCCTCGCAATCGGTCGAGGCGCTCGTGCAGGCCGTCACCGGCGGCGCGAGCGGCTCGGGGGTCCAGCCCGTCGGGAAGTACCGCTCCGGCCCGGAACTCGAAGGGTTCCTCGCGGGTGTCGGAATCGGTTGCAGCATCGGCTCGCGCGTTCCTTCGGTGCGTGAGTCGCTGCGAGGCGCCAACGCCCTTCCCGCCGAACGACCGAACCTCGTCAAGCTCCTCGAAGCAGTCGCCCACCCCGCCGAGTACCTCGACGCGCCGGGGAAGTCGGAGGCGGTCGTGCAATACCTAAACGAACGTCTCCGCTTCGACAGTCTGGAACTTCGGCGCGAGGGTGCGGTGTTTCGCGTCCGCCCTCTCGGCACGGTCGGGCACGCGGCGGAGGGTCTTGCGAAGAAACTCGACCTCCTCGACTTCGACGCCGTCTCCGCCGACTTCGCGCGCGCGTTGGAGCAAGCAGACGTGGACCCTCCCGGCGCGGTCACGTCCGCGTGCTCCACGGTGGAGAGCGTCTGCAAGTGTCTCCTGGACGAACTGGGGGAGCCGTACCCGGCGAAGAAGGATGTCTCCCACCTTGTCGGCGCCGTCGCGAAGAAGCTGCGGTTGGACCCCGCGAGGGCAGACCTTCCGAAAGAGTGTGCCGACGACATCCGCCAGATTCTCGGGGGCTTGCAGAGTGTTGCAGGAGGGATCGGCGCGCTGCGCACGCACGCCGGAGACGCGCACGGAAAGGGCAAGCAGCCGGTGGCGCTCGACGCGCGCATCGCGCGCCTCTCGATCCACGCCGCTTCGACGATTTCGCTCTTCTTCCTCGAAACGTGGCAGGTGCGCGCGCCGAAGAAGTAGGCGCGGCGCTGGCAGGAGGGAGGGTGTGGACGAAACCGACGGCACGGCGAGCGCGACGCACCCACGCGGCGAGCCAGCCACTGTGGGGGAGGAAGTGGAGCAGTCGCGTTCGACAATTCCTTGAAAGCACTCTGCCGGAGGAGCAAAGCAAGAGTGCGTTCCAGCCGCTCGGCAAGCGGCTGGAACGCAACTCGACGCTCAGTATTCATCCGGCGACAACGCCGTCGTCGCCGACCGAACCCACTCCCTCATTGTCCAGATGGGGCGGCCCTTCACTGAGGATTCCAGCCAACGGTTCCTGAAAGGCGCGGCGAGGCATCTCGTCCCACGTCCGACCCTTCAGCATCCGGCCCGCGCGCTTCTTGTTCACGCCGCCCCATTGCTTGAAGAAGAAGGGAACGTCGGCGCGATCGCACTGCTCCTGAATGTCCAGCACCCACTGCTCATCCATTGGCCGCGCGCCGGGACCCGATTCGCCGCCCACGATTGCCCAATGGATGCCGTCCAGCCGGAGCGGCCCGAGGGGGCCGAGGAGCGGTTCGAGAGACAGGAATCTGAGATGCGCACCTGTCTTTCGGAGCAGGTCGATGCGCGACTTGTATGCCGCAGTCTCGACGCTGACACCCATCCAGATGTGCGGGCTCCAAGGCAGACGTGCATCGAGCGCGAGGACGCGTTCGGGGCGCTTCGTGAGTATCTGGTACTCATGCCAGTCCGCCCGGTTCATGACCTCGAAGACTTCGAGGATGTAGTCGTCGGGCACTTGGTCGTGGAACAGATCGCTCATCGAGTTCACGAAGATCACCTGCGGCTTCTTCCAGCGCAGCGGGGTCTCAAGCGTGTGGCGCTGAACCGTGACCTCGAAGCCGTTGCGATACGACGTCTGTCCCATCGCCTTCAAGCGTCCGGCCATGCGCTCCGCGTAGCAGTGTTTGCATCCCGGGCTGATCTTCGAGCAGCCGGTGACGGGGTTCCATGTGGACTGGGTCCACTCGATTGAAGACTTAGTTGCCATTGGTGATGGTCCTTTCTTCTCCTCGGTTTCGGGGGGTGTGAGCGCTCGGGCGGGGGGCCACGTCCGTGGGTCCGGTCATAGCCCCCGCCGTACGGGTCGCTCGCTGGTGTGGCTGGGGGGAGGCGCGCCCGTGGGCGGGCCTCGGTGCGTCCCTATCGCCGCGCTGGAGTCGCGGGGCGGCCTCGGCGGCCTTCTGCCTCTTCGGTCGGTCGTGCGGATTCCCTGCGTGGACAGGCCCGCTCTGGAGCCGTGCGGGCGCACGGCGGCGTTGCTTCTCGGCAGCACTCGGTGGGGCTCGGCGTGGCGAGGCTGCTTGGGGTAGCCGTCGCCCGTTCCTTCATGCGCCTGCCCCGCCCGGGGGCCGCTAACGACCAGTTCAGCCTTCGCGTCGGCAGCTAACGCGAGTTGCAACAAGCCACGAGAGCAGCCTCGAAATGCTCGGGGGGCTCGCTTCGCATGGCCTGCCACGTCCGGGAGGCCTTGCGGCGGCTCGAAGCATGGGGAGACGGCTTGTGGAGGGGTCTTGCAGACGTGATGTCCGCCCTCGCGCGGCGTTTCGTCGGCGCGGAGCATGGGGAGAACCGAAGAAGGGCAAGCAATCGGTGGCGCTCGACGCGCGCATCGCGCGCCTCTCGATCCACGCCGCTTCGAGGATTTTCCGCTCCTTCCTCACAACGTGGCAGGTGCGCGCACCGAAGAACTAGGCGCGGCGCTGGCGGGAGGGAGGATGTGGACGAAACTGCTGGCAGGTGCCAAGCGCGGGGGCTGCCGAGGCTTCTCGGGAAAGGGTACGAAGTCGCGACAGGGCGCGCCAAGGGCTCGCGACGCGTCGCGATCAGGCCGTTGAATCCCCTTCCTGACCGTCCTTAGTAGGAGCTTTGTCGTACTTGCCCTGCGGCTCCCAGTGCCAAAACCAAATCGGTCGGTTCGCTCCGCCCGGCGTCTCGAAGAAGCCCTTCGACCGAAGGCTGACGCCTCGCTTGTGCTTCGGGTTTCGGCACTCCGCAGCGAAGTCCCGAAGAATCTCGAAGCGGGTTTGGTCCGACTTGCTCAGTTTCGGGACGTACTCGGCGGCGTCTCCGAAGAGGTCCTCTCCCGCGCTCCCGAAAGCAGCCTCGTCCGCTACGATCCACTCACGAACCAGCGGTGCCTTTTCGCGTGCGAACCGCGCCGCACCCGCAAAAAGGTCTGCGAGTTGCACTAACGGTTCTTCATCGGACCGTACCGGCTGGACGGGTTGCAGGTCGAGACTCCGAATGTCTGCCAACAACTCCTCAACCCGCGAGTGAATCGGCAACCGAAACTGGGTAGCGAGGTGCGCTCGCTCCTTCGGGCGACGGTGCTTCGTGTTGCTGAGCACTTCGCCAAGGTGCTCCCAGTTCATCGCCGTATTCTCGTCAGGCCGGACTGTCCAGCAAGCCCCGCCGGGCCACCGACGAAGCACGGTGGATAGAAGGTGGTAGTGCATTCTTTGGAGGTTCTCGCAGTCGTCCCGCCGCCGCACTTGGTGCCGCGAGTCCTTCATCCACCAAGACAGAACGTCGATGCGCACGTCCGCACCGGTCGCGTGCTCTGCGGCAAGTCGGAAGAACTCTCTAGCGAGTCTGGACTTCGGAGCGTGTCCGCGCAGCTTCTCGAACTTTGCCTCCGTCTCCTTCGCCCGGGCGAGTGCGGCGGCAAGAGCCGTACGCAGGGCCGCCAGCGCGGGCGGACGGCCAGAGATCGCAGCGATCGCCATGTATTCGGAGCCGTTGCAGCCCGACTCGTCCGAGTAGAGTTCGAGTGCGACTGGGGTCGAGCGGGCCTCAGTGCTCGGTGTCGCGACGGGACGGCGGATCATTGCCGAAGGAGTCCTTGCTGCGAATCTTGCCGTCCAACCCGTGGGTCAGGACCTCGGAGTGCTGGTTCCTCGCAATGTCCCGAGCCGCTGCCTCCGCCTGTGCTTGCGTGCGATGGTGGGAAGTATCGCGAGAATTTCCCTCGCCCAGGACGGCCCAGCCGTCGGGGCGCTTCACAACGTGTTGGTTCTTGCCTGCCATGATTCGGTTCTTTCCCTAGGTGGTTTTTCTGGAGACGGTTCGGACGGCGGTTCGGGGATCGAGGGAGGACGTGGAGAAGAGGCACTGGTAGTTGCGGATGGAGTGCCCTGACTATTCCTGCGGCGGCGTTTCCTCGGGAGGGTCTTGCTCGTATCGCGTCTTGCAGGTCGGGCAGTAGTACTTCCCGAGGTTGTGCTGCGGGTTCCAGACGTGGTCCTCAAGCATGAGGAGTTTCTCGGACTCTGCGTGGCAATTGGGGCAGCACGGTCCCTTCCATCCGGTACCGCCGTTCGGGAGATAGTACACATAGTGCCCGCGATGCCGAACCTCCGGCCTAGGCGCGCTGCGACGGCGCTCCGACACTTCGACTTCCTCTCGGAGCGTAGCGTTGGCGCGACGTAGGTCGAGCATCTCTTCTCGGGCCGAAACGAGTTCTCCGCGCAAGGCAACGATCTGCTCTTTCAACTCCAGTGACTGGATGTCGTCGGAGAGTTCCTTCAGTCGCTTGGCGATGGCGATGGCGTTGTCTAGCATAGGGCGACGGTCACTCCTCCAAGACTTCCGCCGGGTCGCTCTTCGCACCCCGGCTCGTCGAAATGTCGATGATGTTCGCCCGCAGGACGGGTTCGGGCGGGCGAGGATCGAGAGTTCCTGCGTCCAGCCCGAGCAGCTTTTCCACGTCTGAGAGACTAAATGGGAGGATCGACGCGAGTTGGTCACGGGAAACGAGTCCGTTCTGCAACACCGCTCGCATCGCCTCCGCGAGAAACTGGGGGACCTCGACTTCAAGGTCATCGTCCAAGGGCTCCTGCCGCCGTCCTCCCCAGCGTTTGGACATGCTCTTGTAGAGGAGGGTCGCACGGTCTTCGTCGATGATCCCGAGGTGCTTCGAGCGTTGCACCATCGCCTGCACAGAGACTCGCCAGCGAGGCTTGAGAGCAAGAAATCCGTCGAGAGAAGGGAAGACCAACTCGCGGACGAACCGTGCCTCGGGGAGGAGGAATGCGCCCGCGAACTTGTGCGCCTGCTGTTCGAGCAGCTTGTGCTCTGCCGCGGCAATCCCGGGCGACAAGTGCCTGTGGAGCACGATGTGGCCGAGTTCGTGCGCAGCGTCGAAACGGGAGCGGACGGCGGAGGATTTGTCGGCCCCTAGCATGACGAAGGGATTCGCCTCTTCCTTCGGCCACACAGAGAAGGCGTCGATGCTCTCGTCGGCGAGCACGTTCCGCGCGACCAAGAAGCCTTTGCTCTCCAAGAGCCAGACCATGTGGGACACGGGGTGGTCCCCCAGCTTCCAGAAGCGGCGAAGCTCCTGTGCGAAAGTCTCGATCTGTTCCCGGGAAATCTCGCGTGGGTGCGACGGCACTTCCAACGCGGGCAACTCCACGGGGAGGAAGTGGACGAACCGCCGGAGGAAGTGGGTGACTTCGGCGAACCACTCCGTCTTCCGCGTCATCCGAGTTCGCACCCCCTTCGTAGCGCTGGAGAGCGAGCGGAAGAAAAACGGGACGGGCTCGGGTGCCGTCCAAGGGCGAAGAAAGAAGGAGTGGGGCACATTGAGAGCGGCACAAATCCGCTTCAAGACTTCCGCGTTCGGGGTGCTGTCTCCTCGAACGTACTGGGAAATCGCCCCCGAGGAAACCTCGGCCACTTCAGCGAGCGCGACCATCGGCATCGAGCGAGCTTCCAACGCCTCCTTCAATCGGAGGCCGACAAATCCGGGAGTGCCCGTTCTCATCCTTGCTGTCCTCCATCGCCTTCGGCTTGGCGACGAGGACGCAGCACGACGCGAGGCGGCGAAATCGCCGGTGGTTCGGCGACTTCCGAAATCCCGCCGAAGGGAGGAAGTGGATGGTTGGGGCCAGCGACGGCTGGCGTCCCAAAGTCTTCGCTACCCCGCGCGAGTGCTTCCAAAGAAACGGCGGGCATGAGGAGCCGCCCATCCTCAAGATCCAAGAAGGCACGAACTTCAGCCCGAGCCAAGACCCCCGGCTTGCCGGAGACGTTGGAGTGGACGATCACGATGTGGATGCCCACTGTCACTTCGATCAATTCGGACTCCGGGTCCTCGAAGAGGTTCCCTTGACGTGCATTCAACTCGGCTCCAGCAGCGCGACTCGAAGAGTATCTTGGCAGATTCGGGTCCCAAAAGTCTGGACGTGACTGGACGACGCGGAAAGGCTCCGCCTCCACTTCCGTGCCTCGCCAAGTGTTCCTTCCGTTCGGCACAATTCGCGACCGCAGCCCGGCAGCGAGAGCAGCGCGACGCATCGCTTGGTCGATGAGCCCGTGCCGTATGTCGCCGAGGTTGTTGCTCGCCTCGGGAGTCCCAGATCCCCAGTCGCGCGCGGCCTTCAAGGGGGCCTCTTGATAGGCGTTGGCAAGGAGCGGTAGGAACTCCCGGGCGAACCGCCCGAGCGAGGCTTGAAGGAGGCTGGGAAGCTGCTTTCGAGGTATCTGCACGGTCGGTGATGCTCCGGTGGGCTGAGAAGGAGCGTTGGAGAAGTACTCCGCGAAGTCAAGCACCGAAGGCGAAGTCGCCACGGTTTTTTTTAGTTATGCGTCCGTCTAGTACTCCTGCGGCAGCAGCGCCGTCGTCGCCGACCGGTCCGCCTCGGTGATGAGCCAAAGTTTTTCCCCGCGCACGGAGTAGACCGACAACAACCGCGCGCCGTGGCGGAGAGCGTCCTCGTTCGCCTGCTTGTCCTCGTTGCAGACTTCGCCCCAGTCGCCGGTGGCGTGGCGTGCGAGGATCGCTGCGAGGTTTGCGTTCCGGGTGTCGTCGTCGTCGCCGAGCGCGGCGAGCGCTCCGGGTGTAGCGACCACGCGCCCCATCGGGAATCCGGCCTTGTCGGGAAGTACGAGGATGAGCACGTCGAGGTTCTCCTTTCGCGTGCGGTCGAGGTGCAAACGGCCCAGCCACCCGCGAAGGTGGCTGGGCCGTCCTTGTGTCCTCCTGCGCTGCCTCCGCGTCAGGCGGCGGCGGTCGTCGCTTGCTTCGGTGGTTCCGTGCCCGCGTGCCCGACCTCGGGAGTGGCGGGCGGCGGATCGGTCGTTGGCTTCGGTTCGGGTGCGGGTGGCACGGCTGCCGTTGCCGCCGCGCGCAGGGCGTCGGAGACGGTCTTCGAGCCCTGCCGCGTGACTTCGGCGGACAAGTGAGCATACCTCTGTGTCATCTGAGTGCTTGCGTGCCCAAGCAGCGACTGAACGACGTAAATGCTCGTTCCTGCGGACACCGCCAGGCTCGCGAAACTGTGCCGCAGGTCGTGAATCTTCAGGTTCACGATGCCCGCCTTCCTGCACGCGCGCTCGTGCGCGAACTTGGGCTCGGCGAGGTGCGTTCCTGCCTTCCACCCGGGGAAGACGAAAGGGTTCCCCGGCACGCGGGGGACCTCCGCCAGCACCGCCATCGCCGCGTCGTTCAATAGCACTGTCCGCGCCTTTCCCGCCTTCGTGTTTGGCAGCATCAAGGTCCGGTGTTCGAGGTTCACGTTCTCCCAAAGGGCGCCAAGCGCCTCGCTCCTCCTCATTCCTGTAGCGAGCAACATTCGCAGGTAGCAACGAAGCGACGCGTTCGGTTCTTCCGCCACAGCGGCGAGGTAGCGTTGCAGTTCCTCTCCCGACAGGCAGCGGGTTCTGGCGTTGTTCTCCTTGTGGTTTCGGACGCCTTGGGCCGGGCTCCGCACCAGCAGTTCCATCCGAGTCGCGTGAGTGAACAGCGCCTTCACGGACGCCAAAACTCGGTTCGCCGACGCGGGGGACATGGTGTCGAGCCACACCGCGTGCAGCCGTTCGATGTCGCCGCGCTTGACTTCGTCCAGCAGCCGCTTCCCCAGCGTGGGGAGGACGTGGACGCGAAGACGCTGCTCCGTGTCGCGCGCGGTCTTGATCGTGCGGCGCGCGTGCGAGAGGTACTGCTCAGCGAACTCGGCAACCGTGGGCATCGCCCGCGCCGCCTCCTTGTCGGCTCGCGGGTCTCCCCCCAAGGCGACCCTCGCCTTGAGTTCGTTGCCGCGCTTTCGTGCTTCGCTTGTTGTAATCGCGGGCCACTCGCCGATGCGAACGGCCGCTTTCCTTCCTCGCACTCGAAAGCGCAGGTCCCAGTGCCTCCTGCCGTTCTTGGAGACTGTCAGGCGGAGACCGACGCACTCGCTGTCGGCCCATTCCCTCCCTTTGCTGGCGGAGTCGCCGTCGTGCGCGGGGAGCTTTGCGATCGTTGCGTCGGAGAGGCGGTAACGGTTCTTCTCGGTTGTTGCTCTGCTGGGTACGGTGGTGGGCACGTTCGACTGTCCTCCTAGGTGTCGTTGGGCGTGCGCGCGCTCCGGCGGGGGCTACGTCCGGGGAACCGGTCGTCGCCCCCGCCGTGCGGGTCGCGCGTTGGTGTGGCTGGGGGGAGGCGCGCCCGTGGGCGGGCCTTGGTGCGTCCCTATCGCCGCGCTGGAGTCGCGGGGCGGCCTTGGCGGCCTTCTACCTCTTCGGTGTAGCTGCGGATTCCCTGCGTGGACAGGCCCGCTCTGGGGCCGTGCGGGCGCACGGCGGCGTTGCTTCGCGGCGGCTCCCGGTGGGGCTTGGCGTGGCGGGGCTGCTTGGGGTAGCCGTCGCCCGTTCCTTCATGCGCCTGCCCCGCCCGGGGGGCCGCTAACGACCAGTTCAACCTTCGCGTCGGCAGCTAACGCGAGTTGCAACAAGCCACGAAAACAGCCTCGAAAGAGTCGGGGGGCTGGCTTCGCATGGCCTGCCACGCCCGGGACGCCGTGCGGCGGCTAGGAGCATGGGGAAACGGCTCGGGGAGGGATCTCACGGACGGGAAGCGCGCTCGCGGGCGGCGTTTCGTCGGCGTGGAGCATGGGGAGAACCGGCAAGTCCCTGCTGTGCGCGGCGAAACGGCAGTCCGCCCGGAAATCCCGTGGCAGGCCATGCCTCCCCGCCGCCACGGGGCCTTGCGTCGGCTCCAAGCATGGGCAGCCAGCTCTCGCGTTGGACCGGAGCCGTTCGGCACCCAGTCACCGCCGCGATCGCCGGCTGTCAGGGCCGCCTTGGCTCCGGCGGCGTCGCACCGTCATCGGTGCGGTCGGTTGTCAGACGCCCCTCAAACCCACGATGGGCGTCCGGTCCCCGTCCGGTCCCACGTCCACAGCGGCGGGGAGGCATGGATCGCGAGGCGCCCCGGGCGAAACCCGCCCCGGAGGCCCCCCTCACCCCTCATCCAACGGGAGACCGGCGGGGGGCCGGGAAGCCTCGGAAACCAAGCCTAAAATGCTGAAACGACTGCGTTTGTGCAGTCCGCTGTTAATCCGTAGGTTCCTGGTTCGAGTCCAGGTGGGGGAGCCACTTCCAAACCCAGCAATCCCAACGTTCCGCAACAGCGCGCCGCCCCCGCAAGAGGGCGGCGTTTTTCGTCGTTCCGGTCCCCGTCCGGGGCGGGACGCCACCGCTCGCCCCATCCCGTGCGGATGAAGCCCCGCCGCCTCGAAACGGCGGCGCGCCTCCGAACGAACGGCGAACGCGGGAAGCTCCGGCGGGGCGGTCAGGATGCGGCCTCCTGCGGCGCCGGTTCCGCCTCCGGCTGCACGGCATCCGGGGGCGTCGGGGAGGTTGTGGAGGGACTCCCCTTCGCCTTCTTCCCGCGCTTGCCGGGCGCGGCGGTGGAGGGAGTGGAGGTCGCCTCGGCACCATCGGCGGCGGGCGGCGCGGGGGACTCCGACGGCGGCGGCGAAGGCGGCACGATCTCCGGCAACGGCAGCGCGCGGACGGCGTCGCCCCACGCCTGCCAGTCGCCCGCGAGCACGAGCCCGCCGTCCTGGTGGCGCGCGAGCAGGCCCTCGCCCACCAGCGCCGCCGCGATGAAGAAGGCGTTGTTCTTCCCCTTCGCATTGATCGCGCTCGCGAGCGTCGAGGCGGGGAACCGCTCCGCCGCGCCCGCCAGCGCCTTGCGGATCGCGGCGAACGCCACCCACTCCTTGCTGAACGTCCCCGACGACGAATTGCTGACGACGCGGATCGCCGGCTCGCCCGTGGCGACGTGCTTGCCGACCTCGTAGCCGAGGCTGCCGCCGTTCCCCTTCTCGATGGTCGCCGCGCGCACGGCGAGGTGCTCCGGCGCGGCCTGCTCGACGGTCTTCTTTCCGATCTTGGTCATGGCGCGTGTGCTCCTTTCGCACAGGTCGAGGGTGGCCGCTTCCGCGCGTCGGCGGAGGCGGCGTTGGTGGAGGTCGTGGATGTGGTGGAGGTCGTTCGGGGACGCCCTACAGCCCAAGCTCCCGCCGCTTGGCCCGCGCGCGTTCCCGGATCGCCGGGGTGACGTAGCCGGACGCCTTCGCGACGGTGGAGACGAGCAGCGCGGCGTCGTCCACGAAGCCCATCGGAAGGAAGTCCGGCACGGCGTCCACGGGGCAGATGAAGTACGCGAGCGCCGCCGCCGCCAGCGCCTTGCACCACGCGGGCACGTCCGGGTCCGCCATCACGAACCACAGCAGCACGGCGCATTCTACGACGCGCCCAAGGCCGCGCTTCGGCAGGATGCGCAGCTTGCGGAAGAGTCCGCTTTCGGGGACGCCATTCGTCATGGTCGCATGATCCTGGCGATCGACGCGTCGGCCTCGCCTGCGTTCGCCATCAGCCACTCGCGCACCTCGCGCGGGAGCGCAGGGGAATCGGGCACGAAGCACGTCCACCCCCAGTTGTTTCCCGGGATGTGGATCAGCTCCCACAACCGCGCGGCAGCGTGGTAGTGGACGGCCTCGGGGAGGAGGTCGCGCAGGCGCCGATCCCATCCGAGGTCGGAGAGCGGCGCGTCCGCTTCCTCCGGCGTGGCGTAGGCGAAGTGCCCGTCGTCCTCCGGCACCCAGACGCAACCGAGCTTGGCGAGTTCCCTCTCGAAGGCGTCGATCCGGTCGAGCACCACGCGCCGGTGCGCGGCGGGAAGACGCGCGCGCGCCGCGTCCTCCCGACTCTTGAAGTGGAGCATGTGGAGGTCGTCTCCCTCCCGAAGACACAACGCCCGCGCCGGGGATCGAACCCGGCGCGGGCGTCGGCGGCGCGGTCGAGGGAAGCCCCACGAGGTCGCGCCTCAAGGCATGAAATCTGCTCGACTCGGGAACTCGTGACGACCGCCTGCAATCCACGAATCGAAAGGACACGCCCCGCACGCGCGGGTGGGCTCACGCATCCTCAATGGAGGCCTCGCATGGCGAAACCCGCGAGGTTGTCGAAACGAATCGTGGCGAGATATCCCGCACAGGAACTCGCCGAGGATGTGGTGGAGGCGCTCGTCGCCTACACCAAGGCGGCAGCCGCCAAGCTGCCGGACTGCTTCTTCGCGACCGAGTTCATCACGCCGGAGTACGAGTCGTACTTGATGGAGACTCTGGACGATCTCGAATGGACCTCCCAGTTCAATCACGAGACCCAGGACTTCGGGTGGAAGTACTCGCGCGGGAAGCTGGAGTTCACCGAGCAGGACTACCTCGGGCCGCTGCCCGATTGGCTGCTGCCGGTCGCCGAGGGACTCGTGGACTGGAGCTGCTTCGAGCAGACCCCGGACGAGTGCTTCGTGAACTCCTACCGGGCGTCGCAGGGCCTGAACCCGCACCGCGATTGCGTGTGCTTTCAGGAGCGCATCGCGACGGTCACGCTGCACTCGGGGGCGATGCTCCGCTTCACCCCCCCGAACGGACACAGGGTCCACTACCTTCCCGTGGACCTGTACCTGCCGCGCCGCTCGCTCTTCGTGTTCTGGGGCGAGTCGAGGCGCAGTTGGTTCCACGAGGTCCCGCCGACCCCCGTGGACAAGGTTGAGGGCGTCGGAGACATCCGGCGCACGCGGCGCGTCTCCCTGACGTTCCGCAACGCGAAGCCGCCCGCCTCGCGGCTGGCTTCGCAGGAGACCAGAGTCGCCGGGAGGAGACCGGCGTTCATGGCACCGCGCGGGGGCTGACAGCCTCCCTAGGGATCACGCGGGAGGCCGAGCGCCTCCCCCAAAGTTCGCGCCCCGCGAGAGACCGGTCTCTCGCGGGGCGCTGTGTTTTCGGCGTAGGCGCGGGAAAACAAGCGACAGCAGCGGAGCCCGAGACCTCTACATGCCGAGGATCGACTCTGCCTTCTCTCTCGCGCGGAGGATGTGCTCCTCCTTCGTGTAGGCGGCCACCGCAACGACTGCCGCCGCGAGCACGGTTAGATCGTCCGTAAAGCCCACCACGGGAATCGCGTCAGGGATCACGTCGAAGGGCGAGATCAGGTAGGCGAGGGCTGCGGCGATCTTGACCTTTGCCCACCCCGGCGTGTCGGGATCGGACCAGACAAAGTAGAGGATGAAGGCCTTTTCGAGGAGATCCCTCCCCATGCGTTTCCCGAAACGCTTGATCGTGGACCAGAAGCCCGACTCATCGAAGCTGCTCATTGCGTAACTCTCCTTTCGAGTTGAGTCCCGAGAGACTCCATGAACTGCCAACCACGCTCCTTACTTCTCATCAACCCAGTCGCAGAACCTCTTCACCATCCCGATCGCCTGAATCACTTCATCAGCGAATGGGAGGAAATCGGGTACGAGGAAGTTGATGGCGAACAGGAGAAGCTGCATCCACCCGGGAAAGAACCAACACCCGAACGCCAGAAGCACCAGACCCAGATAGATCAACATCGGTCGCTCTCCGGTCGGTCGATACGGACAGATTCTACGGAGCCTTCGTAGTTCTCCGAGGACGCGCGAATCCGTCTCTTGACTGCGGCCCGCAGTGTCTCCGGTTCCTCCACAACCCCCACCTCCCCGAGCCCGAGCGCGAGCCGCTCGGCCTCCGCTTGGTCCGCCGCCTCGAACTCGACAGGCACCCAGTCGCCGACGGCGGATTCGTGGACCTTGTGGAGGCCGGGGAGCATCGTCGCCGCGTGCGCAGCTTCGGCGGCGCGAAGGAGGATTCGCACGCGGACGCGACCACGCTTCGCCGCGACCTTCGGCGCCTTCGCCGATTGCGCGTTCGCCACCTCGTCGAGGAGCCGCCGCACCGTGGGCGCGAGCCAGAATCCCGCGGGGGCGCACTGGCCGAGCGCCGCGCGCAGGAGGTCGAGCGCGAGCACGTCGGCGACGCTGGGGCGCGGCAGTCCCTCGCAGTGCAGCTCGGCAAGCCGCGACGGCGCGCGAAGGCTCCACCGCACGTTCTTCAGCTTCCCCGTCAGGTTCTCGAACTCGCACACGTCTATCTCGTTGCCGTCCGCGTCGAACGGGACGACGGGGAAGCCGCACTCACTCAACAGGCGAAGATCATCGCGTGTGGTTTGAAGGCTGAGTTCGAGGCCGTCGAACGGGTAGCGCGTGCGCAGTCGTTCGTGGAGTTCCGCCGCCGTGGACGGCGGTCCGGGCTCCGCCAGCATGAGCAGCAGGCACCAGCCGCGAAGCAGCCGCAGCCGCTTCGCGCCAAACTTCGCTCGCTGTCCGGGACGACGCTCCAGGATGGGGACTCCGAGAAGAATCCCGCGAGCTTCCACGCGGAAGCTCGCTTGGGGACTTCTTCCCGAAGTTTTTTTCGGTCCCGTCCGGCGGCGGCGTCGCAACGCCGCGCGATGCCATGACGAAGTGGAGGATCGACGCGGGCGTTGGTCAGCCCCGCGCAGACGAAGCGCGGCGCGAATCGTCCCGCCGGCGAGGATGGGCGCGCGGGATCGTCACGGTCGCGTCAAGCCACAATGGTTGTGCAAGTCAATTCCCATGCGCGTGGGTACGCGCTTACCCGGTGGAGGTAAGGTGACGGATCGAGCCGCAAAACCGTTCCCGATTCCGTCCTTCGATCGAAGGCCTCCCGCCGATTTTCCAGATTCGCCCTTGCATCGGAGGACATCTCGTCCCGTGCCGCATAAGTGTAGTGTTTTCAATAGTGTATGATGCGATTTTTCCATCCAATCGCGGCTCGTAAAGTGGCATGTCAATCGCAAAAGTGGTATCGACCGCGCGAAGGCGCGGTACACCAACAAGGAGCTTTCGATGATTGAGCAGAAGTCGCTCGGGATCATCGGGAAGGTCGCCCTCGCTCGCAACGTGGGCATTTCGCCTTCCCTGCTGAACCCCTCCACGGGGGAGTACATCGCGGGATCGAATGGCACACCCGCCATCCTTTCCAACATCGCCGAGGCGATCCGCCTCACAAACTTGCACCCGGAAGCGTCGGTCGTGTGGGCCAACCCAGACGGCGCGGAGACGCACCGCGTGACTGTCCTAACCGAGGATGCGGTGGCCGAGGGTGCCCTCCTTGATGCCTGCGGGCTTTCAGAGATGCCCGAGACGCTGACGTTCGCCGCCGGACCCTATACGTTCCGGCACTTCGCATCTGTCGCACCCTTCGACGGGCAACGAGAACTGCTTCCGGGGGTGCAGGCATTCGGAGCAGGCACCTGCACCCCGGTTCCGGGGACGGACTTTGGCGGGCACGAGGTCTTGGTTGCGTGCCGTAAGTCCATCATCCCGCTTCCCGAGAGCATTGACATCGCCCTGCATTCCAACGACGGCGCGGTCTTCAACGGCGCGACCGTCCGCGAGGTTGGCGGTGAGTTCCTCCCCTTCCTCGAAGTCCTGCCCCCCTTCCTCGCGAACGATGGTGAGGACACTGCGCACTCCGAAGCCTCGCCGGGCACCGACACCGTCCCGGAAGATAGTGCCGAGGAAGTGGATGGTGATGTCATCGGTGAGGACGCGCCGGACTCTACGCCGACAAATGCGCCGGTCGTCCTCCCGATCACGCCCATCGCGAAGGCGCCGAAGGGCATCGGCTACGGCACTGACGGACCGCCGCTCACCCTGCGGAAGCGCGCGGAGGCCGTCCGGGTGGTTGCCGCCCTAATGGCCGCGGGCGAGGCGGAAGCGATTTCGGGGTGCCCGGAGCACCTTGAGATTGTCGAGAAGCTGCGCAGCGTGTGCGAGCACCTGCCCGCTCGGGGCGACCTCGCCTTCTCGGACTTCGCCGTGCTGCTCGCGCGCGGCGCCGTCGTTCTCTGCCCGGGGCGCGACGGGTTCGGTCTTCAGGAAGACATGCTTTGGCGCCCGGTCCCGCAGCACCTGCTGATCACTGAGCTGGTCCGGGAATTGGCGCGCGCGATCGAACTGGCGTACCCCTCGTTCCGGTTCGACGCCGAAGGGATCAAGGCCTTGAAGAAGGCCGTTCGCCGCTACTTCACCATCAGCGGGCAGCGCGCGGTGGTCGGCTTGGTGATGACGCACGCCGAGCTTCACGGAGATGTGCGGCTCTTCGACCAGGGCACCGGCCTGATCGCATTCACGAATGGCGTCGTCACGCCCGAAGACATGATTCTCCAACCGCACCGTGCGTGTAATCACCTCACCCGCTCTGCCAGCGTTGCCTACGTTTCCGGCGCCTCGTGCCCTGAGTTCCGTTCCTTCCTGCTCGACGCGTTCAACGGGGATGAAGCGGCCATCGAGTTTCTCCTGAAGTTCCTCGGTTACGCGCTTCTTGGGCGCCCCCGCATCAAGTTGATGGTCATCCTTTTCGGTCCCAAGCACTCCGGGAAATCGAGCCTTCTGGACATCCTTCAGGAAATCTTCGGCTCAGTCATCATCACGGCACACCGACGGGTGATCTTCAACATCCATCAGGGCTCCGCCACCGACCCGCACACCGTTCGCATCGTCGGTTCGCGGCTGGCGGTGGTGAACGAGTCGCGCCAGAACGAGAAGCTCGACGATGTCGCGATCAAGTCCATGACCGGCGGCCTCGACAGGCTTATCCTTCGCGGCATGTATGCCACGCCTATCGAGGTCATCCCCACTTGGTCCGTTCTCCTTGCGACGAACGTGCTGCCGATCCTGCCGGAGAACGACCCCGCCCTTCTGGACCGCCTCGCCTTCCTTCGGATCGGGCAGGGCACCCGTCCGCGCGATCCGCGCCTCCAGGAGAAGCTGATGGCCGAGGCCGAGGGCATCGCCGCCCTGATCGTCGAAGCCGCGCACCGGTTTCTTGCGGAAGGACTCGAACTTCCCTCATCCCTACAAGAGCTGCGCCAGGAGGTCCTCGCCACGGGTCGCGATCCGATCGCCGCGTTCTTTGATTCATGCTTCGTCATGGACCCCGCTTTCTCCACATCCGCCGAACAGGTCCGCAACCTCGCCAGTGTGTGGTTTCCGGTTCACGGTATGCCGATCCCCAGCGCCAAGGAACTGGGGGAGGGCGTCCGCGCGCACTTCCCGCCGATGCAGGTGGTCGCAAGGAAGTCCGGTGGGGTCATCGTCTATCGGGGCCTCCGCGTGAGGGACGGCGGGGAGGATTCCGGACGGGCCGCGTAGTCAGCGTGAATCCCGGCGGCACCAACAGCCCCCGCGCCGTGCAAACCGGCGCGGGGGCAGATTCTCCACGATCTTCCACCAACCACATCCACCCCACTCTCCCCATCCTCCAAGAGTCCTCTGCGATTTCTTGGGGGAAGGGGAAAGAGACCGGGACAACGGCGCGTAGCAGGGTCAGACCCGAGGCGTGCCTCGGGGGTTAACCCTGTGGAGCGCCAATCCCCGCCTCGCTTTCGGCGCCGTTGCGGCTTTGGGCCGAGTACCGGGCGGGGAGGATGTGGAGCCGCGATGGTCGCGCACTGCAACGATCTGTGCGGGCGCGGGCGGCGCGGCAAAGGGGGCCAACAACGCAAGCAAAACTCCTAACAATTACATTGGGGACCGACGCACCCAAGCATCGGCCCCCGCAACGGCGACGCGTGTCGCCGACATCCCACTCAGGAGTTCGGCAAATGTCCGACATCTCCACCCCCGAGGTCCCGCAGGACCAGCTCTGGACGGCCATCGCCACGGTCGAGGGCACCGACCACGACGACTACCCCGTCACGCTGGAGGTCTCCCGCCACGCGAGGGTCACGTCGCTCCTCCGCGCGACCGACGTGGACAGCGGCAACCGTCAGTACGCCTACGACCCGTGGGGCAAGGGCGACGCCGACCCGCTGCACGGCGGCGCCTTCCTCTGCCACAACGAGGACTACCCGCTCGACGCCATGCTCGACCTCTGCGCCGACCTCGACGCCCGGCTCCCGGGGATCGAGCAGGGGGCGGCGCTCGCCCACATCGAGCGGTTCCGCGCGTCGTTCGCGCCGTTGGATGCCTGACCGCCGTGACAGCCGTTCCCGGGGGCTTCGGCCCCCGGGACGGTCCGGGCGGTTGGCGGGATCGCCGCGCCGGAGGGCGGGGAGGATGGTGAGGACCGTCCTGCCTCTTTCGCCAACGCGACCGCCGAACCCGTAACCGCCGATCAGCACGAGCAAAGTCACAACAATCTATTGCGGGGCATTGCACCCCGACCGCCCGGCCCGTCCGGCGCGGAACCAACCACAGGAGAAGTCTCGTGAAAAAACGCAAGTCACCCCCCACGGCCCCGGCGCCCGTCCCGCCCCAGGAACCGGTCCCGATGGACCCCGATGCGGCCCCCGCCAAGCCCGCCATCACGGTGGCGGACCGCGTCGTGCTCAAGACGGCGCTCCGTTGGCCGGAGTACGTGCCGGAGATCGGAGACGACATTCCGCTGCACCCCGGGACCGTCGAAACGCATCACCCGGACTGCACCGCCCTCCGCGCCGTGATCGACAAGAACTGCAACTCCGTGAGGTTCTACTACGTCTTCGCGGGGCAGCAGTCCTACGTCCACGAATCGGGGCAGTGGGCGATCTACCTCTGCGACGGCGGAGAGTTCGACCCCGACGATCTCGTTCTCGCCATCGACGCGGTGTGGCCGCACATCGACATCGACGAGGAAGTCTGCGAAACAGCGGTCCGCTGCGTGCTCGACCTGCTTCGCAAGCTCGGCAGGAGCGCGGCGGCGGCCTGAGGCAGGATTGCGCCCGCGGGGATCGAGGTCCCTGCGGGCGCGGTTCGTCGGCGCGGTGGTGGAGGGCTTGGAGGAAGAGGACGCTACACGCGTCGCTTCGCCAGGTCCGCCGCGATTTGCCGAATCTCGTCCAGCGCGGTTTCGAGTTCCTCGACGATCTCGGCGGCGAGGACTTCCGGCGGCGGGAGGTTGTTCGGATCGTCGAGCGAATCGTCGCGGAGCCAGAAGATGTCGAGGCTGCACTTGTCGCGCTGGAGAATCTCGTCGTGCGTGTACTTGCGCCAGCGCCCCGTAGGCGTTTCCGGCGTCCATGTGGCGGCGCGGGACGGGCGGTCGCCCGGCTTGTACAGCTCGACGAACTCCTTCAGGTCCGCGTCCGCCAGCCGGTTCTGGACCAGCGTGAAGTGCATGTTCGTGCGGAGGTCGTAAATCCACACGTCCTTGGTCCACGCCGTTTCGGCGGCGGGCTTGCGGTCGAAGAACAGCACGTTCGCTTTCACGCCCTGCGCGTAGAAGATGCCCGTCGGGAGCCGCAGGATGGTGTGGAGGTCGCACGTCTCCATCAACTTTCGCCGCACCGTCTCGCCCGCGCCACCCTCGAAGAGCACGTTGTCTGGCACGACCACGGCGGCGCGCCCGTGGATTTCCAGGAGCGTAACGACGTGCTGGACGAAGTTGAGTTGCTTGTTCCGTGTCGAGACCCAGAAGTCCTCGCGAACGACGATCAGATCGTCGTCATCCTCTTCGCCGTCCCCATTCTTGTGGAACTTCGCGGCGGACTTCTTGCCGAACGGCGGATTCGTCAGCACCATCGAGAACTTCGCGGACGACGTGGCTGCGAGGCTGTCTCTCTTTTCGATGGGGAGGGGCTTGTCGTCCTCGTCCGGGCGCGGGCCGATCCCGTGGAGGAAGAGATTCATCGTGGCGCGGCGCACGTTGTCGTCCACGATGTCATTTCCTCGAAACGCCTGGAGCCGCACATGCCCCTTCTCGTAGGGGTTCTGATTGGTGAAGTTGTGGACGATGTGCTCGCAGGCCGCGATGAGGAATCCGCCGGTCCCACAGGCTGGGTCGCAAATCTTGTCGCGGGGTGTCGGCTGCATCACCTCGACCATCGCTTTGATCACGGGGCGGGGGGTGAAGTACTGGCCCGCGCCCTTCTTGCTCTCCTGTGCATTCCGTTCGAGCAGCCCTTCGTAGGCGTCGCCCTTCACGTCGGCGCTCAGGTCCGTCCACGTCGTCTTGCCGATCAAGTCAACGACGAGCCTGCGCAGCATGGCCGGGGTCGTGACGTGGTTCTGCGCCTTGCGGAAGATTGCCCCAAGCATTCCGCCGTGTCTCGCCAGCGCTTCCAAAGTGGTCCGGTAATGGCGCTCCAGTTCCTCCCCCTCCTTTGAGGCAAGCGTCGCCCAGTCATGGGGTGGACGCACCACGGGCTTGGCCTTGTGGGGCGGCTGGGTCCGCTCGTGCGCCATTTTCAGGAAGAGCAGGTACGTGAGTTGATCCACGTACTGGCCGTAGGACAGCCCCTCGTCCCGGAGAAGGTCGCAGTAACTCCACAGCTTGTTCACGATCTGTTTGCTGCCATTTTCGAGCATCGGGTCACTTTCGTTCTCAGGCGGCGTCGAGGACTTCCCCGACCCACTCGTGGTTTCGGAGCCCCGCGAGGACACAACGCGCGGTAGTCGAGTACTCTTCTTGAGGCTGGATCAATCGGCGCAGATCTCGCTTAATTCCCTCTAGGGCCGTTGAAGCCGCTGGGTTGTGCGCAGCCGCGCTCAGCTCGAAGTGCCTCGCCCCTTCGGCGACTCGCTCTCCGATGCGACGTGCCAAGTCGAGGCGGGCATCAATCAGGTCCCGATGATCGAGATGATAGTGCTGGATGGATGTCTTCGCCCGGTCGTGGTCAATGGGGCGGGCTTCCGCTCGGTAGCGAGGCCGCACTTCGCCAGTCTGCTCAAAGTAGAGGAGACCCGGATCGTTCTGCTGAATCGGGTCCAGTAGCATTGGCAATTCACGCCCCAAGTCTGGGAGGGAGGTCGCGCGCGGTGAGCCTGGGCAGAGTGGGAACCAGTCGGCTTTTCCCTGCGACTCCCCCGTCGCCGGGTTCGTGTGCGGCGAGTTGCAGAAAGAGCACGAAAAGCGGTAGTTGGTGTAGTCGAACGCCAGCCACCAGTAGCCGTCGCTGTCGTCGTCCTTCACCCGATTCTTGGGCCGGAAGTGGTCAACGTGCTTGTCCGAGCGAGCCTGCTTGCTCTCACAGTACCAGCACTTCGCGTGGCCGAGCGCGGAGAGGCCGTCCTTCAACGCCTTCCAGATGTCGGACTTCGAGTTGATGTAGGCCGCGCGAGTTTGCGTTCTGTCCGAATGGCTCGCAGGCTTGGTTGCGGCTTCCGCCGCAGCCGCCGCCGCTTTAGCCAGCCATTCCGTTGTCGGCGAGAACTCGCCGAAACTGATGTACCTCACTCTTCCCCTCCCTCGGTTGCATGTCTTTGGATGGCCTCCAAGACCGCCGTCGCGCTGGCGTCGATCCGCTCCAACTCCACCGCGTCGAGCACCTGCGGGGAACCGGTCTCTTGCCTCAGGCGCGTCATGGCTCGGACGAAGGGACGGTAGAGAGGATCGCGGACCTGCGACTCCATGTCGATCGCGCCGAGCTTATCGTTCAAGTCCCCGAGTCGTTGCTTGTCTTCCGCCGTCAGGGTCTCTTTCGAGGCGATCTCGCGCTTCTGGTCGAGCATCTCTTGCACCTGCGGAGCGACCAACGCGGGAAGCCCAAACATCTCGCTCCGCAGGATGCCCGGGTAGCCGAGCTTCCACGGGTGCTCTCGTGGCTGGGTCGCTGTGATTCGACCGTCGTCCTCGCGGCGCATGATCTGGACCTGCTGGCGCGATAGTCCCGCGATCACCATCGGGTCATGCGTGGCGATGAGGAACTGGCTTCCCATCTTCTGGGCATCCTCCCCGATGGCGGCTCCCACGATCTTCTTGATGAGGTCGAGATACTGTGCGCTCCACTGCGGGTTCAAGTGCGTGTCGGGTTCGTCGAGGAGGAAGAGCGACTCCTCTTGCTTGGTAAAACGCAGCAGACCGAGGACGGTGAGAAGCTGCTGCTCCCCCTCACTCAGTTCCCGAAACGTGAGGGACCCGTCGGACTTTCGCACTTTGACACGTATGCGAACTTCGTGGATCAGCTCGGAGATATATGTACTCTCCAACGCCGTGAAGAAATCGGACATGCCCCCGTAATCGCTCGCCAGCTTCTTGAGGCGTTCCTTGTCTTGAATGAACAAGTAGAGACCATCGCGCGTCTTGGTCTTCCCACCCTCCTCGCGAACCTGAACGGGGAGGCAGAGCGGTGCCAGTGCCAGCTCGTCCAAGCGTGAAAGGAAGGGGCGGACGAATCCACCCGCACCGCAGAACTCGCCGTTCTTCCATCCCTTCTTCTTGCTCTTTGCCCAATCCGGCTGGACGAGGACGAAAAGCGCCGACTCGAAGTCTTCGATCCACAGAGTCTCGCGGAGAAGCCTCCGCACTTCCTCGTCCTGCTCCACGAAGAAAGCGAGAAGCACGAACTGACTGTGGACCAAGCGCGTGTAGAACAACGGTCGAAGCGGAGGGAACTTGTCGGTTGTCGCGATCAGCTTGTCTCGGAAGTCCTTTTGGTGTTTGTCGAAGTGCTCCTCCAGACGATTGCTCGGGCCGGAGTAGTAGCCGAAAACGTGAGCGGGCCGGAGTTCCTTCGAGTCAAAGAATCGTCGGGGTGTGAGCGAGTCGTACTTGTCTAGGTCCTCCTTGGGCCGATTCGCGATATAGTCTCGCACTCCGAAAGCGTAGTGCTTCTTCTTCTCAGGTCCCGGTGCTGCGACGACCCGAACCTCCTTGTCTCGACAACGATACCTCACTTCGTAGGGGAAGGCGGGTTCCGCCTCCAAGTCGAGATCGCGGAAGATCAGGACTAGGGCCTCCAGCAGGTTCGACTTCCCCGCGCCGTTCCAGCCGATCACGACGGATACGGGGTCATTCTCGGAGAAGTCCACTTCCACATTCCGCAGGTTCTTGAAGTGGACGATGGTGAGCTTGTCGAGCCTCATGGGATCGACCTCAGCAGCACGCGATCCTTCGCGGGGCGATCCTGTGCAACTTTGCCGTCGAGCACTCCCCGCTTCAGTTCCAGGTAGAATGCCTCGATGTCCCCGATGGACTCGGGGTCGAAGCCCGCCTTCCGAAGCACGTCCTCCGGCGGGACGGGCTTCCCGATTTCCGCAAGTACCTCCACTATTGGTCTTCGCTGAAGCGGTTCGGCGCGTTTCACTTTGCGGACTCCCTTCTTGGTGGACTTCGGTTCATTGCGGCGCGCCTCCCGCTCCGCGCGAATGCGGGCGAGGAGGACGCTGGCGGGTTCGTCGTTCGGGTCCTGCGGGACCAGCTTGCCGCTGAAGGCGTCGCGGAGGAGGGATTGGCGCATCGCGTCGATTCTTGCGAGCCCTGCCAAGTTCGCATTCTGCGTACCTGTCACACGCTCGTGCCTCTCCCGCATTGAGGCGACGATTCGGCGAATCTCGTTGTCCGGCGGCAGCGGAATGGTCATCCCGTGCATGGCCGTGAGACTGACGTTGTACTGCCCGGCTGAGGTGGCCGCTGCGCCCAGAAGCAAGCGACGGAATGCCTCCGAAGCCCAGAGCCGTTCAACCCATTCCCACAGGTGTTCCGATCCGAGGAGTCGAAACCGAATCAGATAGGAAGCGAAGTGCATCTCTTGCGTGGGTGGCTCGGCGACAAGCGCCGCTCGCCCGATCAGATCCACGCTGCCATTCGTCCGAATGACCAGCAAGTCGCCCGCTACGACTCGATCCGCAGGGTCCAGGGCCGCGTCCTTCCCCGCCCGCTTCACATCGTTGAGCACGAGCGACCCCTGCCGTACATTCGGAATCCGCAAAACGATCGGTCCCGGCGCGTCGGCGGCGCACTTTGCCGAGGTGCCGTACCCGGCATCCCAAGCCAACTGCTCCACCGTCGCCCAGCACCACCCTTCCGGCAGTTCTGGCAGGCCGTCGGTTTTCGGCGGGGCGGGGTCCTTGTACTTGGCCTTCCACTTCGAGTCGGTCGGTTCCTTGCCCTTCGCGCGCATCTTGGCGATTTCGGCCTCCTCCCAGCGGCGGCGGCGTTCGGCGAGGATGCGTTGCAGCAGCGCGGACGCGGGCTCGTACTCGCGGCCCTCGCGGCGGGCGAGTTCCGCCTCGGTGGGGACGAGCTTCCCCTCGCACGCGGCCTTCAGGACGGAATCGCGGTACTGGCGTAGCTTCTCCTGCGCGCGGCGCAACGCCTCGACCGCCGCGTCGAGCCGCGAAAGCTGCGTCTCCAGTTCCGCCACGATGCGCCGCTGCTCAGGGTGGGGAGGGAGGGGAACGGGAATCTGAGCCGCGCGCTTCCCCGACAGCTCCAAGAAGGTGGTCCCGCTGGCCATCTGCTCTGCCAAGGGCTTCGCAGTCGTTAGGTAGTGATACAGAAACTCGGAGTCGATGCCGCTCTCCGGGACAAAGTTCTTGAAACCTTGGTTGGTGGCGACTGAGACGCGAGCAATAGCGACGTACCCTATGGGCGCCCGTGATGAGAAGAGCACCGTTCCTGCGGGCATGAGCACAGCCCCGGAGTTCTCCAATCCCAGTCTTGTGATGCTTCGTTCACCTTGGGCGATGTACTTCTCCCGATAGCCTGAGAGGTCGTTCGGCGTGATCCACGGGATGTCACCTTCATGCCAGAACGAATGCTCCTTTGTGCTCGGGGTTCCACCCGAAACGACGCGCGCAACGTCTGAAACGAGTACCCACTCCCAACCCGGCGGAAGCTCCCACAAGTGTGCTTTGCTCATGCCGCCAGCACCTCATTGAGTTCCTTCAGAACCGGCTCCAGTTCCTTGCCAAAAACCTGCCAGACGCGCCCGAGTCCGCCACGTTGCGAGAAGGGGGCGCTGTCGAAATCCTCCATCGTCATCTCGCAGCTTGCCGCGACGTGGTCGCGGATCATCTCCAGCCAGCGGCGCTGCTCCTCGTTAAAGCCGCGCCCGGCGGCATGGCGCTCCTCCAGCCAGCGGTTGAACCGTTCGGCAACGCGGTCCGGGAAGGGAACAAGCTCCGGGTCCTGCGCGAGCGCGTGGCGCACCAGTGAAACGATGTCCGTCAGCAGCCGGTCGCGACCCGCGCCGCGCACCCGGTCCCCTTCGAGCGTGGCGTAGGCGCGCCAGAGCTTCTCCGGCGTCAGGCCGTGCGGGGTGCGCAACGCGTCCGCCAGCGCGCGCACGTCCTCGAACCGGAGCTTCGCGCCGCGCGGGAGGTTGTAGAGGACCTGGAGGGCGACCAGTTCGTCGCGGTGCGTGGCAATGAAGTCGCGGAACGACGTGACGAGCGCCTCCGCCTTCGCGCGGGCCTCGGCGTCGGTTCCCGCCTCGATCACTTCGTCGAGGTTGGTGCGGTCGATGATCTGCTCCGCGCGGGCCTTCAAATCGAGGAGCGTGTTGCGTAGGTCCGGCGACGCGGCAATGGGCGCGGCGGCGGCCTCGGCCATCGCGTCGCGCGCAGCGGCAAGCTGCTCCGCCGTCGGCTCGGCACCCGAGGGGAGGGCGTTGTCCGACCGGGCACGCTCGATCTGCACGTCCGAGTCGAACGCATCGAGGAGACCCTTCGCGAGGTCGAGCAGCGAGCGCCCGCCCGCCTTCGCGCGGACCTGCCGCGACTCGTCATCGTCAAGCTGGTGCTCCAGCCGCGTCAGGCGTGACGCGAGGGAGGAGAGTGTCGCCTCGTCGCGCGCGCCGAAGGCGACCTGCTCCAGCAGTTGCTTGAAGGATGCGGAGCGTTTCTTCTCGATGGGGACGGTCTGCGTCTTCGGCTGCTCGCAAACCCCGACGCAATCCACCACGATGAAGTGCGTCTTGCCGCGCGCGTCCGGGCTCACTCCGCGCAGCGTGTGTAGGTCCACAACGCGGACGCCGCGCCCCTTCATCTGCTCGAAAAGGGTCAGGCTCTTCACCGTGCGGAGGAAGACCAGCATCTCGACGGGCTTGATGTCCGTGCCGGTGGCGATCATGTCCACGGTGACGGCGATGCGCGGGTTGAAGCTATTGCGGAACGCCTGGAGGTAGTCCTCCGGCTTCAGGCCGCTGCTCTTGTAGGTCGTCTCCTCCTCGCCCACGGCGTTGGTCGTCACGATGCGCACGGTGCCGGTGCGGTAGGTGATCTTCTGGCAGAAGTCGTTTCCCTTGTCGAACACCTCGCGCACGATGCGCGTCACGTCCTCGGCGTGGCTGTCGTCCTTCGCGAAGACGATGGTCTTCGGCCAATGCGTGCGGCCCGGGAAGAGGACGTGGAGGTTGTCCCTCAGGTGCGAGAAGACCGTGCGAATCTGGTCCTCCGCCACCACGTCGCGATCGAGCTGGTCGGCGGAATAAACGATGTCGTCGTCGAGCCCTTCGAGACGCTCGGCGCGCGTCAGCCGGTCGCGCTTCACAACCACTTCTTCTGGACCGGCTTCGATGGTGGCGCCCTGCGCCGTGATGCGCGTGCGGAGCTTGTAAACCTCGAAGTCCACGTTCACGCCGTCGGCCACGGCGGCGGCGTGGTTGTACTCCATGACGAGGTTGCGGTTGAAGAACGCGAGCGTGTGCTTCCCCGGCGTGGCGGTCAGCCCGATCAGATGCGCGTCGAAGTACTCCAGCACCTGCCGCCACAGCGTATAGATGCTCCGGTGGCACTCGTCCACCACGATGAGGTCGAAGAAATCCGGCGGCACGGCGGCGTTGTACTCGACCTTCGCGGGCTCCTTGATGAGCGCCGAGCCGTCGAAGGCCGACCCCTCTTCGAGGTCCTCTTCCAGTTCCCTGCCGCAGAGCATCGAGTACACGCGCTGGATCGTTGCGATGACGACCTTCGCATCGGGGCTCACGCGGGGCGAGGCGAGACGCTGGGTGATGTAAAGCTCCGTGAACACGCGCCCATCGTCCGGCGTCTTGTACGCTTGGAATTCCTTCATCGCCTGCCGCCCGAGGTTCGCGCGGTCCACGAGGAAGAGGACCCGGCGCGCCTTGCCGAACTTCACCAAGCGGTAGAGCGCGGAAATCGCGGTGAACGTCTTCCCGCTCCCGGTGGCCATTTGCACAAGCGAACGGGGGCGGTTGTGCGAGAGGGAGTGTTCGAGGTTCCGCACCGCCTCAATCTGCGCGGGCCAGAGTCCCGCCGTTGCCAGTGGCGGCATCGCGCCGATTCGCCCGGCAAACGAGGACGGACGCGACTGTCCAGGCAGCACCGGCGCGGCAAGCCAGTCCCAGAGCGTCTCCGGCTTGTGGACTTGGAACACGGCGCGGCTGCGGGGTTCGGGATCGAGGCGGTTGGTGAACCGCGTCTCGATGCCAGTGGACTCGTAGAGGAATGGGAGGGGCCGGACCGGCGCGGGGAGGTTCTCGGGCAACCCCGCCCCGTACTTCTCGGACTGCAGTTCGACGGCGGCGAGCGTGGTCCCGACGGGCTTTGCCTCCAAAACGCCGACGGCCTTGCCGCCGACGAAGAGGAGGTAGTCGGCCTCGCCGTGGCCGGACTTCATTGGGAACTCGCGGATCGCTACGCCCAGCGCGGCTCCGACGTTCGCTTGGTCCCGGTTCTGCACGCCCCATCCCGCCGCCGCGAGCGCGGCGTCAATGTCGAGGCGGGCGCGTTCCTCCGGGGTCTCGGCGGGCAACTGCGGGGGCCTCCCGTGGGCGGGCGGGTTCCATCGTCAGAAAAGCGTCTCCGGGAAGGCAACCACTTCGGGTGGCGAGTGGCAAGGCGAAGGGGACGACTTCTCGCTCGAAAGCGCGCAAAATCGCGGCGGGGAGCGTGTGGAGGGGCGAGAGGGTTGCTCGCACGTCCTCGACGACGATTTGCGCTAATCGGGGTCACTCGCTTGGACTGTGCTTGTAGCTCACGAAGTCCGCATCGGTCAGCGGTCTCCGACTGACAACGTGCGACACGAAGTTCCGTGAAACACGATGCTCGACCCACTCATCTCCAACCCTATCTCCGAAGGTCCGGCCCTTCCAAGGGCCGTGGTGCAGCGGGTAACGGATCGGGAGAAGTTCTGAACGGAGTTCCCGCGAAAACCCCCACTTGCACGCGTACCAATCCGCGCAAAACTCGGACGCCCATTCATCCCCTACCGCCCCTCGCCTGCGCAAGTCCTCGAGCCGTGTAGCGGCGTGGCCCAGTTCATGCGCCAACACGGCGACAAGAAGACGCCCCCTGACGAAAGGCGCCACCTTGACAACCCCCGGTCCTCCCGGGAGTCCCCAATCCCAAGTCTCTTGATCGTCTGCCTGCGGTTGATCCAACTCCCAGATCGCCAGGTCCCCGGGTTGCCACTCCGGGTACGGCCCGACTCGCCGCACGAGAACACGGAGACGCTCGAAATCGCGTGGTGCAGCACGTTCGATGCGAGTGAGCACCTGGCGTAGGACCTTACGGTCTTCCGAACGGCGAAGGGTACATGCGACTCCCAGAATCGTCCAGGCGTCCTTGGTTGCCATGTCGTGGGCTCCTTTCTCAGAGGCGGGGGCGTCCTGCTGCTCACTTCCCCTTCGAGCCTGCCGAGGTGCCCTTTCTGGTGCCCGCGTCGGGCGGGATGCAGGCGAGGATCTGGAGTGCGCTGGAGCTGGAACCGGCATTCTCGGTGTCGTGGATCATCGGAGATTCTCCGTGAGGATGTGGAGGCTCGCGCCTCCCTCCACTTCTACCGCCGGGCACCCCGGCTATTCAATCCGAAGGCGGCGAAGAAAAAGCCCCGGCTCGCGGGGCTTTTTCCCGGTCCTTCCCCTCAATACTCCTCCGGCAGCAGCGCGGTCGTGGCGCTCCTGTCTCCCTCCGTGATGATCCACACCTTCCGGCCCCGGACGGTGTAGGCGGAGAGCACCCGCGTGCCTTGGCGGAGCGCCTGCTCGTTCGCGCGGGAATCCTCCTTCCCCACCTCCCCCCAGTCGCCGACGGCGTGGCGGGCGAGCAGGGCGGAGAGGTTCTCGTTCCGCTTGTCGTCGTCATCGCCGAGGGCGCCCAGCGCGCCGGGCGTGGCGAACACGCGCCCCAGCGGGAAGCGCGGCTTGTCGGGCAGCTTCAGAATCAGCATCGCCGTGTCCCTTTCTTCAGGTGGCGTCGAGTTGCAATTGGCCCGGCCACGCGATGGTGGCCGGGCCGATGCGTTCCGTGTTCGTGTCGCCGCGATCAAGCGGCTGCGGTCTTCGCGGCGTTGGCCGCTGGCGTGGCGGGTTCGTCCGTGGCGGATGCGGGCGCCGCGTGGTCGGGGTTCGGCTTCGGGGCGGCGGCGAGGAGCGCGTCGGAGACCGTCTTCGCCCCCTGCCGCGCGGCCTCGTTGGAGAGGTGCGCGTACCGCTGGCTCATCACGGGGCTCGCGTGCCCGAGGAGCCCCTGCACGGCGTAGAGGCTCGTCCCGGCGGAGACCGCCAGGCTCGCGAACGTGTGCCGCAGGTCGTGTAGCCTCAATCCGCTGATCCCTGCCTTCCGGCACGCGCGCTCGTGGGCGAACTTCGGCTCGGCGAGGTGCGTGCCCGGCTTCGCGCCGGGGAAGAGGTAGGGGTTGTCGTCCTCCCCCGGCACCTCCATCAGCGCGGCGATGGCGGCGTCGTTCAGCACGACGATCCGCGACTTGCCGCTCTTCGTCTCGGGCAGCAGCAGCGTGCGGCTGTCGAGGTCCACGTTCTCCCACCGCGCCGTCAGCGCCTCCGTGCGGCGCATCCCCGTGGCGAGCAGCAGCCGCAGGTAGCCCCGCAGCACCGGGTTCGGCTCCTCCGCCACGGCGGCGAGGTAGCGTTGCAGTTCCTCGCCGGAGAGGCAGCGCTGGCGCGCGTTGTTCTCCTTGTGGTTCCGCACCCCCTGCGCCGGGCTCCGCGCGACCAGCTCCATCCGGGTCGCGTGCGAGAACAGCGCCTTCACCGTGGCCAGCACGCGGTTCGCCGAGGCCGGCGTCATCGCGTCCAGCCACTCCGCGTGCAGGCGCTCCACGTCGCCGCGCCGCACCTCGTCCAGCCGCTTCCTGCCGAGCGCCGGGAGGACGTGGTCCCGCAGGCGCTGCTCGCTGTCGCGGGCGCTGCGGATCGTCCGCCGCGCGTGCGCGAGGTACTCCTCGGCGAACTCCGCCACCGTGGGCATCGCCCGGGCGGCCTCGCGTTCGGCGCGGGGGTCCACGCCGAGCGACGCCTTCGCCTTCATCTCGTTCGCGCGGCGCCGCGCCTCCGTGGTGGAGACGGCGGGCCACTCGCCGATGCGCATCGCCAGCTTCCGCCCCCGCAGGCGGATGCGCACGTCCCAGCGCTTCCTTCCGTTCTTCGCGACGGACAGCCGCAGGCCGACGGCCTCGCTGTCCGCCCATTCCTTCTCCCGGCTCGGCGAGTCGGCGTCGTGCGGCGGCAGCTTCGCGATCACCGCGTCGCTCAGCCGGTACCGGTTCCTTTCCGTCGTGGTGGTCGTGGGCATGGCTCTTCCTCTCCCCGCGATCACGGGGGCCGGTGGTGCCCGGGGAATCGCCCCGGCGTTTCGTGGTCGTGAGGCCCCCGGGGGCTCGGCGCTCAGACGCCTTCCACCGCGCCTGCTGGCGGGTGGCATCTCTCCCCGGGGGTGTAATGTATTGTTCGGAGTTTTGCTCGGGATGGAGGAACTCGTGGAAACGGAGGGCTTCCGTGCTCCGATCCGATTCCGCCGGGCGAACGGAGGGCTTCCGGGCTCCGGCTTGCCGAGGCGGGGGGTGGCTACGCGCCCCCGGCGGTCGCGGGGAAGGTTGGCACCGCCATCAAGCGTGAAGGCCGGTGCCAACTTCCCCCGACTCCCCTACCTCCCCTCGGAACCCGGGGTGGAAGAAGTGGACCTCGGGGCGCGGGAAAGTCGCCGCGCGCCGGGGGCACCACCCGCCACCGCGCCTGGCCGTGGCCGATGGTCCAAGGCTCTGCGGCGGCATCCGTGGTACGCCGTTCGCGCGCGGCCTGGCGCATGGCGCGCCGGTCAACCCACGAGCGCGTTCCGGTCCCCCTCCGGTCCACTTTGCTTTGCCGCCGGGAGCCGTCCGTTCGGAGGGCAAACGCCCGCCAATGCCCCGAAAACGGGGCTCCACCCCCGGCACCGGGCCGCCCCGGCGGATCCCGGGGAAGCCTTGGATTCCGAGGCTAAACGGCTGAAAACAATGGACTTGCGCAGTCCGCTGTTAATCCGTAGGTTCCTGGTTCGAGTCCAGGTGGGGGAGCCACTTCCAAACCCAGCAATCCCAACGTTCCGCAACAGCGCGCCGCCCCCGCAAGAGGGCGGCGTTTTTCGTCGTTCCGGTCCCCGTCCGGGGCGGGACGCCGCAGCTCGCCGGATCGCCTGCGAAGCCTGCCCCGCCGCCTCGAAACGGCGGGGACGCTCGACTTGCAGGGCGAACGGCGGAAGCTCCGGCGACGGCGTCAGGATGCCGCCTCCTGCGCCACCGGTTCGCCCTCCGGTTGCACGGGCTCCGGCGGCGTCGGGGAGGTCGGGGATGGTCCCTTCGACTTCTTGCCACGCTTCCCCGTCGCGGCGGGCTCGGCGGTGGAGGGAGTGGAGGTCTCCTCACCAACGGGGGCGGACACGGGCGACGCGGCCTCGACGGGCGGCAGCGGAGGGGGCGGGATCTCCGGCAACGGCAGCGCACAGACGGCGTCGCCCCACGCCTGCCAGTCCCCGGCGAGCACGAGCCCGCCGTCCTGGTGGCGCGACAGCAGGCCCTCGCCGACCAGCGCCGCCGCGATGAAGAAGGCGTTGTTCTTCCCCTTCGCCACGATGGCGTTCGCGAGCGTCGAGGCGGGGAACCGCTCCGCCGCTCCGGCCAGCGCCTTGCGGATCGCGGCGAACGCGACCCACTCCTTGGAGAAGGTCCCGCTGCTGCTGTTCGACACGACGCGGAGGGCGGGCTCGCCCGTGGCGACGTGCTTGCCGACCTCGTAGCCGAGGCAGCCGCCGTTGCCCTTCTCGATGGTCGCCGCGCGGACGGCGAGGAACTCCGGCGCCGTCGGCTCGACGGCCTTCTTTCCGATCTTGTTCATGGTGCTTGTGCTCCTTTCGCACAGGTCGATGGTGGCCGCTTCCGCGCGAAGGCGGAGGCGGCGTCGGTGGATGTGGTGGAGGTCGTGGAAGGAAGCGGTGGAGGCGGACTACAACCCGAGTTCGCGCCGCTTCGCACGGGCGCGCTCGCGGACCTCCGGGGAGGCGTAGCCAGAGACCTTCGCGAGGGTGGAGACGAGCAGCGCGCAGTCGTCGGCGAAGCCTAGCGGGAGGAAGTCTGGCACGGCATCCACGGGGCACACGAAGTACGCGAGCGCCGCCGCTGCGAGCGCCTTGCACCACGCGGGCACGTCGGGGTCGGAAAGCACGAACCAGAGCAAGACGACGCACTCGACGATGCGCCCGAGCCCACGCTTCGGCAGGATGCGGAGCTTTGCGAAGACGCCGCTCTCGCGGATGTCGCTCATGGCCGCGCCTTCCTCGCGAGCGTCGCGTCGGGCTCGTCCGCGTTCGCCAGCAGCCACTCGCGGACCTCGCGCGGGAGCGCAGGGGAATCGGGCACGAAAAGCGTGAGGCCCCAGGAGTTGCCGGGGATGTGGATCACCTCCCACAGCCGCGCCTCGCCGTGATAGTGGACCGCTTCCGGCAGGAGGTCCCGTAGGCGCCGGTCCCAGCCGAAGTCGGCGAGCGGCAAGTCCGCTTCGTCCGCCGTGGCGTAGGCAAAGTGCCCGTCGTCCTCGGGATTCCAGACAGCCCCAAGCTTCGCCATTTCCTTCTCGAAGGCGTCGATGCGTTCGAGCACGACGGCCTTCACGGCGGGCGGCAACCGCGCCTTGGCGCCGTCCGCGCGCGACCGAAAGTGGACCATGTGGAGGTCGTCCTCCGACTTGGAAACGCGACGCCCCCGCAGGGGGTGGAACCCGGCAGGGGCGTCGGCGGCGCGGTCGAGGGAAGTCCCACGAGGTCGCGCCTCATGGAATGAAATCTGCTCCAAGCCGCCTTCGTGACGACCGCCTGCAATCATTCGCGCATCGAAAGGAGACGCCCCGCGCTCGCGGGTGGGCGCACGCATCCTCATTGGAGGCCTCGCTTGAAGAAAACCGCGAGGTTGTCAAAACGGATCGTGGCGAGCTATCCCCCGCAGGAACTCGCCGAGGATGTGGTGGAGGCGCTCGTCGCCTACACCAAGGCGGCAGCCGCGAGGCTGCCAAACTGCTCGTTCTACCCGAACATCATGGAGCCGGATTACGAGGCGCTGCTGATGCAAACGGTGGACGAAGGCGAGTGGACCAGCCAGTTCGGGCACGAGACCCAGGACTTCGGCTGGAAGTACTCGCGTGGGAAGAACGAGTTCACGGAAGAAGACCATCTCGGGCCGCTTCCCGACTGGCTGGCCCACATCGCCGAGACTCTCGTCGAGTGGGGCGATTTCAGGGAGGCTCCCGACGAGTGCTTCATCAACTCGTACAGGGCGTCGCAGGGTCTCAACCCGCACCGCGATTGCGTGTGCTTTCAGGACCGCATCGCGACGGTCACACTGAACTCGGGGGCGATGCTCCGCTTCACTCCTCCGAACTGGCACAAGGTCCACTTCCGTCCCGTGGACCTGTATCTGCCGCGCCGCTCGCTCTTCGTGTTCTGGGGCGAGTCGAGGCGCAGTTGGTTCCACGAGGTCCCGGGGACCCCGGTGGACAGAGTGGAAGGCGTCGGAGACATCCGGCGCACGCGTCGCGTCTCGCTGACGTTCCGCAACGCCAAGCCGCCCGCCTCGCGCGCGGCATCGCAGACCAGATTCGTCGGCAGGAGGCCGCCGAACTGGCAGACTGGGGGAGGCTGAGCGCCGCCCCTCTCGAAACACGCCGGAGGCCGAGCGCCTCCATCGGAGTTGCGCCCCGGGAGAGTCCGACCTCTCCCGGGGCGCCTTGTTCTCAGCCTGTGTGTCGCGGCGAAGCGCAAAGCCGCATCGCGCAGATGCCAAGCCCGTCCTCGAATCGCTACTTGATGTCCTTTCTGGTCCAACGTGCGTCCTTCCCGGCTGCGAAGTCCTTGTAGCCCGCTCGGAATCCATCGAAAGCCTCCCCCGGGTCTTTGACGGCGCCTCCTCCCATCATCTGAGTCATCAGTTCTTCCACCTCTCCCTCCGACACCCCGTAGCTGGCGGCGAGGTTGGACATGAAGTCATCGAGGGATATCTGGCCCCCGTGCGAGCGCGATTGGCTGTAACCTTGGACGTATCCAATCCTGAAGTCCTTCGAGCCCCCTCCTGTGAACGCACCGAGGAGAAAGGCGACTCCAACAACGGCGAGGAACACCTTCCGCCCCTTCGTGGAATCCCACAGGCGCCGGAGGGGGGCAGCAGCCTCGGGCCGCCGGAACGCGAGGGCGAGGAAGGCGGCTCCGGACAGCGCGAGCGCCGTTCCAAGGATTCCGAAGCCTCCCACGATGAGCGCGAGAATCCCCGCCACCGCAAGAATCGCGGCTGGCGTCAGTACGCCGGTGTCCGGCGAGCGATAGGGTGGTTTCGCCTCGGGTTGCGGTTGCTCGGGTAGTGGTGCTCCGGAGTCGGGACCGGCGTCTGTTTCGCTTCTCGATTCTGCATCCATCACGATTCCTCCAGTTTGGGTGTGGGGGCCGACGGCCCTTCCGAGTAGTTCCTGCAAGCTGTCTGCAAGCGCGCCCGCACGCGGCTTCGGATCGCAGCGGGTTCCTCGACGACTCCGGTGTCCGCGAACGAGAGCGCCACGGCCTCCACGTCCTCCGCGCACGGCGCCTCGAACTCGACGCGCGCCCATCCATCCACGTCCGCGCCTTCCGCCCTCCGCAGATTCGGGAGCGCGGAAGCCAAAGCCGTCGCCGAAGAGGCCCGAACGCGCATCCGAACGCGGACGGTCCCGCGCGGTCTCGTGGAGGAAGTGGAGGGCGCTTGCAGACGCGAGACTTCGTCGAGGAGACGGCGCACGGTCGGCGCGAGCCAGAAGCCCGCCGGGGCGCACTGCCCGAGGGCTGCGCGTAAGAGGGTCAGCGCGAGCACGTCGGCGACGCTCGGGCGCGGAAGCCCCTCGCAGTGCAGCTCTCCGAGGCGCGAGGGGTTGCGGAGGCTCCACCGCGTCCCCTTCAGCTTCCCGGTCAGGCTCTCGAACTCCGTGAGGTCGATCTCGTTCCCGTCGCCGTCGAGGGGGACGACGGGGAATCCGCATTCTCCGAGCAGCCGCAGGTCGGATCGCGTGGTCTGCACGGAAAGCTCCAGCCCGAGGAACGGGTAGCGGGCGCGGAGCCGCGCGACGATCTCAGCGGCCGTCGGGGGCTCCCCGGGCTCGGCGAGGAGCAACAGCGTCGTCCACGCGCGGAGGAGCCTGAAGCCCTTCGCGGCGTACTTCGTCGCTCGCTGTCCTGGTCGCCGTGCCAGCTTGGGGACTCCCCGGAAAGAATCCCGCAAGCCTCCTTGCGGAAGCTCGCTTGGGGCGTTCTTTCGGGGGTTCCAGCAAGTTTTTTTCGGTCCCGTCCGGCGTCGGCGCGGGACGGGAGGGCAATGGTTCGGCCTCCCTGCGGATCGCGGCGAAACCGCGTCCAGGCAGGACGAACGACTACGGCGCGGATCGTCCCAAAGTCGGCGTCGGGGAGTGTCGAGCCGTCACACGGCGCGGGAATGGTGGCACCGGTGGAGGTAGGGGAACTTCGGCGAACGGACTACGGGGCTCCGTTCGCGGGGGGAGCTTCGGGTCCGATCTGAATTCCGGGACCGCCGTGGGGGATTCCTACCTATGCTTTCCTCCCTTCCTTCCGATTCCCTTTCCCTCCCTTCCCTTCCTGCTTCCCCTCCTCTCCTCTCTCCACTTCGAGGAGTCCTTTGGGAGGGTTCAGGGGAGAAGTCGAAGACCCCGTCCGGCGACGAGAGACGGCGGAGGACCTCGAAGACAGAACGGTTGCAAACCGGAGAGGTCGGACGACGTCGAGCGGCGTCGGCGGGGGCGAGACTTCGCCCCCGCCACCCGGCACGCGAAGCCCCCCTACTCCCCCTGCACTCCGGCGGGTGGAGGTTGTGGAACGCGGGGAGGAGCGGACACCGCTCGCGGGACCCGGGTTGTCCGGGGCCGCCTGCGGTGCCCGCTCTCCGTGCCACCTACTTCTTTCGGTTGTAGGGGGACTGGTTCGTCGGCTTCAGGGAGACGCCTTCGCGCGAGGCTTGCGCCTGCACGGCTTCCGGGGTGCGGCCAAGCTTCAGGCCGATCACCCGCGTCGGTGTGTTCCCTGCCGCGAGCTTGTCGAGCTGGCGGTTTTCCTGCGGTGTCCACGGCTTGCCGTGGTTCTTCGGTTCGGACACGTTGGTCACTTCCGAGGAGTGGCGAACCTCCACCGCGGGAGGCGGAACGAGCGCGGAACCGAGGGCTGGTCTTGCTTGACGCTCTCTGCGCGCTCCGGCTGCCTAATGCCAGTTCCAACCGCTTCTGGCTCGGGTCCGCTGTTCCTTTCGGAAACGCGCTGGAAGGGCGTCTCGCCACAGGGGGACTTGCACTCCCCTTGTGGCCTCCAGCGACCGGAAACGGAAGGCCTCCCGCACTCTCTCGTCAAGTGCTTTCGACAAATCTTCGACCTGTGGAAAACCAACGCATAGTGGAGGTAGAGGAGGTCGGGAGCGTTCCTGTGTGCTGGAGGTCGCGCCCCCAAGGCCCGACTCAACTCTGCTCGATCAGCTTGACGGAAACCTTGTAGCTCTTCGACCGAATCAGTTTCGCCGACTGCATGAGGTGGAGCTGCGCGAAGAAGGGCAGGGTGTGCTGCCACTTCGTTCCCGCCTTCGGCTTCTTCTTGATCACGGCAAAGACGACCTCGAAGTTTGCTACCTTCGCTAGTCCTTTTGCCTTCGGGAAGAGGCCCGCAAGTTTGGCGCTCGACTTTGCGACCTGCTTTCGAGCCGCCTCCCGAAAGCCGTAGTCCCCTTGGAAGAGGTCCGCCGAAACCGAGCCTTGCGCAAACAGGTGGCTCAGGGTGGAGGAGCCTTTGTACGGCTTGATGTGGACGAACTGCCGGGAGGCCGTGAAGATGTCGCAGACCTCGATGTCTGTTCGCCCGTTGGTCGGACGGACGAGCTTTCGGTCCATGTGTGCGAAAGCCTTCGCTCCCTTGCAGACTGCCGTGGTGTAGCCCCCTTCCGTCTTGTGCTGCTTCTTGTCGAATGGGGGCAACCCCACGGACGCCTCATCCAGCCCCGCGAGGAACGATTCCACGGTCTTCGCGAAGTCCGCGTCCAGGCAAAACCAGAGGCCGTTGGTGAGCAGGTACCGCTCCCGCTTCCAGAGGGTGTCGAAGACCAGACTCCGGTGCAGCGGGTGCTTCGCCATTTCCTTGTCCGCTGTAGCATCCGTCGCGACCACGGTCGTTTGCCGGAGGCGCTGCACTGTCCAAGAGGCAGTGTCGCCCATCACGGCGTAGAAGTCCTCGATGCGGAAGTCGTCAAACTGCTGGTCGTTGTCACAGGAAAAATGGAGGTGTCCGAAGCGTTCCCAGTCGAGCACTTCCGGCGGCGCGAGCGTCACCTTCTCGGCGTCCTTCTTCTGGATCGCCTTCAGCAGGAGGCCGTCCAGCGTCTTGACCAAGTCCTTGTCGCGCACCTGCCGAAGGTGGTCCACCCACTCGAATCCGTGCTTCTTGTAGTCGTCCCGCTGGTAGAGCGCGAGAATCTCCTTCGACAAGTCTCCGAGTTCGTCGAATCGCAGGTTCGGGCGAACGGCGAGCGCGGCGGACCCGGAGACGACCTTCCCGAGGCGCGGCTTCGTGCCGTCGTCGAGTGTCTCCCTCGGGGTGCCGGTCAACGCCCGGAGCATGTCGGAGTCGGGATCGACCTCGAACATCTCCAGCGCCGACACGCGGCTCGCTTGCTTCTTCGTCTGGACAGGAATCTCCTCCAGTGTCGAAGCGTCGAGGCACCGGAGCTTGTCGGGGTCCACGACGTTCATCACGACCTTCAGCCCGAAATCCGTTTCGTAGCAGGAGGGCTTCAGCAGGGCGCGGGCGTACCCGAAGACGAACGCGAGAAATCGCTTCTGCTTGTTCGGCCTGATGAGCAGCAGGACCGACTGGTGCTGGTTCTCAAGATCCGCGAGCGGGTCGTCGGTGCCCTCGCGGAGGAACGCCTTCCAGACTGGTGGGGCGGCCTTCTGTTTCCCCCGGTACATGACCCCGGTGAAGTCGAGGCCATCCTTGAGGGCGATTTTCTCGACGGCCTTTGGATCGTCGAGGGCCTTCTCGAAGGATTTCACAGATTCCTTGAGTAGGTACACCGTGAGTGGGCGGATGTTTGGTTCTCCCGCCTTCTTTTTCTTCGCCATTGCTGCCCCTCCGTCCCGCGCGATCTCGATTTCCTCAAAGTCCAACGAAAGGGACTTTGCCCGTGTTGCCTGCCAAACGGAAGCGAAATCCGCAGTCCGTGCCGGTGTGCCAGTGGAAGGACAAACTCCCCCTACTCCCCTCTGGTGGAACAAGTGGAGGTCCAACGCGGCGAGGTGCCCCGCCCGGCGCTGGAGTCAGCCAAGCACTTCGGCGAGGTCCACAAGGAGCCGCTGGCCGTTCGCGGCGAGCCACTGCTTCGCGCGTTCCGTCTCCGGGCAGAGGCTCTGGACGGTCAGCCAGAACTTCGCGGAGTGGTCGGGCACGGCGAGGTGGACGGCCTCGTGCGTCACCAAGTACCGGACCACGGCGGGGGGCGCGAGGACGAGCCTCCAGTTGTACGAAAGGTTGCCGAGGGCGGAGCAGTTCCCCCACTTGGTCCTCTGTCCCATCACGAGGATTCTCCCCGGCGTCCTCCGGAGTCGCGGGAGCACCTTTGCGAGGTGTTCCGCGAACGCTTCGCGCGCCCGCTCGCGGAGCCAGTTCTCCAGAGACCTCGCGGGGGAGGTGGTGGAGGTCGCGCCACACCGGACGACGAGCTTCCCCTCGCGCAACTCGACGCGATTCCCGCCTCGCCAGTCGGGGACGCGCTCAAGACAAACGGGCGTGGGCTCGCCGCGAAACAGGACCGTCCCTTGGAGGTGTCGCTCCGGGTGGCGGACACCGCGCATCCGCTCGACACGCTCGACCTGTTCCGCGAGCCACCGGCTGTTTGCGTCCAGGAACGCCGCGACCTCGCCGTCGGTCTTCCCCGTGGGGCGGACCAACTCCACCCCGCGCGGGCCGACGCGAAGGCGCAGATGCTTCCCTGCCTTGGACGCGATGGTGCGGAGTTCCACAGCCGCGCCCCCGACGGCCACGGTTCCGGTGCCCGGCGGCTTCATTGGTCTGCCTTCGCGAGTTCCTCGACAGCCTGCCGCAGGAACGGCGGGTCGGGGTCGTCGTGGTCGAATCCGAGGGGCGCGTACTCCGCGTTCCACGACTCGGCGAAAAGTGTTTGCTCGACTCGCATCCGCCCGCTCTTGGTGGCGCTCCAGCCTGTCGGGAGAACACCCGCCACGCGAAGCCTCGCGACCAAGCGCCGCGAGCACTCCGCGAGCACCTGCTCGTCCTTCGTTGCGGCGTGGACGCGGAGGACCGAGAACACGCCGTGCTCGCCGGGGAGCCGCAGACCGAGGCGCTCCGGCTCCGCCTTCGTCTTGGCGACTTCCGCCGCGAGCGCCTCCAGTTCCCGGAGCCTCTTCGCCGTCGCGTCGTCGGTGTCGTCCTTCCGCTTCTTCAAGGTCTGGAGACGCTCGCCGAGGAGCTTGTACGCAAAGCTCGGGTCGCCGTCCGTCACTTCGGCGGTCAAAGCCTCTTCGAGCGCCGCGGCCTTGTCCGCCGGGGTCGGCAGTTCGTCCAGCCGTCCCACGTAGTCGGCGTCGATCTTGAAAACCGGGAGCGCCTCCGCCACTTCGAGAAACGTGGTGTTCTTCTCGATGAGTTCCCGAGTCTTGGCGGCCAGCTCGCCGAATGTCCCCTTCCCGCCGTTCTTCCTTCGGCGGTGTGCGACGAAGACGCCGCAGAGCCAGTTGTACTTGTGCCGGTGCTCGTACAGGCACGGGTCCGGCGCGACGGCCTCCCACAGCCGTTCGAGGCTTCGGAAGCTTTGCTCGAAGCTCTTCGCCGCCTCCGCGTCTCGCAGCCGAAGCAGCGCCGCCAGCAAGCTCGCGCGGGTGTCCTCGACGGGGATGCCCTCAAAGTGCGCCATGCACCGTTCGACCTCGCCGGGGACCGTCGCCTTCAATGCCTCCCAGTCGATGAGCGACTCCTCGCGGACGCTCTCGTCGAAGTTCAGCGCCTTCTCCAAGTTGGAGAAGACGCCGAAGAAGTCCACCACGACGCCCGTGCGCTTCTTCATCGCCGGGAGCGGGCGGTTGGTCCGCGCGATGGCTTGCAGGAGGTTGTGGTCGCGGAGGGGCTTGTCGAGGTACATGACTTGCTCCACCGGCGCGTCGAACCCCGTCAGCAGGCGGTCGCAAACGATGAGAATCTTCAGCGGCGGTCGCCACTTCTTGCGGTCCTCGCCGTTCTTCTCGCGGTTCCACGCTTCCCACTCCGGCGGGGTCAGCTTGAAGTAGTCGATCAGGTCGTCCTGGTGGCTCTTCGCGTACTCGTACTTCGCGACCTCCGGTTCGCTGTTTTGCGCGCTGGAGATGATCACGTCGCTCCACTCCGGCGGGTGGCGTACTCCGATCGAAAGTCCTCCGTACTTCGCGACCGCAACGTCTCAAGAAATGCAGGCGGAGGGTCGATCACCAGTTCGTATTCCAATCCCTCACCGGAGAGGAGGCAGTAGGTGCCGCCGGAGAAGGATCCAAACTCTACCGCCCGTCCCGGAAAGACGAGACCCTCGAACTCAGTCTGAGCGATCGCATGCGAACTCCTCCGCCGTCCGGGCAGAAGCAGGTACTTCGCGGCAGCAGCATCTGAAGCCTGTCTCGCGGTCGGCGTAGCGATCATCGCCAGTTGGTCGGCCCACCACTTCGAGATGCCTCTGAGATCGATGCGTTTCCGCGAAGGCTTGGCACGCCTGAAGGCGACAAGCGTGAACCAAAAGTCAGAGACCTTCTGCATTCCGGAAGCTTGCACGGACATCTCCCAGCCGACATTCCCTCCCGCCGACACCAGCCCAAGAAGTTCCACCAAGCTCCTGATGCGGATCAGGCATAGGAACGTTCCTTCGGGAGTTGCGAGCTGGGCGGCTGTCCGAAGCAGCGACGTGAAGTGCACGCGTGCCCGATCGACGGCGTCTGTTTCAGCGAGTTCCTGCGGCGGAGTTGGATACGCGCCCGATTCCCACCCGGGCCTATGCGCCACCCTGTGCAGCCACAATGACGTGAAGACAACATCGCATTGCCCGGCGTGCTCAGCGAAGCACTCCTCCGAGTATGGAAGCACTTCGAAGCCGGGGCTGCTCGGCACCACTCCCGACACCTGCCCGACGCTCTCGAAGCCGACGTAGCTCGCGATGGAACGACGAGCAAGTAGTTGCGCCCCACACGTCCCTGTCCACGCGCCAATCTCTGCTACGCGAAGAGGCTTCGGCGTTCCGTTGAACCACTTGACCAAGGCGGCAATCGATGAAAGGACCTGATGCCCGTGCACCGACATCAAGAGGTTCGCTTCCTCGCTCGACTCCACATGCGGGCCGAGCGCCTCGACGACGTCCCAACGCATGCCTTGATCCTGTCGCTCATCCGGATCGGGGTCCTTGTTTGCGCCAAGGTTGCGGGCAAACATCCGGCGGTGTTCACCGCCGTGGAAGCGAGCAACCCCGTCCAAGATGCTCTGTCGCAGTGCCGGCCACTCCTCCCCGAAGACGTACCCCTCGCGCTGGAGCATGGCCCTGATCTCATCAACGTCGACAGGCGCGACCTTTCCCGTGCCCGCCGGACTTGGCAGTGGTTGAGGAGTTCGGGGCTTTGGAGCACGACGACGCGGCTGCTGCGGCACGTCGGTCTTCCCTGGTCAGAATGGTCACGCCGCCACGATCCGTGGAAGCTGGTGTGCGAAGCGATACACATTTGTCCACCCCGTGGCAACCCCGTGCTTGCGGACACTTCCTCCGTTCCGGTAATAATACTGGCCAGACCGGTGCCTGCCCTGCGCGGATATTTGACGCCGCTTGAGATAGGGCCGTCACAACACGGAGATCACGCATCTTGAAGCGGAGGGCGCCCAATACCTTGAAAGATCTTGTCCGCAGGGGCGGGAACCGAGCCGTCAGCGTGCGGCTCCTCCCTTCGTCCCCTTTCCACGCCCGGCGCTCTTGGGGAGGACGAGGGTGCTGATGGAAGGCCACCAAACTTCGGAGGCATTCGGGCTCAAGCAGGGCGACCGTGGAGCGCACACCAGCCGCACCATGATGCTGACGGAGCTTCAGACCCTCTTCATGGTATCGCGCTCGGGTACGGGCCGCGAAGATCTTCGGCGTCTCGTCTTAGACGACAACGTGCTTGGCAAGCAGACGGGCTCAAACCGACGCCTGACGTTCCAGCGTCTGTCGGAGTTGTACGGTTTGGACCCCCTGGTCCCCATCTTCCGCGTGTTGAGAGTGCTTTGGAACGATCTTCAAGGACAGCCCCTGCTCGCCTTTCTCTGCGCCGCCGCAAGAGACCCTCTCCTTCGCATGACCACTTCGGTAATCTTGGAGACTTCAGCAGGCCAGATCGTGACAAAGCTCGACTTCGAGGATGTGCTGCGGAGGGAAGCCGCTGGACGCCTGAATGAGTCCGTCACCGCCAAGGTCGCCCGCAATGCCGCATCAAGCTGGACACAGTCTGGCCACCTTTCCGGGCGCGTGAAAAAGATCCGCTCGCGGGCTGTCGCGACACCGCACACCGTCTCCTTCGCCCTGCTCCTGGGGCGTATCGAGGGCCGACACGGCGCCGCCCTTTTCGACAGCGATTGGATCCGCCTTCAAGATGCCTCGCCACAGGAAGTGCACGGCCTGGCACGCAGGGCTTCAGCTTCGGGTCTGATCCGGTACAAGGCGATCGGGGACGTGGTCGAGGTGGACTTCGACGGACTGCTTACCAGGGAGGAGATCGCCAAGCTGCCATGACCAAGGTCGACCAACTCATCGAAAACTACGAGCGCTTCGTCTCGCTGCCGTGGGACAGAAACCTCGCCCCCAAACAGCGCACGTGGTTCCTCGTCTACGACAAGAACGACGAACGCCGCGTGCGCGCCCGCGTCGAGCAACTGGAGCAGATTACACGGAAGACCGGGCATGGCTGGTTCGTTTGCGATCTCACAACGCTGCCGACCTCGTGGCTTGTACAGCAGGACTACCTGGAGACGTACTTCGAGGAGCCGGACGAGATCCGCGCTGTGGTGCTCGAGCTGAAGCAAGCCGTCACTGCGTTCATCCGTGAAGCACTGGAGTTTCCCGAGGCGGACGACAAGTCCGTGGTCGCGGTCGTCGGCGGCGCATCATTGTTCGGCTTCCTGCGGCTTTCCGAGATCATCGACGAGATCGCTGCGCACACGCGCGGCAGGCTCCTCGTCTTCTTCCCCGGTGAGCGCGAAGGAAACGTCTATCGCCTCTTGGACGCGCGCGAAGGCTGGAACTACCTGGCTGTACCGATAACCTCTGCTGCGGGAGACCTCGTCTGATGAAGAACTTCCAGATCTACGCCAAGAACCCGCTGCAGACCACGCTCGTCAATGACGGCGTCGCGGAGGTGAAGGACACGCAGAGCGACCAGGATCTGCAGCGCCTGCGCTTCGAGTTGGAGACGTTTGTCTGCGACGGCCAGTATCAGGAAGGCCTTCGCAAGATCCTGCGCTCCTACCTCGACAACGTCGGGCGCACCGATCAGCCTGTTGCCTGGGTCAGCGGCTTCTACGGTTCCGGCAAGTCGCACCTCGTGAAGATGCTCCGCGCTCTCTGGGAAGACACCCGGTTCTCCGACGGCAGCACGGCTCGCGGGATCACGACGCTGCCCAGCGAGATCACTGATCTCCTGAAGGAGCTTTCGACGGTCGGCAAGCGCTGCGGCGGCTTGAGAGCCTTCTCGGGCACTCTCAACTCCGCTGCGGGAGACTACATCCGGACGGCGATCCTGAAGATCGTCTTCTCCTCCTGCGACCTACCTACGGAAGTCCATGCCGCCGACTTCGCTTTCTGGCTGAGACGCGAAGGGCTTCTTGAACAGGTTCGCGACGCCGTCGCAGCAGCCGGAAAGGACTGGAAGGTCGAGTTCGCCAAGCTCCGCGTTTCCGGCGTCGTCGCCTCCACGCTGCTCAAGCTGAAGCCCGAACTGGGCAAGTCTGAAGCGGACGTCCGCAAGTTCCTCCAGAGCGACTTCCCCGTCCGCGACGACGTCGACAACACGGAGATGCTGCGCCTGCTCAAGGACGCTCTCGGTGGCCACAAGGAGATCCCCTGCACGCTGATCGTGCTCGACGAGATCCAGCAGTACATCAACGAGAGCGCCGAACGATCGATCCGGGTCCAGGAGGTCGCGGAAGAACTCTGCAAGCGTCTCGGTGGACGCTTGCTTCTCGTCGGCACTGGCCAGGCCGCACTGGCATCCACCGCCCAGTTGTCCCGCCTCATGGGTCGCTTCACCGTCCGTGTTCAGCTCAGCGACCAGGACGTCGAAAGCGTCATCCGTCAGGTGATCCTCGCGAAGGACCCGTCCCAACAGCCCGCCGTCGATCAAGTCCTCAGCCGCAACAGCGGCGAGATCGATCGGCACTTGGTCGGATCCCAGATCGCGCCCACGCCCGTCGATCGCGAAGTCTGGGTGGCCGACTACCCCCTGCTTCCGACGCGTCGTCGCTTCTGGGAACGCATCCTTCGCGCGCTCGACACGCAAGGAACCTACGGGCAGCTCCGCACCCAGCTACGCATCATCCACGATGCCGTGCGCGAGAACTCCATCCATGAACTTGGTACCGTCGTCGCTGGCGACTACATCTACGGCGCCCTCGCCTCTAACCTACTCCAGTCTTCCGTCCTGCCGAAGGAGATCTACGACCTCGTCGGTTCCTTGAAGAAGGAAGGAACACCCGACAGCCTCCTCAAGGCCCGTCTGGTGGCACTCACTTTTCTCGTCGAGAAGCTTCCGAAGGAAGGCGCCTATCGCGCAGGCGTCCGTGCCACCAAGGAGTCCCTGGCTGACCTCCTCGTCGATAACCTCGACGGCGACAACAACCAGTTCCGCAAGACGATCCCCCGCCTCCTCGAAGAGCTGGCGAAGGAAGGCAAGCTGCTCCAGATCGGCGAGGAGTTCCGCGTCCAGACCCAGGAAGGGATGGCCTGGGAGGCCGAGTTCAAGCGCCGCTTCGCCGACCTGATGAACAACAAGACCCGGCTCGCATCGGAACGCGCCGACATCCTGCAGGCCGAGACTCGGAAGTTCGTCGCCGTCCGCCCCACGCACGGGATGAGCAAGACGCCGCGCGGCCTCAGCATCCATTTCGGCATGGAGCCTCCCCGCAACACCGGCGACAACGTCACCGTGTGGGTGCGAAACGGGTGGGACGAAGCGGAAGCATCTGTGAAGGCCGACATTCAGAAGGCCGGCACGGACAGTCCTACGATCTTCGTCTTCATTCCCGGCGGCCACGCAGACGAGCTGGCCAGCGCCATCGCCACGTGGAAGGCTGCCGAGGAGACCATCGCCTCGCGCGGCGCCGCCAACACGCCCGAGGCCGAACAGGCCCGCAGCGCCATGGAGACCCGGCTGCGCATGGGGCATTCCGAAGTCCTCCGGCTCATCGGCACCCTGATCGAACAGGGTGGCGTGTATCTCGGCGGCGGCCAGCAGCTCTCCGGCGGCATGACGTTGAAGGAGACCGTCGAGGATCAGGCGATCCCCGCCGCCCTCGCGCGCCTATTCACCGACTTCAAGGACGGCGACGACCCGCGTTGGGAGAATGTCATCCGCCGCGCGAAGCAGGGCGACGGCGCCGCGCTGGAGGCGATCGGCCACAAGGGGGACCCCGCCCAGCACGCCGTCTGCCGCGCCGTGCTCTCGGCCATCAAGGCGGGCACCAAGGGACGCGAGGTCCACGACGAACTGGCCGGCGCCCCGCGCGGCTGGCCAAAGGACACCATCGACGGCGCCATCTACGTCCTGGAGTGCACGGGTATCATCTCGGCCCGGGTCGGTGGCCAGCCCGTACGCTTGGCCGATGTCGAACGCGGCAAGATCGCCCAGGCGGAGTTGCGCAAGGAAACCGCCACCGTCGGCGCCGGGCACCGCATCAAGCTCCGCAAGCTCTTGCAGGAACTCTCGCTCTCCTACAAGCAGGGCGAGGAAGCCGCCGCGATCCCTGCCGCGCTGCAGGCCCTGCGCGATGCCATCCGCGACGCCGGTGGGGATCCGCCCGCACCGGCAGTTCCATCCATGGCGCCCATCGAGGTGCTGGCGTCGCGCATGGGGAACGAGCAGTTCGTCGCCCTCGCCGACGAGGCCGACAACCTGATCGCGTCGGTGAAACAGTGGAAGTCCACCGCCGCCGGCATCGCCAAGCGAGATGCGGAGTGGCAGAAGCTCAGGCGCCTCGTGGCCGCCGCCAGCCCCCTGCCCGAGGCGGCTCCGGCGTCGAGCGCGATGGAGGCGCTGTGCCAGCAGCGCGGTCTGCTTCAGGATCCCGATCCCGTTGCGCCGCTTGTGAAGTCCGTGACGAAGGCCCTTCGCGAGGCGCTCGCCGCCGCGAAGAAGGAGTACGAGCGGGTCCAGAAGGACGAGGACGCGCGCCTCACTGCCGATCCCACCTGGCAGAAGCTCTCCGACGACCAACGCGCTGCCTTCCGCGCCGAGCATCGCCTGGACGAGGTTCCCGCTCTCTCGCTCGGCACCGACGAGGAGGTCCTCGCCTCTGCCGAAGCCACTTCGCTCGGTGGATGGAACACCCGGACACACGCGCTCCCGGGTCGCTTCGCCGCCGCCCGCGAGGCCGCTGCCCGCCTGCTCGAACCCAAGGCCGTTCGCGTCAATCTCCCCTCCACCACGGTTCACACCGAAGCCGAACTCGACGCCTGGCTGACGGAGGTCCGCCAGCGCGTGGCCGATCAGTTGAAGAAGGGACCGGCCATCCTGTGACTTATGCGCCGCGCTTCCACTACACCGATAGGATCGTCCGCGACCTGATGCGGATCGAGGGAGCCCGCGCCGTCGTGGAAGTGCTCCCGCTGCCGCCCGACATCGGCCTGCGTCTGCGACAGGAGGCCCGCAGCCGATCAACACATCACTCCACGCGGATAGAAGGCAACCGCCTTCAGGAAACGGCTATCCCGGGGGCGGTGCTGCACCCGGCCACGCGCCGCACTCCGGACGAGGTGGAAGTTCGCAACTACTGGCGGGCACTGGAGTGGATCGAACTGCAGTGCGAGGATCCCGCCGTTGTCATCTCGGAGGAGACGATCCAGACCCTCCATCCAATCATCCTTCCCCCGCCGCAGGGTCGTCCCCCCAAGAAGAGCCCCTACCGCACGCAGGAAGTCGGCGTCATCGACAGCCAGCGAGGCGACTACGAGTACATGGCGCCGGAGCCGCGCGACGTCCCAGCGCTAATGCGGAATCTGGGCGAGTGGATCGCGGGACAGTCCGCCCGCGATCTGCCTGGCCCGATCCGCGCCGCAATCCTCGCGTATCAGTTCCTCACGATCCACCCCTTCATGGATGGTAATGGAAGAACGTCCCGGGCGCTTGCCACGATGGAGCTTTGGCGTTCCGGCTACGGGATGCGCGACTTCCTCTCCATCGAGGAGCACTACACTCGCGACATCGCCCGTTATTATTCGATGCTCCAGATGGGACTTCCGGCGAACTACTACCAGGGGCGGAATGACCCCGACCTAACGCCGTGGATCGGTTATTTCTGCGAGAGCCTGTCAAACGCCGCCGCAGACGTTCGCCTCCGAGCGACCTCCCTGTACAGGAGCACACACGAACAGGCTTCCTATCCATGGGAGCGCCTGACTCGCCTCCAGCAGCAGTTGCTCTCCCGCAGCCTCAGCCTCGCGATCGAGGGGCGCCGCCCCCCCACGTTCAGGCCGGCGGAAGTCGCGGATTGGTTCGGCGTTCACGACAAGACCGCCATCGAGTGGCTCCAAGAATGGCGGGCCGAAGGCATCGTTCTTCCGGCATCGGGCGAGTTGCGAGTTCGTCTGTGGAAGCTTGGACCGGAATGGGAGGACCTTGTGATGCGCGTAGCCATTGCCGTCGAAGACAATAGGGAAGCGAATAGGGAGGCTCGATAGGATGAGATACGGAAGGATCGAACAGGCAGGCCCTGCAAAAGCCCAAGTATCCGTGATCGGACCCGGAAATAAGAAGTCTCACGCGGCGCCAATAGGCGACTTTCTCGTCGCGAGAGGTGCTCGCCGATGAGTGCCCTCCCCCCTCCCCTTCGCAAGCAGCTCGAAAAGACCATCCTCGCCGCCCGCGAAGTGGCGGAGGCCGGCGCGTTGGCCGCCCTGAACGCGCTCGCCGTCGGCGCTCCCCGTTTCCATGAGCATATGTCCGCCGACGAGCGGCTGCTTCGCAACCGTCTACGCGCCCACGGACGCACGCTGGGAGACCGCCGTCACTCGGACGACACGCAGGAGCTGACCCGCCTGACGCGCGAGGTCGCCTACGAGCACTGGCACCGCATGTTGTTCGCGCGCTTCCTCGCGGAGAACGGCCTGCTGATCCACGACACCGAGCAGGTTGCCGTCACGCTGCAGGACGTGGAGGAGTTCGCCGCCGAGGAACGCACCGACATCTGGACCCTCGCCGGGCGCTTTGCGTCGAAGATGCTGCCCCAGGTCTTCCGTCCCGACGATCCCGCCCTCGCGCTGCGCTTCGCCGCTGAGCACCAGAAGGCGATGGAGGCCCACCTCGAAAGCCTCCCCGCCGATGTCTTCACCGCCAGCGACGCCCTCGGCTGGGTCTATCAATACTGGCAGGCGAAGCGGAAGGAGGAGGTGAACAAGAGCAACGACAAGGTCGGCGCCGACGAACTCCCCGCCGTCACCCAGCTCTTCACCGAGAACTACATGGTCCGCTTCCTCCTCCACAACACCGTGGGGGCGTGGTGGGCGGCACAGAAGAAGGATGAAGGCGGAAGGATGAAGGATGAGGACAGCCTTCGCCGATGGGCCGCCGAGGGCCTGGGCGGCTACGAGTTCGACTACCTTCGCTTCATGCCCGACGGCACTCCCGCCGCCGGCACGTTTCCCGGCTGGCCGTGCATGCCGAAGGATCTTCGCGTGTTCGATCCCTGCTGCGGGTCCGGCCACTTCCTGATTGCGGTGTTCGACCTGCTGGTGCGGCTGCGCATGGCGGTGGAGGAACTGAGCGCCCGCGACGCCGTCGACGCCGTGCTGCGCGACAACCTCTTCGGCCTCGAACTCGACCCCCGCTGTACCCAGATCGCGGCCTTCGCCCTCGCCATGGCTGCGTGGTCGTTCCCCGGTGCGGGGGGCTATCGTGCGCTACCACGCCTCAACATCGCCTGCTCGGGGCTCGGCATCGGCGGCAAACGCGAGGACTGGATCAAGCTGGCGGTGGGCAGCCCGAAGCTGGAGTTCGCCATGGACCAGCTCTATGGCCTGTTCCGCGATGCGCCGACGCTCGGCTCGCTGATCGATCCCGGTCGGCGGCTGGAGGACTTCCTCTCGCTCGATGAAGTCGCCAGCCTGCTCGGCGATGCTCTCTCCAAGGAGAAGACCCGCCTCGACTTCGACACCGCCGAACGCGGCGTCGCCGCCCAAGGACTCGCCGAGGCCGCCCGCCTGCTCGCCGCCCGCTACACCCTCGTCATCACCAACGTCCCGTACCTCGCGCGCGGAAAGCAGGACGAGACGCTGCGCGACTACATCGAGACGCACCACGACCGCGCCAAGGCCGACATCGCCACGGCGTTCGTCGAACGTGGCCTCGCGTTCTGCGCCACCGGGGGCACCACCGCCCTCGTCACCCCCCAGAACTGGCTCTTCCTCGGCTCCTACAAGAAGTTGCGCGAGGAACTGCTGAAGAGCGCGACGTGGAACATCGTCGGCAAGCTGGGCGCGAAGGGCTTCCAAACGCCGATGTGGGACTTCAACGTGATGCTCATCGCGCTGTCGAACGCGAAACCCACCGCCGGCCACGAGCTGCGCGGGCTGGATGCATCGGAACCGCGCAAGCCCGAGGAAAAGGCGGCGCTCCTGCGCGGCGACGCGGAAGGCGAGATGCAGTCCGTCAGCCAGAAGGATCAGTTGGCGAACCCGGATGCGAGGGTGGTGTTGGATCTGGACTCATTGGGAACTGCTCCAGTCATATCGAAGATTGCCGATTTCGGAAAGGGAAGTGTTACGGGCGACGGACCTCACTATCTCCGGTTCATCTGGGAGATTAGTGACCGAATGCAGGGATACCGGAAATGGCAGAACAGTCCCCAAGAGGGGGATCTGTGGAGTGGGCGTGAGCATTACGTTCTATGGGATGTTGCCGGACACGAACTTCGGATGGAAACTGGATTTTGGTTTAGGGGCGAGAGAGTCCTGCGTCGTCCGGGCGTTGCGATTGCAAAGATGCGCGAGCTTCCAGTTGCGTTCTACGACGGCGAACTGTTCGACGACAACTTGGCTGTTCTTGCGCCAACGCGTTCGGATGACTTAGCTGCGATACTTGAGTTTTGCTTGTCGGGAGCGATGCACAGCGGTATTCGTGCCCTTGATCAGAAGCTCGCGGTGACAGCGGGGACTTTCGCAAAAGTCCCGTTCGACCTCGCACACTGGCAGGCGGTGGCCGCCGAGAAGTACCCAAACGGCCTGCCCGAGCCGTACTCCGACGATCCGACGCAGTGGATCTTCCACGGCGCCGTGACGCCGTCGGAGGCGCCGCTGCAGGTGGCGGTGGCGCGGCTGCTGGGCTATCGCTGGCCAGAAGAGAAGGAACGCAGACCCAACAAGTGTGGCACAGGCGTCCCGCCTGTGTTGCCCGCAGACAAAGCCACAGCCGAGTCGGCTGTGCCACATTCTGTGGTGAAGACCCGCCGCAACCTTCCCCATTGGTTCCGCAGCGGAGCGACGTACTTCGTCACGTTCCGGCTGGGCGACTCGATGCCGGCGCCAGTCCTCGCACAGTGGAAGCGGGAGCAGGAGGAGTGGCTGAAGTCCAACCCGGAGCCGCACACCGAGGCGCAGCGCCACGAGTTCCAGAACACGTTCAACGAGAAGCGCCAAGTGCATTTGGACAACGGCCAGGGTGCCTGCATTCTCAAAGAGTCCGCCATCGCCGAGATCGTCGAGAAAGCGCTACGACACTACGACGGAGACCGATACGAGCTGGGCGACTTCGTCATCATGCCGAACCACGTCCATGTGCTTGTGACACCGAAGGAAGGTCACGAACTCTCAACGATACTCCACTCTTGGAAGTCGTTCACGGCACATGCGATCAACAAGCTGCGCGTCACCAAGGGAGTGGTCTGGCAGGATGAGTCCTTCGACCACATCGTGCGCAGCGAGGCGCAGTTGGAGCACTACCAGCGGTACATTGCGGAGAACCCGGCGAAGGCTGGATTGAAGGGAGGTTTCAAGTGTGGCACAGGCGTCCCGCCTGTGGTGGCCACAGGCAAAGAGCACACAGCCGGGACGGCTGTGCCACACTCTCATGGCTACGGCAACGACGCCCTGAGCGACGAGGACGGCATCGTGTGCCTGGTGCGCGTGCGCGGCGAGGAGACGGCGGCGGACCGCCTGCGCGGCTTTCTGGCATCGGCCTATGGCGCGGAGTGGTCGCCCCAGCGCGAACAGCAGCTCCTGGCCGACGTCGGCTACGGCGGGCGCACGCTGGAGGAGTGGCTGCGCGAGGGGTTCTTCGAGCAGCACCTCAAGCTCTTCCACCAGACGCCGTTCCTGTGGCATGTGTGGGATGGCCTCGCGGACGGCTTCGCGGCGCTGGTGAACTACCACAAGCTCGACGCGCGGCGGCTGGAGATCCTGACGTACTCCTACCTCGGCGACTGGATCGCGGCCCAGCGCGACGCGGCGAAGCGCAACGTGAGCGGCGCCGACCGCAAGGTGCTGGCCGCCGAGGCGCTGCAGGAGCAGCTGAAGAGGATCGCCGACGGCGAACCGCCCCACGACATCTTCGTGCGGTGGAAGCCGCTGAAGGACCAGTCCGTCGGCTGGCAGCCGGACCTGAACGACGGCGTGCGGATGAACATCCGCCCCTGGATGACCGCCGAGATCCCCGCCGCCGCCCTGGGCCGCGCCAAACCCGTTGGCATCCTGCGCCGCGCGCCGAACATCAAGTGGGGCAAGGACCGTGGCCGCGAACCGGAACGCAAGTTCGCCGACTACCCCTGGTTCTGGGACGAACGCGGTCAGAAGTTCATCGGCGACCGAGTGAACGACGTGCACCTCACCCGCGCGGAGAAGGAAACGGCGCGGCGGGGGAAGAATGCGAAGTCATAGCAAGTCGGAAGGCATTTCCACGCGAAGGGAGTGTGCGATGCAGGAGCAACTTCAGGTATTCTGCAAGAAGGGCACGTCGATGCGCCGGGCGATCATCGACGACTTGGAGAAGCGCGGTCACGACCTCGTCGCGCTCGACAAGAAGAAGGACTATGCCTACGAGATCCTCCTTACTGCGGGCTTCACCGGCGGAAACAAGACCGAAGTGGGTGAGATCAATGACCTGTTGGGCTGGCTCAGTCGCATCGACAACTTCGACTGGGTCCCGCCTCTGCTCCAGTTCCTGAAGGAGAAGCCGAGCGCATCCGACGCATTGGCCTTCCTGAATGACTACGAACGGCTTGCCGCCATGCTCTTTGTCTGCCGGCGAACCGTGAATGAACGGATCGATCGATACGCCCGGCTCATGGGGGAAATGGAGAGCGGGGAAGACCTCGAAGCGGATGACTCTGCCCTCCAGCTTACACATGAGGAGCAAAAGGACTTTCTGCGCGTCCTTGGCGGGGATCTGTATCTGGAGCACCCAAAGGTCCGCAGCTACGTGCTTCTGAGGCTAGACTCCCTTCTTGCCGACGCCTCCGCTTCGTATGACCACTCCGTGCTGACGGTCGAGCACGTGTTGCCGCAGAGTCCCGACGACGACAGCGAATGGCTTCAGAACTGGCCCGATGAGGCCCAGCGCGATCGTAGCGTCCATACGCTGGGAAACCTCGTCCTACTGGCAAGAAAGCGCAATAGCGCCGCCGGTAACTTCGACTTCGAGAAGAAGAAGAAGAAGTACTTCAGCACCAAGGACGGGGTTAGTCCCTTTGCACTGACGACGACGGTTCTCGACCAAGATGAGTGGACCCCGGATGTGGTCGAAGCACGCCAAAAGGAGATGATCGATCTGCTGAAGAAGGGTTGGCGGCTTTCGACGAAGAAGCCAGGGGGCGCATGACTCGATGGAAATGACAGCGTCCAGCGTCAGTGAAGTGCTCGCGTCCTCTCTCCGCACCGCCGCCGAGTTCAACGCGCAGGTGATGGTGGCTCCCGTTGCGATCCTGTGGACGGACGCGGAGCGGCAGTGGGAGCCGCTGTTGCCGATGCTGTTGGAGGCGCTCCCTGAGATGTTGGTCCTGGGGCCGTATGCACCGGCGGAGCGGTGCGGTCCGGCGATCTGGTTGCGGTGCGTGGTGGAAGGCGCCTTGCCTGACGTCCCACTTCCCAAGGGGATGACACCGATCCTCTACCTGCCGGGCGTTGGACGCCCGGACCTGCGGGCGATCGCGGAGTGTCCTGTCCATCTGGCTCCGCTGGCGGAGCTGCAGTACCGCTCGGTCTTCTGGTCGCACCCCAACGGCAAGGACTGGTCGATCTATGGGTTCCTCACGCACGAAGGTAAGGGGCTCGGGCTGGACATCCCGCGCGCAGACGAAGCTCAGGCGGCGGTCCGCCGTGCGTTGGTCGCACTCGGGCGAACGCCAGTTGCCCGATTGGCGGGCCGGAGGCTTGAGCCGAAGGACTTCGACCTATTGCTGAACCCGGATCCGGTGGACAGTCTGCTGCGATGGCTGGGGGATCCGGCCCGGGAGGAAGCGGCGATGGTCCAAGGCGGGGGCTGGGAGTCGTTCCGCATGCTCTGCGGCAAGTCCTACGGCTTCGATCCGAAGAAGGACGGCCCCCTTACCGCCGCCGAGCGCCTTGGTCGCCGGGAAGGCCCTTGGTCTTCGGTCTGGAACACATTCCGCAAGGCCGCCAGGCATTACCCCGGGGTAGGTGCTCAACTCGAACGAGCCCAGCCCCAGGAGTTGACCCTCGATCCCGAGCCGTGGCCGGCGATCAACCGGGAGGCGGAGTCGAGCCTGCGAGCGGAACTTCAGAAGCAGGAAGGCGTCGACGAGGTGCAGGCGCGCGCGGCAATCGCGAGGCTGGAACAGGAACATGGCAAGCGGCGAGGATGGATCTGGCGCGACCTCGACCTGTCCCCGCTGGCGGTGGCGCTGGAGCACCTGGCGGCGCTTGGCGAAGGCAGCTCGAAGAACCTTGCGGCCAGCAGTTTGGACGGGTTGGCGGAGGCCTACGGGGAGTCCGGATGGAGGATCGATGCGGCAGCGATACGCGCTCTGGCCAGTCCCGGCAGCCCGGAGGATCGCCGAGCCGTTTCCGTCGCCGTGAGGGCTCTCTACGCGCCTTGGTTGGAGCGTCATGCAGAGCATTTTCAAGCGCTGCTCAAGGCGGAAGGGAAGCTGCCGCGAAGCGCCAACGTACGCGGCGTCGAGGGCGAGGCGATCATCTTCGCCGACGGGCTTCGCATGGATCTCGCGCGCATGCTCGAAGATCGGCTGAGGTCCACCGGGCATCAGATCGACTTCTCGCGCCGATGGTCCACAATCCCCTCGATCACACCTACCGCGAAACCAGCGGTCTCCCCGGTTGCCGAAGTCCTGTCATCATCTTCGGGGCTGAATGATCGGTTCCTGCCACAATTGGAGCTAACGCAGCAGACTCTGGATACTTCTGTGTTTCGCCAGGCGCTTGAAGCTCAGGGTTTCCAAGTGCTGGGAGCCAACGACAGCGGCAAGCCGGGCGGGCATGCCTGGATCGAGGCGGGCAAGATTGACAGCTACGGGCACGACCTCGGGGCCGAGATGGCCCAGCAGATCCCCGCCCAGCTCGCGGTCCTCGAAGAGCGCGTGAGGGCGCTGCTGGCGGCAGGATGGGATCGCGTTCGCATCGTGACGGATCACGGATGGTTGCTGCTGCCGGGCGGACTGCCTGTCGAGAAGCTGCCCAAGTTCCTGGCCCAGACGAAGTGGGGGCGCTGTGCCCTGCTCAAGGAAACCACCGGAAGATCCGCCGTGGCATCACACCCGTGGTTCTGGAACCCGGTGGTGGAGATCGCTTTGGCTCCAGGGATCCGAAACTTCTTTGGGAACACGGAGTACAATCACGGGGGCGCCACATTGCAGGAGTGCGTCACGCCCGAGATCCTGGTGCAGTCCGCTGGGGCCGCCCCATCCAACGTTTCTATCCGGGCTGTGACATGGCCTCGGCGCGGGGCGATGCGCGCGTTGGTGGTGCTCTCTGGAAGCCTCGAAGGCCTGCGGGTGGATCTTCGGCAACGGCAGTCGGACCCTGGGTCCAGCGTGCTGCTGGACAAACAGAGCAAGGCAGCCGCTCCGGAAACAGCCGTGGTGGTGGAGGATGATCGAATGGAGGGCTTGCAGGTCTTCGCCGTCCTTGTGGATCAAGACGGGCGGGTGCTCGCCAGCAGACAGACTACGATAGGCGGTGATGAGTGATCATGGAACTCGACCAACTGGACCTCCTCGGGGCGAAGGCCTTCGAGGGCTACATCGTCAGGAAGGACCTGGTTCGCGCCTTCTCGAAGCAGTTTCCGGTTCCGACCTACGTCGTCGAGTTCCTGCTTGGGAAGTATTGCGCCACGGTGGATGCTAGGGAGATCGAGGAGGGCCTGGGTGTCGTTCGGCGCCAGCTTGAGCAGCGCGCCGTCCGTGCCGGCGAAGAGGAACTCTTCAAGGCCAAAGCGAGAGAGGAGGGGACCGTCCGTCTGATCGATCAGGTGTCGGCGCGCCTGAGCGAAAAGAACGACTGCTATCTGGCGACCATCCCGAGCCTTCGCCTATCGAACGTCCGCATCGAGGATCAGTTGGTCCGCAAGAACGATCGCCTGCTGACCGGTGGCTACTACGCCGAGATCGAACTAGAGTACAACGCCGCCATCGCCCAGGAGAAGGACGGCTTTCCTTTCGGTATCGCCAACATGCGGGAGATCCAGCTTTCCAGCCGCAACGTTCTGGAGACGCTAGTCCGAGGCAGGGAGCTGTTCACGACAGCGGAATGGAAGGACTTCCTGCTTCGCAGCATTGGCTTCAAGCCGGAGGCGCTCTCCACACGCGCCAAGGATGTGCTCTTCCTGCGAATGGTTCCCTTCGTCGAGAGGAACTACAACGCCGTCGAGCTGGGGCCGCGCGGCACGGGCAAGAGTCACCTGTTCCAGCAAGTCTCACCATACGCGCGATTGATCTCGGGTGGAAAGACCAGCGTGCCCAAGCTCTTCGTGAACCTCGGGACGGGGGAGCGTGGCCTTGTTTGCCATTTTGATGTCGTCTGCTTCGACGAGATCAGCGGCATCTCCTTCGACCAGAAGGACGGTGTGAACATCATGAAGGGATACATGGAGTCAGGAGAGTTTTCGCGCGGTGGGAAGGCGACGATCCGGGCCGACGGCTCCATCGTGATGGTCGGCAACTTCGACGTGGATGTGGAGCACCAGCAGAAGATCAGCCACCTGCTGGGGCCGATGCCGAAGGAGATGCGGGATGACACGGCCTTCATGGATCGCATCCACAGCTACATTCCCGGTTGGGACTTCCCGAAGCTTCAGCCGCAGGAGCACCTGACGGACCACTTCGGTCTCGTCAGCGACTTCCTCAGCGAGTGCTTTTCGCAGCTACGTCGGCAGAGCCGCGTCGGGGTCCTCCAAGGGCGTGCAACCTTCGGGGGTGCTCTTTCAGGTCGCGACTCGGGTGCCGTGCACAAGACGGTCAGCGGTCTGCTGAAACTGATCTGTCCCAACGCCGACGCGCCCGTGCTGGACGAAGATCTGGAGTGGGCGATCCGCCTCTCACTGGAGTGCCGTCGAAGGGTGAAGGAGCAGCAGAAGCGCATCGGCCCTGCCGAGTTCCGCAACACGCATTTCAGCTACACCTTGGGGCAGGATGGTGTGGAGAAGTTCGTCACAACCCCCGAACTTCATAGCGAAAACACCGTCGGCAGTGACCCACTACCGCCGGGCCAGGTCTGGGCATTGAGCCCGGGTTCGCCGGACGAACATCCCGGTCTCTACCGCATCGAAGTCAACGAAGGCCCCGGAAGCGGCGTGCGGATCCTCAACCAGCCGAAGCCCGCACCCTTCGCCGAAGCCGTCAAGTACGCAGAACAGAACCTGTATGCCCGCGCAAAGGAACTTGTTGGAGACCGCGATCCGCGCTCGCACGAGTTTTCGGTGCAGCTCAGGTCGTACGACGCCTCCCGCAGCGGTTCAGGCCTATCCGTCGCAGTGGCCGTCGCCATGTCGAGTGCACTGTTGAAGAGGAACATCAAAGGCGGACTGATCATCGCCGGAAGCATGAGCCTCGGTGGATCAATGGAGCCCATCCACAACGCTGTGGCGCTGGCTGAGCACGCGGTTGAGAAGGGAGCGGCGAACCTGCTTCTCCCTGTGCAATGCAGGAAGCAACTCTACGACCTCTCCGACGAGATGGCGACGAAGATCGACGTCGTCTTCTACAGTGATGTGCGTGACGCGCTACTGAAGGCGATCGCGGAGTGAGTCAATCAGCTTGGGCTTGTGCCGGCGTCGTTCGCCGCTGCTGTGTCGCCCGGGAACCTTCGCAAGCCAAGTAGTCTGACCTGAGGATGTGCGCGACTGTCGGCGAGGCGCCGGTTAGCGCATGGGTGATCCTGATCAAGTCGGCCAACGTCCAGATGACTTCACAGCGCGCCACGATCTCCCGCAGACGAACCCCAGTTCCAGCAAGACGCGGCAGCACGCTCTCCGGTCGATCGGCAGCACAAGTCTGCAGAGCCTGATCCGTTCCGAGCGCGACGACGCTGAAGGAAATGACCGCGTCGTGATCGTGAACTACCAGCAGTCCCTCACCAGGAGGACCCACAACGCAGATGCTCGCGACCCTGGTGCCTGCACTGGTGTCCCACCATGAAACGGTCAGGAGTTCGCGCATGGAGAAGAGTTCAGCCGTTCGTGAGAGGATCGCTGTTTCAAGACGGGAGGTTTGCCCGGGATTGTCCGCATCAAGATCGGCGGGGTCGCCATTGCGGTCTGCCAGGGCGTCGCCGTAGGCATTACAGAGGGTATCCGCATCCAGAAGGTGGGCCAAAGCGACAAACAGCGGCAGCGGCTCGAAGACGAGCACGCCTTCGATCTCGAAAGCATGGCGCCGTAGTCGCTTGATCCAGTTCCTCAGTGTCTGCATGGATGAACTCACCAGACGTGTCCATGCGCTGGGCATCGTGTCCGTGCAGGACCTATGCTGATGATCAAGGCGCCTTCGGACCCGCAGATCTCACAGACTGTCGCCGACTCCAGCTCAGCCCCGTGCACGATCTCCGCCGCCACGGGATCGCGTGGATCCGTCAAACGGATCCGAAGGGTTCCGAGCTTTTCTTTTACGCGCAGCACCTTGGCAGTCGACGAGGCCTCCCGCATTGCGGCCAAGGCTCTGGCGATCAGCGCGAACCACCCTTGATGGCACTCAAAGCTTCGGAAGCCATCGGCCAGGACCATTTGGTACTCTTGGATCACTTCGTCTACAGTCATGCAGTAGCCTCCAGTCGCTTCTCGACACGGAACTGGTTGGAGTTTCCTGAGCGTGAGGCCGTGACCAGAAAACGCGGCGAACCCGCCTTCGATGCGTCGAGCAGCATCCGCCCCAGGCCAATCGCGGTGGCCTGAGGCGCGAGTCCAACAAGCCTAGACGGAAGCAAGCCAACCTCTTTCGCGAAGGCGGCAAGGTCACCGGCGCGCGCTGCTCGATCGCCGTACTTCGCGAGCCAGTGGTCCAGAAGCTCATCCAACTCTCGGGAGCCGTCCGTTGAAACCGGTGCGGCGCGGTCGACGGTAGCTACGCGGTCGCCTCCAAGGTCATGCAGGTTGCCAGACGCTTCAGCGCGGAAAAGGCGGCCAAAGAAGCCCCCGCTGAAGAACATGCAAGGAAGGTGAAGTGGGGGGGGACTTATCTCATGGAGTGGGATCACGTAGTTGAACAACCCGGCAGATGGGTGACAGTTTATTCTACCTACATCGGTAACACTTTCTGGGTGTTCGTGGGCAAGCGGTTGCGTCGTTCTGCAGCCTGTTCCACGCTACTCTCATCCGCACGGAGGATAGGGCAACGCGGGGACGCGACCCGAGCGCCGTGTGGCCGCCGAAAGGTGAGCGGGAGTCTGGCTGTGCAGCCATTCTCCCGCTCTTTCAGTCACCATTCGGCCCCAATGCGGTAAATCCCGGGGTCCGGGGCAGAGCCCCGGGATCAGGGCCGAGCACTCGTCTGGTTCCAAGATCGATTCGCCCAACCAGTTCGCTGTAGTAGATGACGCTGAGCATCGGCTCCTCCTCGTGCGAGACGAGTTGGACGTCCTGCCCCGCCAGCGCGATCGACAGATAGTACTGCTGCTTGCGCCATTTCACCAGCCCGTTTGCGGAGACGCGGCGGACGATGGCGCCCGAGTCGTACTGCGGCTTGGGAGTTCTTTCCGGATAGGGGCGCGGCGAGAGCACGTAGAGTGAGCCAGGAGTGGCCAAGTCGAGCGCAGCATGCGGTCGCTCGTCGTTGTAGATGCGCACGAACTCGTCGAACCGCCGCTGCTGCCCGACGATGCTTGCAGCGGGCCGAGGGCGCGTCGTCTCCCCCTTGAGCACCCGATGCATACGTTCATGTCTACCGTTCTGCTGAGGCTTGCCAGGTGCAATGCGGCGGGGCGAGATGCCGAGTTGGATCCACCAAGCGGACAACTGCGTCAGACCCAGCCCCGTGGCAGCAAACGGCGACCCGTTGTCGCTCTTGATCATGAGCGGCAGCGGGTGCATCCCCGCATTTCGTGAACTGAAGTAGATTTTTCTTCTTCCCTCTGTTATGCCCTTGGGCTGCCGGTAGGCGCATTCCCTCCCGGAGATGTCCCCATGGCCGAGCCTCGTTCCGTCGAAG
>Ga0268299_1000854_pt1 | contig 74334 bp, 70 predicted proteins | sample NOBtaG_FD_193484 | JGI IMG/M metagenome (GOLD analysis project Ga0268299, IMG submission 193484) | Activated sludge microbial communities from bioreactor in Nijmegen, Gelderland, Netherland - NOB reactor | ecosystem: Engineered > Bioreactor > Aerobic > Activated sludge | place: Netherlands... | reverse complement strand
CGCTTGATCGCCTCGCCGCGCATCCCGAAATCCGGCGACTACCACGGGCCTGCGGGCGCAAACCGGTCCCCGTGATGAGTTCTTCAGCAGCCTGTTAGATCTTGGCGGTTTTGGATCTCAGTTTGTATTGCTCTGGTTTCAACCACCGCAGCGGCCCATGGCTTGTCACGACTTAGCGTGCCGACAGACAATATTTTGGCGACTATTGTCGTCGCTCTGTTGGTTGGTTTTTTCGCCGCGCAGTTGGGATTGGCGGTATCGGTCGCATGGTCGGCAAAGGATGTCGTCGCGTTGGCCGTAACGAAGATCGCCGTTGGATTTGTCGGCTTTTCGTTAGGAGGTGCCACAGCTCTTGGGGTTTTCCTAGCTCAACATGACACCCTCTCAACATGCTCTGCTGCGACAGTGATTGTCGCACTTACAGTAGTTGGTGCTCGAGAAGCGCCTCGCGCCGTCGACATGGCGTCATCGAGGGCTGTCGCAGAAGGGCCTCTTGATACTCGTGGCCTCGCAATTGCGCGAGCGGCGCTGGCTTCAGCGCCAACATCCTTTGCGGCATTTGCTCCGGGAGTTTTCCTAGGCTTCTGGCTTCGGAGCTTGGAAATTCGCATTCGTGCGACACTTCGATACTTTTGGCTCGGATTTCTGGCCATGCCCCGCAATTGGCGGCGGGCGGTTTTCTGTATGGATACCCTTACAGCGCCAGAGTTCGTGCCTGGGTACACGCGAAACGATCCATTTAATGCCAACATCGTATGGGGCCGAGTGAAGAATTCGATTGGAAGAAAGAAGTATATCGCTTTTCTCGGGCTGATGATCCTATTCGCCCCGGCAATCATCTACCGGTGGTCAATCAAATCTACCTGTTGGTTCTATCTTCCTTTGGCTTATGTCGTTCGAACGAGAAATCTTGCACGGAATCCAGCGCGTATTGTCAAACGACTACTGAATGACACAGAAGAGTCAGTGCGACGATATCTGGCATTTGGGACTATCCTCGTAACGCTCGTCTGGAATACTGCTTTTTGGAACGAAACGTTGCCGCAGGTAATAGCTCCAATTGAATATGTCTTACTCATTGATTTAGCGACCATCCGGCCGTGGCATTACTGTAATATTTTTATTGCAGTAACCACAATTGGCCTTCTGGTTGCCGCCGAACGACTTCGCAACGATTTAGAATCGCGGGGTTTTGACATTACCCTTCACAAGTCAGTGCATTTCCGTGCACTATTTGCCGAGTGGGCAATGCGGGCTCGTAATTGCGCAACCGTTGCGTTACTTCTTTTGGCGGCAGGGCATGTCCTGATGTTGAGGGATGCACTGCCTAGACATTCCTGGCCTCAAACTATCGCTTGGCTGAAGCAATTCTATCGTATGGAGTAACAGTATTGTTGGGGCTTGGCTTGGCATTGAAGGAAGAACAAGAATGCAGCCGACCGTTTAATGAGGCGCTAGAGCCAAAATTGCTGGACTAAAACTCCGGCTTCCCCGCCGCCCAGTCCTTGAGCTTCGCGAGGAACGCCGCGCATTGCGCCAACTGGTCGAGGGCCACGAATTCGTCGGGCTTGTGGGCTTGCTCGATATCGCCGGGGCCGCACACGACGGCGGAGATGCCGGTGCGCTGGAAGTGGCCGGCTTCGGTGCCGTAGGCCACCGTGCCGCTCCGGTTGGCGCCGGTGAGCTTCCGCGCGAGCGCCTCGGCGATGGAATTGGGCTCGGGGGCCAGGCCCGGGCCGCCGGCCAATTGGATCAGCTCGACATCGGCCGCCGGATTCTTGGCCCTAAGTTGCGGGCGCAGCTCGTCGTCGACGAAGCGGTGGATGCGGGCGCCCAGCGCCTTGGCGTCGGTCGTCGGCAGCGCGCGGAACTCCCAATCGATCGCGCAGCGGCCGGGCACGATGTTCATCGCCTGCCCGCCCTCGATCTTGCCGACGCTGATGGTGGTGAAGGGCGGCTCGAAGGCGGGGTCTTTCTCGCCGGCACGCAATTCAGCCGCCACACCTTTGAGGAACTCGATGAACTGCGAGGCCGCGAAAATGGCGCTGACCGCCTCTTCGATGCGGCTCGAATGGGCTTCCGTGCCGGTGAAAATCGTGCGCCACGCGGCCAGGCCCTTATGGCCAGTGACGACCTGCATCATGGTGGGCTCGCCGATGATGGCGGCGCGGGGCTTGGGAAGATCGCGCGCCAGCCGCTCCAGGAGATGCGGCACGCCGATGCAGCCCACCTCCTCGTCGTAGGAGAACGCCAGATGGATCGGCGTCTTCAAGCCGGCGGCCAGGAAATCGGGCACGGCCGCGAGCGCGCAGGCGATGAAGCCCTTCATGTCCGAGGTGCCGCGGCCGTAGAGCAGGCCCTGGCGCTCGACGACGGCGAAGGGATCGCTCGACCAGGCCTGGCCGGCCACCGGCACCACGTCGGAGTGGCCCGAGAGCACGACGCCGCCGGCGCGGTTGGGCCCGAGCGTGGCGTAGAGATTCGCCTTCGTGCCCTCCGCGTTCGGCACCAGCGTGGAAGCGATGCCGTGGCGCTGAAGATAGGCCCGCACCCAATCGATGAGGGCGAGATTGCTCTTGGCCGACACGGTGTCGAACCCGATCAGGGTTTCGAGGATCGGCCGGATGGTGTCGAGGCCCGTCATCGCTTCATGTCCGCCAAAATCCGCTCCAGAACAGCACGAACACGGTGAACACTTCCAGCCGCCCGATCAGCATCCCGATCGAGCTCAGCCATTTCGCGCCATCGGGAAGCGAGGCGAAATTGCCCTCGGGGCCGATCACGGGCCCGAAAGCCGCGCCGACATTGCCGAGGATCGTGGCCGCGGCCGAGAGCGCGGTGACGAGATCGAGCCCGAAGGCGGCCAGCGCCAGCGCGAGCCCGGCGAAGGTGAAGGCGAACAGGAAGAAGAAGCCCATCACCGCCGTGGCCACGTCGTCGGTGACGGGCTGGCGATTGTAGTGCGGCACGAACATGCCGTGGGGCTGCAAGAGCTTCGCGATCTGCGCGCGATAGATCTGGTAGGCGATCTGGAAGCGGAAGATCTTGATGCCGCAGGCGGTGGAGCCGGCGCAGCCGCCCACGAACATCAGGAAAAACAACGCCACGAGCGTGAACCCGCCCCATTGGCGGAAATCGTCGTTGACGATGCCGGTGCCGGAGAGAAACGAGGTGACGGTGAAGACGGCGCTCGACGCCGCCGCCGCGGCCCCATCGCCGCGCCCGAGCCACAGCCAGAGGAACACCGCGCCAGCGAAGGCGGCGAGAATGCCGAAGAAGCCGTGCACCTGCGCATCCAGCAGCAGCCGGCGCCAGCGCCCGCGCAGCGCCTCGACATAGAGCGCAAAGGGGAGGCTGCCGAAGATCATTGCGGCAACGAGGACCCACGGGATCCAGGCGCCGGCGAAGGCCTGGATTTGCGCGTCGCGGGTCGAGAATCCGCCGGTGGAGATCGCCGTCATCGCGTGCAGCACCGCGTCGAAGCGCGGCATGCCGGCGCCCCAGAGAGCCACCGCCGAAACCGCGGTGGCGATGACGTAGATGCCGCCGGTGGCGGCCACCAGCTCGGCCGCGCGCGGCATCAGGCGCTCGGGCGTGTCGATGCCCTCGGCGCGGAAGATCTGCATGCCGCCGATCTGCAGCATCGGCAGCACGGCGCCCGCGATCACGACGAAGGCGAGCCCGCCCATCCAGTTGAGCATCGCGCGCCACACCAGGATGCCGGGCGGCGCCGCGTCCACCTGGGCCAGGATGGTTGCGCCGGTGGAGGTGAGGCCCGACATGCTCTCGAACACGCCGTCGGTGAAGGAGAGGCCCAGGCGCGAAAACCAGAACGGCAGCGCGCCCGCCAGCGCCGCCGCGAACCAGCTCGCCACCGTGAGCATGAACGCGCCGCGCATGTTGAGCCGGACGCCGTCGCGCCGCGTCGCCAGCGCGAGCGCCCCGCCGAGGAACAGCGACGCGCCCGCCGCCTCCACGAAGGCCAGCCAATCGGCATCGCCGGCCGCCGCGTCGACCAGCGCCGGCACGGTCATCGCCACAGCCAGGGCCGTCAGCAGCAGCCCGACATAGAAGAGTGCATGACGGAGATCGGGCACGGGGCCGGGACTATAGGCGGGCGCCGCGGGGCCGGCCAGCGGCTCGGCGGCGGTGTGACCGCCGTCACGCTTCGGGCGTGTCCCGCATCACTGCGTTCAGGGCCGGTTCATGCGATACATCGCGGCAGATGAGGCCACGACAGACGGCCTCAGCCAAGACAACCCGAACCGAAGGACCAGGACCCATGAAGACCACGCTGATGACCGCCGTCGCCGCGATCGCCCTCTCGATGGGCGCGGCCACCGCCGCCAAGGCCGAGAGCCCGGAAAGCTTCACCGGCATCACGATCGAGAAGAACGCGCCGATCGCCCAGGCCCGCTGCTATTACCGCTACTACTACTACTACAACTACTACTACAACCAGTACTTCTATCAGTACCGCTGGTTCTGCTACTAAGACCGCGGCGGCCTCGAACCGAAATCCGGCGGCCCGCTCTCGCAAGAGAGCGGGCCGCTTCGCGTTTGCGGAGCGCTAGCGCTGATGCGCCAACGGCTGGCCGGGAACGGAACTCCGGGCGCGGAGCACGTAGCCGGCGGCTATGCTGCCGAAATAGACGTCGCGGAGATCCGCGCCGCCGAACGCGATGTTGGTCGGCTTGTTCATGAGCGTGCCGGCCGGATCTTCGGAAATGGTGGAAACGCCGCCATCGGGGGCGATCGCCACGATGCGGTTGGCGAGCACGAGCGACGTCCAGAGATTGCCGGCCGCGTCGAACGCGATCCCGTCCGGGAAGCACCGCTCGCCGAGCCGTGCCGGCCCATAGACCTCGGGCGCGCCGAGGGCGCCGCCGTCGATTCGGAAACGCAGAACGTTGTCGGCCGCCGTTTGCGCCACGTAGAGAAAGCGCTGCTCGGCATCCAGCGCCAAGCCGTTGGCAAAACGCAGCCCATCGGCCACGATCGCGGCCGCGCCGTCGGGCGATACCCGGAAGATGAAGCCGTCGGGCGTGCCGTCGAGCCATTCGGGCACGCGCCCGCGGCGGGTGGAGACCGTGCCCCACAGCGTTCCGCGCGAATCGAAGATCACGTAGTTCGGCGTCTTGAGCGGCGTGCCGCCGACTTCGCCGAGGATCACCGAAACCGCGCCTGTGGCGGGATCGAGCCGCTGCAGCACGCCGGCCGCGATATTGGCGATGACGATCGAGCCGTCGCGCGGATCGATCTTGAGGCCGTTGGGCTCCCCGCCCGCCCTGCCGCAGCGGTCGAGCGTGCCGTCGGGCCGGATGCGCGCCGCGGCGCTCGCCTTGTCGGACGCCCACACGGTGCCGTCGCGCGCGACCACGACGTCTTCCGGCCGCTCGATGCCTTTGCCGATCGGCGTCAACCCTTCGATTCCGGGTTCCGTGCCCTTCATGCCGGCGCTCCTCGAGCAATCATGGCGCATTGAGATTGGCGCGCATCGATGCCAGCACGCGCCGAAACGTGGCGAGATCGGGCGCGGCGATGCCCGCGGCGGCCCGGCGCTGAACCGCGACGGCGAGCGGCACCAGCACGCGCTCGAGCGCCCTGCCCGCCGGCGTGAGATGGACCTGCACCGCGCGCCGATCCACGCGGCTGCGCACGCGGCGAACGAGGCCGGCGCGCTGCAGCGCGTTGAGCGCCGAAACCGTGTTGGCGCCCACGCGCCGCACGCGCTCGCTGAGGTCGTTCTGCGAAATACCGTCGGCGGCCCACAGGATCCGGAGATACGACCAGTGTGCGAAACGTATCCCCTGCGCGGCGAGGCTTTCCTGAAGCGCCGCGCGCATCGCCTCCCAGGTGACGCGGAGTTGGAAACCGAGCGCTTCCTCGTGCTTCAGGTCCGAGCCGCGCGGCGCGGCGCGGCGGTTCCTTCCCTGGGGTCGCTTCGGCATCGGGCCTCCGCTGGCGCCGCCGGCCGCCGCAGAGGCGGCTTGCGCGACACGCGGCTTGACATGCGGGCGACAATTAATTCAGCATTGAATTATCGTCAAACGAATTCGCGGCGAAGGATCACCCGAACGCCGCATCGGACGGGATGGAACGGAATCGAGCGGTGAAGATCGACATTCATTCGCACATCGTCGACCGCGGCTACATGGAGGCGCTCGAGCGGCAGTGCGGGCTCGTCGCCGACCGCACGACGCCCGGCCGTATCTTCCTCCGCAAGGGCAGCCACACTTTCGCGTGGTCGCGCGAGGACATGTTCGACATCCCCCACCGGCTGCGCGACATGGACGCCAAGGGCATCGACAAGCGCGTGCTTTCGCTGAGCACGCCCAACGTCTATGTCTGGCCGGCCGCCGAGCAGCCGGCGATGGCGCGCTTGATGAACGACGCGACGGCGCGCCTGTGCCGCGCGCATCCCGACCGGTTCGCGGGCCTCGCCAGCCTGCCGCTCGGCGACGTCGAGGCCTCGCTCGTGGAGTTCGACCGCGCGCTGGACGAGCTCGGCATGGCGGGCGTGATGATCGGCTCCAACGTCGACGGCGTGCCGCTCAACGATGCGCGCTTCGAGCCGATCTGGGCAAGGCTCGACGCGCGGCGCGTGCCGGTGTTCGAGCACCCGATGTTTCCCGCGCACACCGGCGACATGGAAGAATTCGAGTTGCCGTTGCGGCTCGGCTTCGTGTTCGACACGACCCTGGCCGCCGCGCGCATGATCTATTCCGGCATCTTCGCGCGCTACCCCAATTTTCCCTACATCCTCGCGCACACCGGCGGCACGCTCTTGATGGTGATCGAGCGGCTCGACAACGGGTATCGCCTGTTCCCCGACTGCCGCAAGCACATCGACCGCCTGCCGAGCGAGTTCGCGAAGAAGCTCTACTACGACACCACATCGTTCTTCCCGCCCGCGCTCAAGATGGCGATCGACATCGTCGGGTCCGAGCGGCTGCTGTGGGGGACGGACGATCCCTTCATCGGCTCGGACGCGCGCCACGTGGAGGCGATGGGCCTCTCCGCGCACGACAACGCCCGTATTCTCGGCGGCAATGCCGCCGCCCTTCTCGGCCTCGCGCCGGCGCGCGCGCGCGTCGCCTGACGCCGTTCGGAGGAAACCGCTCGACGTTCGACAATCACGCCGCAAGCCGACCGCCAGGATCGGCATCGAGGGAGGAGTTCAATGACACCGTTTCGCATCGCCGCACTCGCCGCCGCCGTGATGGCCGGCGGCACCGCCGCCGCCGACGAGCTTCGCATCGGCTTTCTCAACACCACGACCGGCCAGGGCGCCTTCATCGGCAGGTTCCTCGAAAACGGCTGGAAGCTCGGGCTCGAGCATGCCGGCTGGACCAAGGATGGCGACAAGCTCGGCGGCGTGCCGACGCGCATTTTCTACGCCGACGACCAGTCGCGGCCCGACGTGGGCATCCGCGAGGTGGACAAGTTCATCAAGAACGACAAGGTCCACATCGTGGCCGGCCAGCTCTGGTCGCACGTGCTGATGGCGACGCAGAAGCCGATCTTCGACGCCAAGGTGATGCTGATCTCGACCAATGCCGGGCCTTCGCCGCTGGCAGGCGAGCTCTGCAATCCGCTGTTCGTCGCCGCCGGATCGCAGAACGATCTCGTCGCCGAGGCGACGGGCGAGCTCGTGAACCGCGACGGCGTCAAGACCGTGCTCGGCCTCGCGCCGAACTACCAGGCGGGCAAGGACTATCTCGGCGGCTTCGAGCGCACGTACAAGGGCAAGGTGCTCGACAAGATCATGTTCAAGGTGGCCGAGACGGACTACCAGGCCGAGTTCGCGCAGGTGCGCGCCCGCAAGCCCGAGGCCATCGTCGTGTTCGCGCCGGGCGCCATGGGCGTGGCCTTCATGAAGCAGTGGCAGGCTTCGGGCCTCAAGGACCAGGTGAAGGTCTATTCGATCTTCTCGATCGACTACATGACGCTGCCGGCGATCGGCGAAGCGGCCATCGGCGCAGTCGAAGTCAGCCATTGGAATCCGGAGGGCGCCAATCCCAAGAACCAGCGCTTCGTGAAGGACTATCTCGCGAAGTTCGGGCACATGCCGTCGTTTCCCTCGGTCGGGAACTACGATGCCGTCGGGATGATCGCGCGCGCGATGGAGGCGACCAAGGGCGACCTCAGCGACATGACGGCGGTGACCCGCGCCATCCGCAAATCCGAGCCCGACACGGTGCGCGGCAAGCTCAAATTCAACGTCAACGGCTACCTCATTCAGCCCTATTGGCAGCTCAGCGTGGTGGCCGGGCCGGGCGGCAAGCCCATGATCAAGGGCGGCGCCCAGGTGTTCGAGCGCGCCGACTCGTTCACCGAGAAATGCCCGGCCGACAAGCGGCTCTGACCGGCCGCGCCGCGTCGCGCCCTTCGAGGGAGGAACGGATGTTCGTCAAGAACGCATGGTACGTGGCCGGCTGGTCGCACGAGATCGGTCGCACGCCGCTCGAGCGCTGGATCACGGGCGATCCCGTCGTCCTCTTCCGCACCGAAGACGGGCGCGCGGTGGCGCTGGAAGACCGCTGCGCCCATCGGCGCGCGCCGCTCTCCAAGGGCAAGCTGGTGGGCGACACGATCCAATGCGGGTATCACGGCATGACGTTCGATTGCGAAGGCAATTGCGTGCGCCTGCCGGGACAAGCCGTCATTCCGAAAGCCGCCAGGGTGCGGAAATATCCGCTGACGGAGAAATTCGGCTGGGCCTGGATCTGGATGGGCGAGCCCGCGCTGGCCGACGTTTCCAAGATTCCGAATTTCTTCTGGCTCGACCACCCCGAATGGAAGCCGGTGGGCGGCACCATCCACTGCAAATCGAACTATTTCCTGCTGATCGACAATCTGCTCGATCTCTCGCACGAAACCTTCCTGCACGCCTCCACCATCGGCAATGCCGCCGTGGCCGAGGCCGTCTCGGAGACCGAGTCGGACGACACGGCCGTGCGCGTGCGCCGGCGCATGCCGGATTGCCCGCCGCCGCCGCTGTTCAGGAAGGCGCGTAATTTCGCCGGCAACATCGACCGCTCGCAGGTGATCGATTTCACGGCCCCCTGCTACGCCGTGGTCGATGCGCGCGCCGTGCCGGCCGGCACCAACGACACCGACAACGGCATCGAGTGGCGCGTGATCAACGCGCTGGTGCCGGAATATGAAGGCACGACCCATTATTTCTGGGCCGTGTCGCGCCACTTCAACATCGAGGACAAGTCCCTCGACGACCTCATGTACAAGGCCGTGGTGCACACCTTCTCGGAAGACATCGCGATGACCGAAGCGCAGCAGCTGCGCATGGAGCGCCCCTCGGCGGACCCCAAACACGTGACCATCAAGGCCGACGCCGCGCCGATCGCGGCCCGCAAGATCGTGACCCGCCTGATGAGCGACGAGGCGGCGGCGGTGCGCTGAAGCGGCGCGTCGGCTTCCGCCCGAGAAGGAACCCTATCCGGCAGCGGTCCGGCGCAAGGCGGGATCGCCGACCATGGCGAGAAATTCGCGGCGCGTGGACTGGTCGTTGCGGAAGGCGCCCAGCATGCGGCTGGTCACCATGGTGACCCCGGGCTTGTGGACGCCGCGCGTCGTCATGCAATGGTGCGTGGCCTCGACGATGACGGCGCAGCCCTTGGGCTGCAGCACGCGGTCGAGCGCGTTGGCGATCTGCGCCGTCATCTTCTCCTGGATCTGCAAGCGGCGCGAATAGACCTCGACCAGCCGCGCGAGCTTGCTGATGCCGATCACGCGCCGGTCCGGCAGATAAGCGACATGGGCGCGGCCGATGATCGGCGCCACGTGGTGCTCGCAATGCGATTCGAAGCGGATGTCGGTCAGCACCACCATCTCGTCGTAGCCTTCGGTCTCCGAGAAGGTGCGCTCGAGGAACGCCTCCGGGTCCTCGCCGTAGCCGGCGAACCACTCGGTGAACGCCTTGACCACGCGGCGCGGGGTTTCCTTCAGGCCCTCGCGGTCGGGGTCGTCGCCGGCCCAGCGCAGCAGCACGCGCACGGCAGCCTCGGCCTCCTCGCGCGCGGGCAGCGGCACGCCCGACGGATTGAGCTTGGCCTCGTGCAGCTTGGCCGGCTTCGCGGTCGTCATTCCGGACGTCTCCCTCTCGGGCGCAATGGCATGGTCATCCCCATTGCGCCCCGGTCAATGGATGCGCCGCTGCGTGTGCGGGCTGTCGAGCGAAAACATCGGAATGCGCACGTCGAAGCGCGAGCCGTCGGGCCGCACCATCTCGTAGGTGCCCACCATGAATCCGGTGGGCGTGCGCAAGGGGCAGCCGCTGGTGTATTCGAACGATTCGCCCGGCTTCAGCACCGGCTGCTCGCCCACCACGCCGGGCCCCTTGACCTCTTCGAGCTTGCCGCGCGCATCGGTGATCTTCCAATGCCGGTTGAGCAACTGCACCGTATCGCGGCCGCGGTTCTCGATCCTGACCTTGTAGGCCCAGACGTACTTGTCGTCCGCCGGCGAGGATTGCTCCTCGACGAAGACCGGACGCACGGTGACGGTGATGCTGTCGGTGGTTTCGGAGAACATGATCTTTGGGGGCCCGCCCGCCGGCCGAACGGCCGGTCGTCTGGCGAGGAATTTAGAGCGGGAAGCGGGCGAGTCCAGCCCTGCGGCACCGGCGCGGGCGCGCGGGCGTCATTCCGCCGTCGGGGCCTCGATCACGATATCGACGCGGCGCGCGCCCGGCTCGGTCTCGGCCGGCAGGCCGTCGCGTTGCAGCAGGCGGATACGCTCCGGCGGCACGCCGAGCTCGGCCAGCGCTCCGGCCACCGCCTCGGCCCGGCGCCAGGCGAGGCGGCCTTCCACGTTCCAATGGCCGCGCGCCGTGACGGCCGCCACGGCCACGATGGCGTTGCGCTCGAGCACGTCGCGGGCCGCCCGCTCGATCTTGTCGCGCTCGGCTTGCGCGAGATTGAGCCGGTCGTAGACGAAGCGCACCGGCACGGTCTCAGTGTCGGGCATCACCACGTCGTCGAGCCGACGCATGGCGTCGATGAACTCGCCGCGGCACTTGGCCGCGAAATCCCGGCCGGCGCGCTCGGCGGTGCGATCGACCCAGCAATCGTAGCGCGCGAGCGCCACCGCCGCCGTGGCCGCGAGCGGGCCGGCGCGATGCTTCTCGATCGCCATTTCGAGACGGATGCGCCAGAAGGCGAGGCCGCGCGCCTCGGCGCGCTCGAGGCCGAACCAGCGCGCCAGCTCCTCGGGCTCGAGGCTCTGGGCGTCGGCGGCGCGCAGGCCCTTGTCGGCGAAATGGCGGGCGTCGATCTGGTCGCCCTCGGCCGCGGCCTTGAAATACGCGTATGCGAGGTATTCGCGGGCGAGGCGGCGGTTGAACGTATCGGGCGTACGCAGCGGCAGCAGACCATCCTCGAGCGCCACGACGGCCTCGAAGAACCGCGTCTTGCATTCCGCCTTCGCGGCGTCGTCGCGGCGCGCCGCCGCGCGCGTCGCCCAACATTCGAGCGCGGCCTGGGCGCCGGCGGCGATGCGCGGATGCAGCTCGCGGGCGCCGAGGGCGAAGACGCGCAACAGGCGCAGCCGGCCTTCGTCAACCGCGACGCCGGTGGCGCCGTCGAGGCCGAGGGAAGCAGGCTCCAGCGGCTCGGGCCAGACGCGCTCGGCCAGCGCCTTGAGGTTGCGCGCGAACGGCTCGGCGTCGAAATCGGCGCCGTGCGCCTCGGCTTCGGTGCGCGTGAACTCGGCATAGGCTTCGCGCAGGGCGACGCCGAAGCCGACATAGGTTTGCGGGTTCGGCCGGTCGGGATCGGACGCGAGCTCGGTGCGCGAGGTGACGGCATTGGGCGCATGGGCCGGGCCCACCACGGCCTGCGACCAGGCGATGGCGACGAGCACCACGGCCCAGAATCGCACGCTCGCGAACCGCGCCCAGCGTACCGGGAGCAGCCGCCACAATTCCGCAAATTTTGCGCCCGCGCCGGACACCGGTCGCGTTACTCCCGGGCGCCCCAGCGCCCCTGTCTTAGGCCCGAAGACACGGCTCCGCGGCCGGCCACCCACTTGCGGCCGGGATCCCCCCACGGGACGTGTCCCCTACATGTTAAGATCAATACGATATGCCGTCATCTATCATTTCGCCACCGACCAATACTTGCGGATTATGGTTAACATGTGGCCATTTTATCCCCAAGCTTAGCTGGCATTTCACGGCCATTTGCGGCCCTCGCGCGCCTCTACGGCCGGGCCAATCCGCAGAATTTGCGCCTACGGGTTTTCAGCCATCGCGCGAATTTGGGTGCGGGTAGCTCTCAAGGACTTCGCCGAGGCGGATCGGCTGCCTCACGCGGAGACGCGGAGGCGCGGACCCGGAAGGCGCCGCAGCACGCGGACACCTCCACGTACGCTGTGGTCCCCGCGAAGGCGGGGACCCATCTCGCCAGCGGCGAATGCCTTCCGGAAGTGACGGTGTGCGATCCCGTTGCGCCGACGGCCGCGCACCCGCTCGTCCTGGCTGTATTCGTCGACATGGGTCCCCGCCTTCGCGGGGACGACAAAGCGATGGGATGCGGCCACCGCGCTGCGCTTGGCCGCGCGCGCGATATCCTCCGCGGCTCCGCGTGCTTCGTCTTTCCCGCCGGAATTCCTTTTGCCGCTGGGCGTCTTTGCTATAATGCGCGCCCGTTCGGCGGTCCTCGATGGCCGCGCGAACGGGAGCCGGCCGATCTGGGCCGTCCCCGCGGAGCTCTCGTTCCGCTTGCCGCCCTTGGCGCGGGCCCTTCCGAGGGGCCGGGCGCGGGGCCGGCGACAGGGCCGGTTCGGGCCGACGGCGCCCGCCTCTTCCCGCGTTTTCGGACGCCATTAGCCGGCCCACAGCCCGAGTTCATCCATGAAGCTGACGATCGAGCGCGCCGCCCTGCTCCGCGCACTCGGCCATGTGCAGAACGTCGTCGAACGGCGCAATGCCATTCCGGTGCTCTCCAATGCCCTGATCGAGGCCGGCCGCGGCAAGCTGCAGCTCACCGCCACCGACATGGACATTTCCGTGATCGATACGGTGGAAGCGACGGTGCAGAAGGACGGCGCCACCACCGCCCCGGTGCACACGCTCTACGACATCGTGCGGAAACTGCCCGACGGCGCCCAAGTGGAGCTGGTGCAGCAGGGCGACAGCTCGCAATTGGCGCTGCGCGCCGGGCGCTCGCACTTCACCCTCGCGTGCCTCCCGCGCGAGGATTTCCCCTCGATGAACGACGGCGAGTTCCCGCACGGCTTCGAGCTGGCGGCCGAGGAGATGCGGACCATCATCGACCGCACCCGCTTCGCCATCTCCACCGAGGAGACGCGCTACTACCTGAACGGCATCTATTGGCATGCCGCGGAAAGCCAGGGCCTGCGCCTGTTGCGCGCCGTTGCCACCGACGGCCACCGCTTGGCGCGCGTGGAAATGCCACTGCCGGAAGGGGCCGAGGGCATGCCCGGCGTCATCGTGCCGCGAAAGACCGTGGGCGAGCTCCGGCGTCTGCTCGACGAGACCAACGAGCCGGTCAAGGTATCGCTCTCGGACACCAAGATCCGCTTCACCTTCGAAAAGGTCGTGCTGACGAGCAAGCTCATCGACGGCAGCTTCCCGGACTACGAGCGCGTGATCCCCTCCGCCAACGACAAGATGCTGGAGATCAACCGCAAATATTTCGCCGACGCGGTGGATCGCGTCTCGACCATCTCGACCGAGAAATCGCGCGCCGTGAAGCTGATGCTCGGGAACGGCAGCGTCACCTTGCAGGCGACGAGCCCCGATGCCGGCAGCGCCAGCGAGGAGATCGAGGCCAGCTACAGCGCCGGCGCGTTCGAGATCGGCTTCAATTCGCGCTATCTCCTCGATATCCTGCAGCAGATCGAGGGCGACACGGCGCAGTTCATGCTCGCCGATGCCGGCTCGCCGACCGTGATCCGCGACCGCGCCGATGCCACGGCACTCTACGTCCTCATGCCGATGCGGGTGTAGCGGGGCGCATGAATGCCTTGGTCCATCCCGCCCACGGGCACTCCGGCCCGGCCGACGCGCCGATCCTGGCGCTGAGGCGCGTCGCGCTCAGCGATTTCCGCTCCTACCGGCGCGCCGAAATCGCGGTGCCGGCGGCCCCCGTGGTGCTGTTCGGGCCCAACGGCGCGGGCAAGACCAACCTCCTCGAAGCCATCTCCTTCCTCGCCCCAGGCCGCGGCTTGCGCCGCGCGCGCATCGCCGACATCGAACGGCGTTGCCTGCCCCCAGAAGCCGGGCCGGGCTGGGCGGTGTTCGCCGAAATCGAAACCCAAGGCGGCGAGCGCCGCATCGGCACCGGCCGCGACCCCGAACGGGACCCCGGCGACGAATCCGACCGGCGCGTGGTGCGCATCGACGGCGCCGCGGCCAAGGGCCAGGCAGCGCTGGCCGATCTCGTGCATCTCCTGTGGCTCACGCCCGAGATGGACCGCCTGTTCGCCGACGGCGCCTCGGAACGGCGGCGCTTCCTCGACCGCATCGTGACCAATTTCGTGCCCGACCATGTGCGGAAGCTCGCCGCCTACGAACAGGCGATGCGCGAGCGCAACCGGCTCTTGAAGGACGGACGCTTCGACGAGGCGTGGCTCGGCGCCCTCGAGCAGGGCATGGCCGAATCGGGCGTGGCCGTGGCCGCGGCGCGCCGGCAGGTGGTGGGGCGGCTCGCCGTCGCCGCCGAAGCCGCCCTCGGCCCGTTCCCCATTCCCGACATCGCGCTCGCCGGCGAGACCGAGACCGATCTTTCCGCCGGCCCGGCGCTGGCCGCCGAAGAAGCCCTTCGCCGGCGCCTTGCCGCCGGGCGCCGCGCCGATGCCGAGGCCGGCCGGGCGCTGGCCGGCCCGCATCGCAGCGACCTCGCCGTGCACCACCGCGCCAAGGCGATGCCCGCCGCGCTCTGTTCCACCGGCGAGCAGAAGGCGCTGCTGGTGGCCTTGGTGCTCGCCGCCGCCCGCCTCTTGAAGTTGCAGCGTGGCGCCGCACCTATACTGTTGCTGGACGAAATCGCGGCCCATCTGGATGCCGAGCGCCGCGCGGCCCTGTTCGACGAGATCGAAGCGCTGGGCGCCCAGGCCTGGATGACCGGCACCGATGCGGCCCTGTTCGCGGCCCTGGGCGGCCGCGCCGCCTTCTTCACCGTGGCCGGCGGGAGCGTCCGCCCTGCGCCGCAAGACATGAGCCTTGCATGAGCGACCCCAAGACCGGCGACCGGGACAAGAACGGTAACGGCGACACCTATGGCGCCGATTCCATCAAGGTGCTGCGCGGGCTCGACGCCGTGCGGAAGCGCCCGGGCATGTATATCGGCGACACCGACGACGGCTCGGGCCTGCACCACATGGTCTACGAGGTCGTCGACAACGCCATCGACGAGGCGCTGGCCGGCTTCTGCACGCGCGTGGACGTGACGCTCAGCCCCGACGGCTCGGTGACCGTTATCGACGACGGCCGCGGCATCCCGACCGACATCCACGCCGAAGAGGGCGTTTCCGCCGCCCAGGTCATCATGACCCAGCTCCACGCCGGCGGAAAATTCGACCAGAATTCCTACAAGGTCTCGGGCGGCCTCCACGGCGTCGGCGTCTCGGTCGTCAACGCCCTCTCGGAGACCCTCGATCTCCGCATCTGGCGCGACGGCAAAGAACACTACATGCGGTTCAGGCACGGCGACCCCGAGGCGCCGCTCAAGGTCGTGGGGGAATCCAAGGGCAAGCGCGGGACGCAGGTGACGTTCGTGCCTTCGCGCCAGACGTTCACCAGGGTCGATTTCGATTTGGCCACGCTGGAGCATCGCCTGCGCGAGCTCGCGTTCCTCAATTCGGGCGTGACGCTGACGCTCTCGGACGAGCGCGGCGTGGAGCCGAAGCGCGTGGAGCTGCGCTACGACGGCGGCATCGAGGCGTTCGTGCGCTATCTCGACCGCAACAAGCAGGCGCTCCACGCGCCGATCACGCTGATCGGCAAAAAGGACGGTATCGACGTCGAGATCGCGATGCAGTGGAACGATTCGTATCACGAGACGATGCTGTGCTTCACCAACAACATCCCGCAGGGCGACGGCGGCACGCATCTGGCCGGCTTTCGCGCCGCGTTGACCCGGCAGATCAACAAATTCGCCGAGGATCTCGGCATCTCCAAGCGCGAGAAGGTGGCGCTCTCGGGCGACGACGCGCGCGAGGGCCTGACCTGCGTGCTGTCGGTGAAGGTGCCTGATCCGAAATTCTCCTCGCAGACCAAGGACAAGCTCGTCTCCTCCGAAGTGCGGCCTGCGGTCGAGAGTTTCTTGAATGACCGCCTCAAGGAGTGGTTCGAGGAGAACCCCTCGGATACGAAGAAGATCGTCGGCAAGATCGTCGAGGCCGCGATCGCGCGCGAAGCGGCGAGGAAGGCGCGCGAGCTGACACGCCGCAAGGGCGCCTTCGATATTTCCTCGTTGCCCGGCAAGCTCGCCGATTGCCAGGAGCGCGACCCCGCCCTCTCGGAGCTCTTCATCGTCGAGGGCGATTCGGCCGGCGGCTCGGCCAAGCAGGGCCGCGACCGGAAGTTCCAGGCGATCCTTCCCCTGCGCGGCAAGATCCTCAACGTCGAGCGCGCGCGCATGGACAAGATGCTGGGTTCCGCGGAGATCGGCACGCTCATCACGGCGCTCGGCACCGGCATCGGCCAGGACGAATTCGATCTCGCGAAGCTCCGCTACCACAAGATCATCATCATGACGGACGCGGACGTGGACGGCTCGCACATCCGCACGCTGCTGCTCACCTTCTTCTATCGCCAGATGCATTCGCTGATCGAGAAGGGCCACCTCTACATCGCCCAGCCGCCGCTCTACAAAGCCAAGCGCGGCAAATCCGAGGTGTATCTGAAGGACGACCGGCTGCTCGAGGATCACCTCATCGAAGCCGCGGTGGACGAAGCGGTGCTGGAACTCGCCGACGGCAGCCAGCGCGCGGGCGCCGACTTGAAGGAACTGATGCAACAGGCGCGGCGCGTCAAAGGCCTGTTGCAGCCGCTCATCCGCCATGTGGGCTCGGCCGACGTGGTGGAGCAGACGGCCATCGCCGGCGCCCTCAACCTCGCCATCCTCTCGGACGCCGCGCAGGCCGCCGGCGCCGCCGGCTATGTCGCCCGCCGGCTCGACGCGCTGGCGGCGGAATTCGACAAGGGCTGGAAGGGCGTGGTGCTGCCCGACGGCGGGCTCGAATTCACGCGCGAGCTCCGCGGCGTGTTCGAATCCTTCCGCATCGACGGCGGCGTGATCAAGAGCGCAGAAGCGCGCCGCGCCGACGCCGAGGCGCCCGCCCTCCAAGCGCTCTACGCCAAGCACGCCAAGCTGAAGGTGAAAGGCGTTCCCACCCTCATCACCGGCCCGCTCGGGCTCATCACCGCCATCATGGCCGAAGGCCGCAAGGGCACCGGCATCCAGCGCTACAAGGGCCTCGGCGAAATGAACCCCGAGCAGCTCTGGGAAACGACCCTCGACCCCAACGCGCGTTCACTGCTGCAGGTGAAGACCGAGCACAGCGAACAGGCCGACGACATCTTCACGACGCTGATGGGCGATTTGGTGGAGCCGCGCCGCGAATTCATCCAGACGCACGCGCTGGAGGTTTCGAACCTCGACGTGTGAGCACCGCCGGCCCTTACCCGACGGCTACGCCGCCCTTTGCGGCCGCCCGGCTCCATGCCGCTCCGCGTACGCATCGAGCAACCGCCGGATCATGCGCTGATACGGCGTGCCGCGCTTCTTCGCCTCGGCTTTGAAGAACGCCACGCTGCGCTTGCTGAGCGCCAGCGTCACCTTGATTTCGTCCTCCTCGAACGCCAGCGCGGCCGGCGACGGCAGGAAGTCGGAGACGATTCTGATCGGCCCGATCGGCTCGTCGCTATACTTGATTCGCTTCTTCATAGATTCGCTTTCCTTTGCGCCAATACCCGGCGCCGATGATGCGGATGACGCCGCGTCGATAGGCGAAGCGTACGGTCATGATCCCGCCACCGGCCGCACCGAAGCAGTAGAAGCGCGCTTCCGCGCCGCTATGTGCAAGATCCTGCGCGATGACGCGGCGTGGGTCGGCGAAGGCGAACTGCGCGTCGCCAAATGAAACGCCGTGTTTGGCCCGATTGATCCTATCTTTTGTCGAAGCCCATTCGAACGAGCCGCCGGTCATCCCGCAGCCTACGCGACGCAACTCGTATTGTCCATATAAAAATATGGTGATTCATCTGTATTTTCGGCAAGGAGGCCGGCAGCGGCTGCCGACTATTCCTATTTTCGCGATCCCTCGCTAGGTTGCGTGCCGAGCAACGATAACTGTCAGAGTCACGATAGGGGGAATCGCCGATGCGCATCGTCGTTCACGGGCAGCAGGCTTTCGGCAAGGCGGTGCTGGAGGCACTGCTGAAGCGCGGGGAGAACGTCGTCGGCGTTTATGTGGCGCCGGAGAAGCCGGGGCAGAAGACCGACCCGCTCAAGGAGGCGGCGGTGGCGGCGAAGCTGCCGGTGTTTCAGCCGAGTTCGTACCGCCAGCCCGGCGCGGTGTGGGACGAGTTCAAGGCGCTGAAGCCCGATCTACAGGTGATGGCGTTCGTCACCCTCTTCGTGCCCTCGGGCTTCCTCGGAATCCCCACGCACGGCTCGATCCAGTATCACCCCTCGCTGCTGCCGCTGCACCGCGGGCCGTCCTCGATCAACTGGCCGATCATCCAGGGCCGCGCCGAGACCGGGCTTTCGATCTTCTGGCCCGACGACGGTCTCGATACCGGCCCCATCCTGATGCAGAAGAAGACCGCGATCTCCGACGACGATTCGCTGGGCTCGGTCTATTTCGACCGGCTGTTTCCCCAGGGCGTGGCGGCGATGTCGGAATCGGTCGATCTCGTCAAAGCCGGAAAGGCGCCGAAGATCGCGCAGGATCACGCCAAAGCCACCTACGAAGGCTGGTGCACGGCCGACAATTCGCGCATCGATTGGGGCCGGCAGGGCTATCACATCCACAACCTCGTGCGCGGCTGCAACCCGGCGCCCGGCGCCTGGACGACGCTCGGCGGCAAGAAGCTCACCGTGTTCGAGACCAAGAAGATCCCGGCCGCGGACCCCAAGGGCATCGGCGGCAAGATGGGCGACGTGATGGACGCCGACGCGCAGGGCTTCACGGTCGCCTGCGCCGACGGCCGCATCCGCGTGTTGCGCGTGCGCGCCGAAGGCGGCCAGAAGATCACCGGCGCCGAATTCGCCGCCGCGGGCGGAGTCAAGGTGGGCGACAAGCTCGGCGCGTGACCGCGCAGAAGGAAGATTCACCACGAAGACACGAAGCGCACGACGGAGAAGATTCTTCCCGCTTCGTGCGCTTCGTGACTTCGTGATGGCCCTTCTTTTCGGCGTCAACGCGGAACGATGGTTCCCCAGCGGAGATCGACGCGGCCGGTGCGCTCGGGGTTCATCACCACCACCACCGGCAGATTGGCGTGACGGCGCACCGCCATCACCAGCAGCCAGAGGCGCGCATTGTCCCAGAGGCCGCCGCCCTCGGCACCCATGACGATCTCGTGGACGCGCAGCGCATCGGCGGCGCGAGCCACCGCGCGCGCCGTTCGTCCGAATTCGAGATGCACGTCGTAGGGCAGGCCGGCATTGTCGAGGATGCGCCGCGCCTCGGCGAGCGCGCGCCCGGCCTCTTCGCTCTGGTGTTCGCGGAGCGCCGCGCGGCCGACGAAGCGCGCGAGATAGCGGCTGGGGCGCGGCTGCACGTTGAGGAGATGGATGGCGGCGATCGGCTCGCGCCGCGCCTGGGCCACCACGGCGCGCACCGCGGCGTCGGAGAGCGCCGAGCCGTCGACGGGAACCAGGATCTTGCGCATCGGCTTGCTCCTTGGCCTAAGAGAGGCTCGCCTGGTGCTCGCGCGCCCGCACGCGGACCTCTTGTTGCCCCGCCGCCGCGCCGCTTTCCGACGCGCGCTTGCGGCGGCGCGCGAGGGTGACGTTGAGGCCCTCGACGAAAACGGAGAACAGCATGGCGAAGTAGAGGTAGCCCTTGGGGATGTGGAACCCCATGCCCTCGGCCACCAGCGCCATGCCGATGAGCAGCACGAAGGCCAGCGCCAGCATCTTCACGCTCGGGTGGATGTGGATGAAGCGCATGATCGGGCCCGACGCCACGAGCATGATGAGGACCGCGATGATGATGGCCGTGGCCATCACCCACAATTGCTGCGCCATGCCGACGGCGGTGATGACCGAATCGAACGAGAACACGATGTCGAGCATCACGATCTGGGCGATGGCGCCCGCGAAACTGCCGGCGCGCCGGCCCCCGCCCGAAGCGCCCGCCTCTTCCATCGCCTCGTGCATCTCGCGCACTGCCTTGACGATGAGGAAGAGGCCGCCGCCGAACATCAGCAAGTCGCGGCCGGAAAAGGAATGACCGGCGACGGTCGCCATCGGCTGGGTGAGGCTCGCGATCCAGGCGATCGAGAACAGAAGCGCCAGGCGCGTGATCATGGCCAGCGACAGGCCGATGATGCGCGCCTTGTCGCGCTGGTGGACCGGCAGCGTCGCCGCGATGATGGCGATGACGACGATGTTGTCGATGCCGAGCACGATTTCGAGCCCGGTCAGCGTGAACAGGCTCAAGAGGGTGTCGAGATCGAACATCGCCCGCCGGTCGCTTCCCTGATATCGAACGCGCGCGCCGCGGACCCGCGGCGGCATGCGGCGCGAGATTAGAAATCGCGGGAGGCCCCGAAATAGTGGATGTCCACTACCGGTGCGCGGCGCAGCACCTCAGCCCGGCGGCTGCTCCAGCCGGATCGCCATGCGCACGAGCTCGGAGAGATTGCGGGCGCCGGTCTTCTCCATCACGCGGGCGCGGTGGATTTCCACCGTTCGCACCGCGATCTTGAGACGGAAGGCGATGAGCTTGTTGGGCTGGCCCGCCACGACCAGGTTCATCACCTCGCGCTCGCGCGGTGTAAGTGCCGCGACGCGGCGGGCGAGCTCGGCGCGGTCGATGGCGGCGGCGCCTTTCGTGTCCGCGAGGCGCAGGGCCTCGGCCACCGCGGCGAGCAGCGCGTCGCTGTCGAACGGCTTCTCGAGGAAATCCACCGCTCCGGCCTTGAGCGCCGCCACCGCCTGCGGCACGTCGCCGTGGCCGGTGATGACGACGACCGGCAGGGCGGCGGCACGCTGCTTCAGCTGGCGCTGCAGTTCGAGCCCGCTCATTCCCGGCATGCGGATATCGACCAGCAGGCAGGCCGGCCCACGATCGAGCGCGGCCCGCGCCAGGAAGGCTTCGGCCGAGTCGTAGGGCTCGACGCGGTAGCCCTTGGCGCCGAGGAGCGCGCCGAGCCCCTGACGCACCGCCGCGTCGTCGTCGACGATGTAGACGATGGGCTCAGGCGGCATCGGTTCCTCCGGGCTCGTCGCCATAGACCGGCACGGTGAAGCGGATTTCGGCGCCGCCCCCGGCCGGCGACGGCACCGCCCAGATGCGCCCGCCATGAGCCTCGACGATCGTGCGGCTGATGGAAAGGCCGAGCCCCATGCCGGCCTCCTTGGTGGTGGCGAAGGGCGTGAAAAGGCGATCGGCGATCTCGGGCGGGATGCCGCGCCCGCTGTCGGCGACGGCGATCTCGACGAAGCCCGGCCCGTCCTCGGCGAGCGACGCTGCCAGCGCGATCTCGCGCCGGGCGCCGCCGGCGCGGATCGTCTCTTCCATGCTGTTGCGCACGAGGTTGAGCAGCACCTGCTCGATCTGGATCGGATCGACGAACACGAAGGGCAGATCGGGCGGCAGGCTGACGGTCACGCGCACGCGTTCGAGATCCATCTCGGTGCGCACCAGGTCGAGCGTCATCCGGACCAGGTCGCCCACGGCGAACTTGACCGGCCGGAGATCGCCGCGGCGGAGGAACTCGCGCGTGCGGCGGATGATCTCGCCGGCGCGCAGCGCCTGCTGCACGGCCTGGCCGATGAGGCCGCGCGCCTCCGCTTCGGCCGCGGCACCGCGCGATTCGATCACCGCCTCGCAGGCGCGGGCGAAGCCGATCACGGCGGTGAGCGGCTGGTTGAGCTCGTGCGCCAGGCCCGCCGCCATCTCGCCCGCGGCCGTGAGGCGCGCGGCGTGGGCGAGTTGGGTTTCGTGCTGCTGCAGGGCGGCTTCCGCCGCCTTGCGCGCGGTGATGTCGCGCACCACGGCGACATGGATGCGCCGCCCGCCGGCCTCGGCCTGGCCCACGCCGACCTCGGCGGCGAAGCTGCTGCCATCGAGGCGCTCGGCCGTCGTCTCGCGCCCGCCGGTGGCGGCGCGGAAATCGATCCCCGGCAGCAGTGAGCCGATGGCGCGCTCGGTGAGGGCGCGCAACCCGCCGCCGAAGAGCTGCGCCGCCGCGCGATTGGCCGACGCGATGCGGCCGTCGTCGTCGAAGGTCAGGATTCCGTCCGGTGCCGTGCTCACCACGGTCTGGAGGCGCGCCTCGCTTTCGCGCAGCGCACCTTCCGCGCGCTGGCGCTCGTCGACGACGCCGCCGAGGAAGATGCCGGTCACCGCCACCGCCAGCATGAGGAGCTGGAACTGCGTGATGGTTTCGGCATCGAAGCCCTTCACCTGGATGGCGGCGATGACGCCGATCTGGGTCGCGACCACGCCCCAGGCCGCCCCCACGAGCCCCTCGCGCAGCGCGATCCAGATCAGCGGCAGGAACAGCACGTAGGAGAACTCGAAATGGTTGGCTGATTCGAGGCCGAAAATGATCCAAAGGCCGAGCCCGATGGCGCCGAGCTGAAAGGCGTATTCGAGCGCGGCACCCGGGCGGACGAGCGCCGGCCGCTGCCGCCGGCCCGCCATCAGTAGCAGGAACGGCGTCAGCACGGCGATGCCGAGCACGTCGCCGACTCCGAAGCGCAACGCGCTCTCGGCGTAGTCCGCCCAGGCGAGCAGCCCGGCGGCGCAGTAGAGGGCGACGACCGTCACCGCGATCGCGGCGGCCGCGGGGAGCGCCACGCCGAGCAGGGCGATGAGATCGTTGCGGCTGTCGAGGGCAGGGCTGAAGCGGAGACGGTGCTTCAACAGCGCCGCCGCCACGCCGTAGCCGCCGGCGATGGCGAGGGCCGCGGCGGCCGCGGCCCAGGGTGCTGCGGTCATGTCGCGAAACAGCAGATCGGACAGGAGGACCGCGGCAAACACCGCCGGCGCCAGCCGCCAGCCGTGGCGCAGCAGCAGCGCGAAACTCAGTCCGGCGGGCGGATTCCAGGGCGTGATGCCGAGCGGGCTCGAGGGATCGATCAGGCTGACCCAATCGAGGAAGATGTAGAGCGCCAGATAGACGTAGATGCCGGCCGCCAGTCGCAGTCGCCGGTCGCGCGCGCCGTGCCCGGCGGCACCCGCCGTCATCGCGGCCGGGCAGGGGGGCGGCGCGCGGTCACGGCGCGCCCACGAGCCAGTCCTCGATCAGGCGGCGCGCGATCGAATCGCCGCGCGGCAGGCGGAAGGCCGCGTCGCTCTCGTGGAACTCGCGCGCGTTGGCGCGCAGCCAGTCGCGCGTGAACCAGCGCGCGTCGCGCAGTTCCTCGGCGTTGAAGGCGATCGTCTCGCTCTCGGCATCGGCGTAGAAGCCGAGCATCAGCGACGTGGGGAACGGCCAGGGCTGCGAGGAGTGATAGCGCACGTTCGCGATCGGAACGCCGGCCTCTTCGAACACCTCGCGCGCCACCGCCGCCTCGAGCGTTTCGCCCGGCTCGACGAAGCCCGCGAGCGTGGAATACAAGCCGGGCGGAAAGCGCGGATTGCTGCCGAGCAGGCATTTGTCGCCGTGCGTCACCAGCATGATGACGGCGGGATCGGTGCGCGGAAACTGATCGAGCTTGCAGGCCTCGGCGGTGCAGGTGCGCACGTGCCCGCCCTCGCCGCTTTCCGTGGGCGCGCCGCATTGGCCGCAGAAGCGGTGGCGGCGGTGCCAGGTGAGCATGCCGCGGGCATAGGCCAGCATGCTGCCCTCGTGCCGCGCCAGGCGCGGGCCGACGAGGCGGAGATCGAGAAACGCGGCGCTCGCCGCGTCGACGAGGGCCGGGCCGTTCTCGCCGCCCTCCACGTGCGAGATGTCGATGGCGAAATACGCGACCTCGGCGGCGATGCCGAGCAGCACCGGCGCCAACTCGCCCGGCGGCAAGGCGCGGCCGAGTTCGCCTTGAAGTAGGATCGCGCAGGCCTCCTGGGGGTCGACGTAGCTCCGCGAGCGCCACACCGGCACGAAGCGGCTGGCGGGATCGGCCAGGCGCGCCGCCACCCAGGCCGCGTCCTTCCGCTTCTCGCTGACGCGGTCGAGCCCGCTATCGGCGTAGAAATTGAGTTCCGAGCGGGCGAGACGATGGGTTCGGCTGGCGGCTGGCGAAGTCATGGCGCGGAAACTGGCACGGGGCGCGGCATGCGGCAATCGTCCACAGGGGCCGGATACGGCGACTCACTGCTTGCGACTCGCCCGCCCGATGCCGATATTGCCCCCGGGAGGTCGGCAGCGGACGGGCTGCTCGCCAACCCGGCCAGGTCCGGAAGGAAGCAACCGTAACGAGATTCGTCCGGGTCGTTGTCCGGCCTCCCACCGTATTGTCCGTCGAATTTTGCCCCAGGTGATGAACGAGCTCTTCCCCACCGAGCCGTCCAGCCCCTATCGCGTGCTCGCGCGCAAATACCGGCCCGTCACCTTCGCCGAGCTGGTGGGGCAGGACGCGCTGGTGCGCACGCTCACCAACGCCATCCGCACCGGCCGCATCGCCCACGCCTTCATCCTTACCGGCGTGCGCGGCATCGGCAAGACCACGACCGCGCGCATCATCGCCCGCGCCCTGAATTGCGTCGGCCCCGACGGCAAGGGCGGCCCGACCATCGAGCCCTGCGGCGCGTGCGAGCATTGCACCGCGATCGCCCAGGACCGCCACGTCGACGTGATCGAGATGGACGCGGCCAGCCGCACCGGCGTCGACGACATCCGCGATCTCATCGAGGGCGTGCAATACCGGCCGGTGCGCGCGCGCTACAAGATCTACATCATCGACGAAGTGCACATGCTCTCGAAGAACGCCTTCAACGCGCTGTTGAAGACGCTCGAGGAGCCGCCCGAGCACGTGAAGTTCGTGTTTGCCACCACCGAGATCCGCAAGGTGCCGATCACGGTGCTGTCGCGCTGCCAGCGCTTCGATCTCCGCCGGCTCGACCGCGAGCAATTGATCGCCCACCTCTCCAGCATCGCCGAGAAGGAAAACGCCAAGCTCGCGCCCGACGCGATCGCGCTGCTGGCGCGCGCGGCCGACGGCTCGGTGCGCGACGGCCTTTCGCTGCTCGACCGCGCCATCGCCGAGGCCGATCCCGCATCCGGGCCGATCTCCGCGGAGCAAATACGCTCGATGCTCGGCCTCGCCGACCGCGGCCAGACGCTCGATCTTTTCGAGCTCGCGATGAAGGGCGCGGTGGCCGAGGCACTGGCGCTGGCGCGGACGCTCTATCGCGCCGGCGCCGATCCGCTGACGGTGGTGCAGGATCTCCTGGCCGTGACGCACGAGATCACGCGCCTCAAGCTCGTGGCCGAACAGGCCGGGCTCGATCTCAGCGCCTCCGAAGTGGCGCGCGCCAAGCCGATGGCCGAGAAGCTGGGCGTGCCGGCCTTGAGCCGCGCCTGGCAGATGCTGCTGAAGGGTGTCTCCGAGATCCAGTTGGCACCGCAGCCGATGAGCGCCCTCGAAATGCTGCTCGTGCGCCTCGCCTATGTGTCGGACCTGCCGACGCCGGGCGAGATCGTGGCGCGGCTCCAGGGTGAAGCCTCGGGCACGGGCACGGCCGGCGGCGCGCGCACGGCACCGACGCCGGGCGGCGGCGCTCGCGGCGTTTCGGGCGCTGCGCCGGTAGCGGCGGCGCCGGCCGCCGGCACGAGGACGCCGGGAAATGGCGGCCCGCGCGCGGCGCTGGCGGCGCAGCCCAAGGCCGAAAACGCGTTTGCGGCGCCGGCCCCACGGGAACAGATCGAGCTCCGCAGCTTTGCCGACGTGGTTCGCCTGTTCGACGAAAAGCGCGAACCCATGATGCACGCGCACCTCACGCGCGACGTGCATCTCGTACGCTTCGAGGCCGGCCGTCTCGAAATCCGCCCCGGCGAGCGGGCGCCGTCGAACCTGCCGAATCGTATCGGCGAGCTGCTCACCGCCTGGACCGGGCAACGCTGGATCGTTTCCGTCTCCAACGAGGCCGGGCAAGCGACGCTGCGCGATCAAGACGTCGCGCGCGGCGAGGCCGCTTACGCCAAGGCCCTCGAGCATCCGATCGTCAAGAAGGCGCTGGCGTTGTTTCCGGATGCGCACGTGAAAGTGCGGCGCCTCGATACGCCGGCGGCGCCCGAAGAGCCGGCCGAGCCCGACAGCGGCTCGGCGGCGCCCGGCCCGCCCGACGAGTATCCGCCCGACTATGCCGGCCCCGAGGACGAGGATTTCGCATGAAGAACATGGGCGCGATGATGAAGCAGATCCAGCAGCTCCAGGCCAAGGCCGAGGAGATGCAGGCCAAGCTCGCCGCGACCGAGATTTCCGGCGTCGCCGGCGGCGGCTCGGTGACGGTGATCCTGAACGGCAAGGGCGAGATGCGCTCGGTCAAGATCGATCCCGCCGTGGTTTCCGGCCCGGGCGATCTCGAGATCGTCGAGGACCTGATCGTAGCCGCGTTCAACGACGCCAAGACCAAGGTGGAAGCCCACGCGCAGAAGGAAATGGGCGCGCTCACCGCCGGCCTGCCGCTCCCGCCGGGCTTCAAGCTTTAAGCGCCACGCCGGTCAACCGCCGGCGCCGCACTGGCGCCAAGGCAAACGACGAACGCGCGTCGGCATGATCATTCTCCGTCAAGAGAAGCGATCGGGCTTCTGATCAAACGCGCGAACCGGGGCCAAGGTTGCGCCACCGACACGTGACACCGGAATCGCGCAGCGCGCGTTCGGCGCGCCGATTCGCGCCGCGAACATGAACCGCGGCTGAATAATCGCCCTTTCGAGACACATCGCTGTGAGAGTCGGAACCGCGCGCGACGGAAGCCCGTTTGCTCGCCCGTAGGGACGATAGGCGTGCGTAGAAAAAACAAACCAGCGGGTTCGAGATGCATAAATCAACGATGACGGCGATGTTCCTGGCGTTGGCCCCGGTGAGCGGGCTCGCGCTGGTGGCGACAGCGGCGCCGGCTCAGGCGCAGCAAGCCGAGATTTCCGTTTCCCTCTTCTTCGATCAGCTCGCGCCGCACGGGCGCTGGGCGCAGCATCCGCGCTGGGGCTGGGTGTGGTACCCGACCGCGGTCGACGCGGGCTGGCGTCCCTACACGCGCGGCAACTGGGTGTGGACCGAGGAATACGGCTGGTACTGGAATTCCGAGGAGACCTTCGGCTGGGCCACCTATCACTACGGCCGCTGGGGCTATGACGAAGTGTATGGCTGGGTGTGGGTGCCGGGCGAGCGCTGGGCGCCGGCCTGGGTGGCATTCCGCTACAGCGATCAGGCGATCGGCTGGGCACCGCTGCCGCCGGAGACGCTCGACGTGACGAGCGTGGTGGACGCGGACGAGTCGATCTTCACCGCCGGCTACTACCAGCCGCGCTGGGTGTTCGTGGAACCGCGCTATTTCGTGACGCCGGACCTCTACACCTATGTGGCGCCGTCCGCGCGCAACGCGATCTACATCCGCGCTTCCGTGAACATCACCAACATCCGCATCAGCGGCGACGTGTTCGTCAACCGCTCGTTCGAGCCGCAGCGCATCCGCGCCGCGGTCGGCCGCGACATCCCGCGCGTGCGTGTGCAGCGGGTCAATACATACAACAACGTCACGGTCCGCAATCAGCCCAACACCGTCAACGTCTACAATCCGCGCATTCGACTCGACCGCGACCGCGCGCCGCCCGAGCGCGCGCGTGCCCGCGACACGGATCGTCCGCGCGTGACCGTGCGGCCCGATCTGGTGCGGCCGGATGACCGCCGCGACGGACGCGGCCGCGATACGGATCGCGGCACGGATCGCGCGGCGCCGAACGATCGCACCCCGGCGCAGCCCAGCCAGCCACCGCGCGCGGCGCCCGACCGCGATCGCGCCACGCCCGGCACGCCGCCGGCTTCGCCGCCGCGTCAGGCGCAGCCCGACCGCGAGCGCACGCCGCCCGGAGCGCCGGGCGCAACGCCGCCGAGCGCGACCCCGCCTCGTGCCACGCCGCCCACCGCGGCGCCGCCGGCACGGCCGGGTCAACCAGCGCGACCGGGTGACGAAGGCCGCAGCGGCCGCGGCACGGATCGCGAGCGCGATGCGAATCGCGGCGCTCAGCCCGCGCGGCCTGCCCAGCCGCCGGCCGCGGCGCCCAGCGCACCGCCGAGCCGGGTACAACCGCCCGCGCGTCCGCAGCCTCCGGCCGCGGCAACGCCGAGCGCACCGCCGAACCGCGCACAGCCGCCGGCCCGTCCGCAGCCCCCGGCCGCAGCACCGGCCGCGCCGCCAAGCCGCGCGCAACCGCCGGCCCGCCCGCCCCAGGCGCAGCCGAGCGCGCCGCCCCAGCGTTCGGCGCCCCCGGCGCCCGCGCAAAAGGCGCCCGAGAAGAAGAAGGATGACGAAAAGAAAGAGGGCCGCTAGCCGAACCCGCACCTCCGAACGACGCGACAGCGGGCGCCCCCAAAGGGCGCCCGCTTTCTTTTGCGCGGCCATTTCACTAGTTTCCGGCTCCCATGGCCGGCGCCGAAATCGACCGTCTCATTCAATTGCTCGCCAAGCTGCCGGGCCTCGGGCCGCGTTCAGCGCGGCGCGTGGCGCTGCATCTCTTGCGGCGCAAGGAAAGCCTGATGGAGCCGCTGGCGGCTTCGCTGGCGGAGGCCGCGCGCGCCATCCGCCTCTGCTCGGAATGCGGCAACATCGACACGCGCGATCCCTGCGCCATCTGCACCGATCCACGCCGCGACGCCGGCACGATCTGCGTCGTGGAGCACGTCGCCGATCTTTGGGCGCTCGAGCGCACCGCCCAGTACAAGGGCCGCTATCACGTGTTGGGCGGCACGCTCTCGGCGCTCGACGGCGTGGGCCCCGACGATCTCCGCATCCCCCAGCTCGTGGCCCGCGCCAAGCGCGCCGGCGCCGGCTCCCCCGCCGCCGAAGTGATCCTGGCCACCAACGCCACGGTGGAGGGCCAGACCACCGCCCACTACATCGCCGAAAGCCTCGCCGGTTCCGGCATCAGCGTCACCGGATTGGCGCACGGCGTCCCGGTCGGCGGCGAGCTCGACTATCTCGACGACGGCACCCTGCTCGCGGCGCTCAAGGCGCGGCGAAAAGTGTAGCGCGCCCAAAGTCGGTTAACGCCCCGGGCGAAACGCCCTACCCTCGCCCGCCGGGAGCCGCACCGACGCCCCGCGCGCGCCACGATTGCGGTCTCCATTCGCCTCGCGTTCGCCTGCCTGCATATCCTGAGGAACCGCCCATGCCTCTCGCCGCCCCCGCCGCGCTGTCGCGGCGAACCATGATGACGGCGCTGCTCGCCAGCACCATGCTCGTGCACCCCGCCCTCGCCCAGGAGATCGCCGAGCGGCGCGTGACGCTCGCCGAACAGACCTCGGTCGCGGTCGCGATCTACAACGACGACCTGGCGCTGGTGCGCGATGCAAGGCGCATTCCCCTCGACCGGGGACGCAATCGCCTGGCGCTCGTGGACGTAAGCGGACGGCTGCGCGCCGAGACGGCGCTGCTGGTGCCCCAGGGCGGCGCGCAATTCCGCCTGCTCGAGCAGAACCTCGAATTCGACCTCTTGACGCCGCAGAAGCTGCTCGAGAAATCGGTCGGCAAGGAAATCACGATCATCAAGACCCACCCGCAGACCGGCGAGGAGACGCGGCTGCGCGCGCTGGTGCTCAGCACGCAATCGGGCATCGTGCTCAAGATCGGCAACGAGATCCACACCTCGGCGCCGGGCCGCATCGTGTTCGACGGCGTGCCGGCGAATCTCCGCGACCGGCCGACCCTGACCATCGACCTCGAATCGGACCACGCCGGCACGGTGCCGGTGGAGCTCACCTACCTCACCGGCGGGCTCTCGTGGAAAGCCGACTACGTGGCGCAGCTCAACGACAAGGAAGACCGCATCGACCTGAACGGCTGGGTGACGCTCGTCAACAGGAGCGGCACCGCCTATCGCGACGCCAAGCTACAGCTCATCGCCGGCGACCCCAACCGCGTGCGCGCCGGGATGGACCGCGCGCGCGAGGAACGCGCGCAGCCCGCGGCGCCCAAGAGCGCCATGCGCACCGAGGCGGTGTTCGACTATCACCTCTACGAGCTGGAGCGCCCCACCACCATCGCCGAGAACCAGCAGAAGCAAGTGGCCCTCCTCAACGCCGGCGACGTTACGGTGCTGAAGGAATACCGCCTTTCCGGCTACGGCCAATATTACCGCAGCCGCTATGCCGTACCCGGGACGGTGAAGGCCGAGATCTTCTTCCACTTCGTCAACGACAAGAAGGCGAATCTCGGCCTGCCGCTGCCGCGCGGCGTCATCCGCGTCTACAAGCGCGACCTTTCCGGCAAGGCGGTGTTCGTGGGCGAGGACGAGATCAACCACACCGCCGAGGGCGAACAGGTGCGGTTGAAGGTGGGCCAGGCGTTCGACGTTTCCGGCATCCGCACGCAGACCGATTTCCGGAGCGAGGTGAGCTATTCGCTCTACGAAAGCGCCTACAAGGTGGAACTCAACAACGCCAAGGCCGAGCCGGTGGTGGTGACCATCGCCGAGGCGATTCCGGGCGATTGGCAGATGCTGCAGGAGAGCCAGCGCCACACCAAAGTGACGGCGGGCCTGGTCGAATGGAAAGTGCCCGTGCCGGCCAAAGGCAAAGCCGAGCTGACATTCCGCGTGCGCGTGAAGTTCTAGGCTTCCTTCCGCGCCGACACCATGAAGGTGTAGGCGTATTCGGCGCCGGCGCGTTCGCCGAGCACGCTCATGATCTCGGCGAACTCGGCGTCGTCGTCGGTGATCTTGCGGATGTGCTCGTCGACCCCGGGAATCTCCCAATAGGGATAGAGCACGACGCCGGCGCGCCGCTCGACGGCGAACCCGTGCGCGCCGATGGTCGCGGTGAGCTCCGCGACGTTGAACTCGCGGAAATGCTGGTTGTTGGTGAGGAACTCCGGGTATCCGAGCTTGCGGTTGACGATGAGATGCAGGCTGTCCTTGTTCTGCGACGTGATGATGAAGAGGCCGCCCGGACGGATGACGCGCGCCGCCTCGGCGAGTGCCGCGCCGATGTCGTAGATGTGCTCCGAGGCATCGATCATCGTGACGATGTCGAATCGCGCGTCCGGCAGCGCCAGCGCCTCGGCTTCCATGACGGCGAAGTGGAAATCCGGCCGGCCGGCGAACGCGCGGCGGCAGTTGCGGATCGCGACCTCGGCGAGATCGACGCCGAGGAACGACGCGGAGCGCTCGACCAGCCGCGCCACGCGGCCTTCGCCGCAGGCGATGTCGAGGATGCTGCGGCCGGCCGTGTCGCCCAGGAATTCGCGCGTGCGGTTGTCGAGATCGCGCGTGTAAGCGGCGTCGCGTTTGGTTTCGAACCGGTAGCCGCCGTGCTCGAAAAAGCGGTTGTAGACGCCCTTGAGCGCGGCGCGGGGCATGCTGCGGAAGCGGTAAATGGTGCCGGGATCGGGGTGCACCGGCTCGGGCCCGGAATACTCGGGACCCGTGAAATAGCGCCCGTTCCTTCGCTGGATGTTGCGGCGATTGCGGCGGAAGGCGGCCACGCCGCGATCGAATCGCGAGAGGCGCGGCAGCGCGGTGCCGCGCGTCCACACCACGAAGGTTTCGCCGGCATGCACCGGCCGCATCGCGGCGTCGAGCGTTTCGAGGAATCGCTCGCTCAGGTGATGCAGCATCCAATTGTGGACGATGGCCCAATCGTAGTGCGCCTCGGGACGGAGGCGCGTGTTCGCGTAGCGGTGGATGCGTTCGAACTGCCACATGAACGCATCCGGCGCCAAGATGATTTCGCCGGCGGCGTGATGGCGGCGAACGAAATCGGCCGCCGCGACCCAGGCGGGATCGTGGTAGGGGAACGACATCAGTTGCGCCCGGGCGGACCCATGCCGCCGGCCCTCATCGCGCCGTGCGCCCTCGCCTCATGGCGCCGCCGGCGGGTTCGACCCGCCTTTGGCCCAGCCGCGCGCCGGAACCCCGCGCGCCGGCTCGAGCTCGGCCGCCGGCTCTTCCTCGCCGAGATCCATGGTCGTGATCCGCTCGGCGCGGCGCGAAACCTTGCGGGCCGAGGTCTGGATGTCTTCGATGTCCTTGTTGGCCTGGCGGAAATGGATGGCGAGCCGCTCGACGCGCTCGTCGAGCCGGCCCATGTCCTCCATCAGCACGTGCAACTCCTTCTGGAGGAGCCCGGCCTGCTCGCGCAGGCGCACGTCGCGGAACACGGCGCGGATGGTGTTGAGCGTGGCCCAGAGCGTGGTGGGCGAGACGATGAACACGCGCTCGCGGAAGCTCTGTTCGATCACGTTGGCGTAGCGCGCGTGGAGCTCGGCATAGATCGCCTCGCTCGGCAGGAACATCAGCGCGGCGTCGCCGGTCTGGCCCGGCACGATGTATTTGCTGGCGATGGCGCGCACGTGCTTCAGCACGTCGGCGCTGAAATCGCGCGCCGCCTGGATGCGCTCGGCATCGCTCTGGGCGCCGGTGAGGCGCTGATAGGATTCGAGCGGGAATTTCGCGTCGATGGCGATCGGACCCGGCGGATTGGGGAGCCGTATCAGGCAATCGGCGCGTAGGCCTTCGCCGATCGCGGCCTGAAATTCGTAGGCATCGGGCGGCAGCACGGCTTCCACCAGGTCGCGCAGCTGCATCTCGCCGAAGGCGCCGCGCGCCTGCTTGTTGGAGAGGATGTCCTGCAGCCCGATCATCTGGCTCGAAAGGGCCGTGATGTGGCGCTGGGCCTCGTCGACGACGGCGAGGCGCTCGCGCAGCGTGGTGAGCGTGTCGCGGGTCTGGCTCGCGGCCTGGTCGACCGACATGCTGACCCGCATCGAGACGCGATCGAGCTGCTCCTGCAGCGCCCGCTCCTGGTCGATGAGCCGCTGGGCGATGAGGTTCTGGCCGGCCTGCTGATTGTCGGCGACGTTGCCCAGGCGCGCGCCCAGCTCGCCGCGCGCGCGCTCCTGGCGCAGCATCACGATCACGAACAGGAAGAGCACCAGCACGAAGGCCCCGCCGATGACGTAGAGCAGCAGGGCGATGTCGGAATTGTCGAAAGGCATGGGGCGGATTTCCTTTCGGCCGTCGAACGCCGAAGCTATAGCACCTGGCGAGGGCCCGCGTCATCGCTGTGCGGTGGTTAACCCAGGGCCGCGGCGCTTGCTTGACCGCGCGGGGAGCACGCACTAACTACCTGACTAAGATCAATAATCCCTTGTGACTCAGCCGCACGAAGCGAAATACCATGGCCCTCCTCCCGATTCTGACCGCGCCCGACCCGCGCCTCAAGAAGAAATCGAAGCCGGTCGCCGCGGTCGACGACGGCGTCCGCCAGCTCATGGCCGACATGATGGAGACCATGTATGCCGCGCCCGGCATCGGGCTGGCGGCGCCCCAGGTGGGCGTGCTGAAGCGCGTGATCGTGCTCGACGCGGCCCGGGAGGGCGACCCTTCGAACCCGCTCAAGATGGCGAATCCGGAGATCGTCTGGGCCTCCGACGACGACAACGCCTACGACGAGGGCTGCCTGTCGGTGCCCGACCACTACGCGGAGGTGGTGCGCCCGCGCGCCGTGAAGGTGCGCTACCTCGACGAGACCGGCGCCGAGCGGCTGATGGAGGCCGACGGCCTCTTGGCCACCTGCGTGCAGCACGAGATCGACCACCTCGACGGCGTGCTGTTCATCGACCACATCTCCTCGCTGAAGCGCAACATGATCCTCCGCAAGCTGCTCAAGGAAAAGAAGGCGGCCGAACGCGGCGACGAAAAGGAAAAGCCCGAAGAATCGCCGCAGCATACGCTGTGAGGCGCGAAGCAAACCCCCAAGACCCGTCATCCTGAGCCCTTGCGAAGGATCTGGCGGAAGCGAAAAGAATGTTGCCCGATCGGCACGACGTTGCCGCCGATCTCTTGGCGGAAGCCAGATCCTTCGCAAGAGCTCAGGATGACGATGTCGGTGTGGCGAGGACATTCTGATGTTGGCGCCCGCGCGCTCTGATATCCATCGCCCATGAACCTCGTCTTCATGGGCACGCCGGATTTCGCGGTGCCGGCGCTGGAGGCGCTGGTGGCGGCGGGGCACCGCGTGCTCGCCGCGTACACGCAGCCGCCGCGGCCCGCCGGGCGCGGCCAGAAAGAGCAGCCCTCGCCGGTGCAGCGCGCGGCCGAGCGCCACGGCATTCCGGTGCGCGCGCCGAAGAGCTTGCGCGACGAGGCGGCGCAGGCGGCGTTCAAGGCGCTCGGCGCCGAGCTCGCCGTGGTCGCAGCTTACGGCCTGATCCTGCCCAAGGCGATCTTGGAGGCACCCGCGCGCGGCTGCCTCAACATCCACGCCTCGCTGCTGCCGCGCTGGCGCGGTGCGGCGCCGATTCAGCGCGCGATCGAGGCCGGCGATGCGGAAACCGGCATCACCATCATGGCGATGGATGTGGGCCTCGATACCGGGCCGATGCTGCTCACGGCGCGCGTGCCGATCGGGCCCGACACCACCACCGGCACCTTGCACGACGTGCTGGCCGCGGCCGGCGCCGCCTTGATCGTGCGCGCCGTGGCCGGGCTCGCCGAGGGCAACCTGACCGCGATGCCGCAGCCGGCCGAGGGCGTGACCTACGCCAAGAAAATCGAGAAGCACGAAGCGCGCATCGATTGGCGGGCGCCGGCGGCACTCGCCGAGCGGCGCATCCGCGCCTTCAACCCGGTGCCCGGCGCCTGGTTCGAAGCGGCGGGCGAACGCATCCGCGTGCTGAAGGCGCGTGTCGAAGCGGGGAAGCCGGGCGCGGCCCCCGGCACGATCCTCGACGCGGCGCTCGCCATCGCGTGCGGCGCGGGCGCGCTGCGCCCGCTCGAGCTGCAACGCGCGGGCAAGGCGCCGCTGGCGGCCGAGGCGTTTCTCCGCGGCTTTGCGCTGGCACCCGGCACGCAACTTGTGTGAGCGGCGCCCGCGCGGCACCATCGGCCGATCGTGACCCGCTACAAGCTCACCATCGAATATGACGGCACGCCCTTCGTCGGCTGGCAGCGCCAGACCGAGGGGCCGTCCGTGCAGGAAGCAATCGAGACCGCGGTGTTCAAATTCTCGGGCGAGCGCGTGACGCTTCACGCCGCGGGCCGCACCGACGCCGGCGTGCATGCCCTGGCGCAGGTGGCGCATCTCGACCTCGAGAAAATCGCGCCGCCGTTCCGCATCATGGAGGCCGTCAACTTCCACCTGAAGCCGAATCCGGTCGCGATCCTCGATTGCGCGCCGGTGCCGGCGGAATTCCACGCGCGCTTCTCGGCTGTCGAGCGGCGCTACCGCTATCGCATCGTCAACCGCCGCGCGCCGCTGACGCTCGACCGGGGCCGCGCCTGGCGGCTGTCGCATCCGCTCGACGCCGGCGCCATGCACCAGGCCGCCCAGGTGCTGGTGGGCAATCACGATTTCACCAGCTTCCGCGCCACCGATTGCCAGGCCGAATCGCCGGTGAAGACGCTCGACGAGCTGTCCGTCTCGCGCTACGGCGAGGAGATCGAGGTGACGGCGCGCGCGCGCTCGTTCCTCCACCACCAGGTCCGCAACATCGTCGGCACGCTGAAGCTCGTGGGCGACGGCAAATGGACCCCGCGCGACGTCGAGAAGGCGCTTGCCGCGCGCGACCGCGCCGAAGCCGGCGAGACGGCACCCGCCGACGGGCTTTACCTCGTGGCAGTGAAGTATCCGGATTAGGCGCCGACCTGCGCCTATGGCGCCTCGGCCACGGTCAGCGTCAGGGCGAGTTCGGAGAGGCCGCTCAGCAATTCGACCGTCGCCAGCGTGGCAAAGACCAGGAGGGCGGCGCGGGCCGGGGGAATGGCGAGCATCTGGCGTGCGATCAGGTATTCGTAGAACAGCGCCGCGGCCAGCGCCGCCAGGGTCGCGAAGGCCGCGATCTCCGCGTCGAGCCCGGCGCGGGCCGCCATGCCGACGCCGAAGATGAAAGGCCCGGTCAGCAATTGCGACCAGTTGTAAGCCACCATGTAGCCGAGATAACGCTCGCCGCAGCCCATGGCGCGGGTGAGGTAGAACGCCAGGAGCGGCCAGAGGGTCCAGCTGATCGTGTAGACCAATATGATCACCGACCAGCGCACGAAGCCCGACGCCTGCTCGGTGCCTGCTGACGGCCCGGCGACCGATTGGAAGGCGAGATGCAGGGGCAGCAGCACGAAGGCCGCGGCGAAGGAGCGCCAGAAGCCGTCCGGCGTGGCGTTGAACGCCGCCGGCGCCGCCGGATCGCGGCGCAACAGGCCCCAGGCGCCCTGGATCGACCGCGATGCTTCCTCGGTGAGTGACATGCCGCTATATCGCAGCGGGGACGGCGGAGAATCAAGCGCGCGGCCATGACGAAATCGCGAAAACAGGCTGCGCCCAAGCGCGCCGGCGCCGCACCCGCAGCCGCACCCCCGGCGCCGCGCGCCCTCGGCATCGGCCAATTGCGCGAATTCGGCCTGCACGCCGATCTGAAGCGCTGGTACGCCCAGCCCGGCGACGAGCTCGAGACCGCGCTCGAAGGCTACGTGATCGACATCCGCCGCGGCACCATGCTGATCGAGATCCAGACGCGGAGCTTTTCCTCGATGCGCCGCAAGCTCGCGGCGCTCGTGGAGCGCCACCGGGTGCGCATTGTCCACCCCATCCCCGAGACCAAATGGATCGTGCGCCTCGACGGCGCCGGCCGCGCCCTCGGCCGCCGGCGCTCGCCCAAGGCCGGACGCATCGAGGCGCTGTTCAAGGAGCTGGTCGCGATCCCCGACCTCGTCGGCCACCCGCATGTGAGCTTCGATATCGCCCTCACCCACGAGGAGGAGTTGTGGCAGAAGACCGGGCGGCGCGCCTGGCGGCGAAAGGGATGGTGCGTGGTGGGCCGGCGCCTGGTGGAGGTGCGGCGCGTCGTGCCCTTTGCCGACGCCGCCGATTTCGCGGCCCTGCTGCCGCCCGGCATGGCCGAGAATTTCACTACGCGCGATCTCGCGACGGCGGCCGGCCTGCCGCTCGCCCTCGCCTACAAGATGACCTATTGCCTCCGCCGCATGGGCGCGATCGTGGAGACCGGGAAGCAGAAGCGCGCGGCGCTGTATGCGCGTTGCTAGCCCCTTCTCCTCTGGGGAGAAGCGGTTGGGGTTGAGGGGGCGACGGATTTTTGCGCGGAGGCGGCCCCCTCACCCCCTCGCCCCAGGGCAAGGGGGAGACTACGCGAACACGCGCTCCAACATCCTTCGATAAATCCTCGCCAAACCCTCCAGATCGGACACGGCCATGCGCTCGTCGATCTTGTGCATGGTCTGGCCGACGCCGCCGAATTCCACCACCGGGCAGAGGCGGCGGATGAAGCGCGCATCCGAGGTGCCGCCGGTGGTGGAAAGCTCGGGCACGCGGTTGGTTTCGGCCTTGACGCAATCGGCCACCAGCGCCGAGAGGGCGCCGGGTGCCGTGAAGAACGATTCCCCGCTCACCTTGATGTCGAGCCTGTAGCTGCCGCCGGCGCCGATCTCGGCCATGGCGGCATCGAATTTCCGCCGCAGCCAGTCGCCGATCGTCTTCGAGCTGTGCTTGTCGTTGAAGCGGATGTTGAAGACCCCCTTGGCCTCGCCCGGAATCACGTTGGTGGCGGGGTTGCCGATGTCGATGGTCGTGATCTGGAGCGTCGAGGCCTGGAAATGCTGGGAGCCCTGATCGAGCGGCTCGCGCGCGATGGCGTCGAGCATGCGCACCAGGCGGTGCGCGGGATTGTCGGCCAGATGCGGATAGGCGGTGTGGCCCTGGACGCCGGCGACGGTGAGATAGCCCGTCATCGAGCCGCGCCGGCCGATCTTGATCATGTCGCCGAGCGCTTGGGGATTGGTGGGCTCGCCGACCACGCACATGTCGGGCACCTCGCCCTTGGCTTCCATCCAACGCAGCACCTTCTCGGTGCCGTTCACCGCGTCGCCCTCTTCGTCGCCGGTGATGAGGAGGCTGATCGAGCCCGGGAACTTTCCGCCGCGCGCGCGGAGGAAGCCGTCGGCAGCCGCCACGAACGCCGCGATGGCGCCCTTCATGTCGGCGGCACCGCGGCCCCAGAGCTGGCCGTCCTTGATCTCGCCCGCAAAGGGATCGAGCGACCATTTGGCGGCATCGCCCGGCGGCACCACGTCGGTGTGGCCGGCGAAGCAGAAATGCGGCTTGCCCGTGCCGAGCCGCGCGAAGAGATTGTCGACCCGCGCATCCGGCCCGCTCTCGCCCGCGCCGAACGGCAGGCGATGGCACTGGAAGCCCAGACGCTTCAGTGCCGCTTCGAGCACGTCGAGCGCCCCCGCATCGCGCGGGGTGACGCTCGGCCGCTTGATCATGTCGCGGGCGAGGCCGAGGAGATCGATGGCGGCGGGGGCGTCCATGCGTGGTTTCCAGGTCGTGCTTGCGTCCATCCTTCGAGGCCGCGCCGAGCGGCGCGGCACCTTAGGATGAGGCCCATTTTGCTCGACAAAAATCAACCTCATCCTGAGGCGCCCGCCCCCTTTGGGCGGGCCTCGAAGGATGGGCGCGAACGAGGCGCCGCGCTTACGGCAGCGGACCGCCTTCGGCCGGGGTCTGCCAGAAGCGCTTGTCGGCCGGGTTGACGTGCGCCCACGGCACGGCGTCGATCATGTAGGTGTGGGCGCGCGGCGAAATCGATTTCGGATCGTCGAGGGTGCCGGCGAGAATATGAATCTCCCCCGCCCAGCGCGCGCCGACGAACGAAACCGGCGTGCCGCATGTGCCGCAGAAGCCGCGCTCGACGCCGGGCGAGGACGCGTATTGCTTCGGGGCGCCCTTCTCCCATTTCACCGCGCTGGATTCGTAGCCAAGCCAGGTGGCGTAACCCGCCGAAGTCTGCTTCCGGCAATCCGAGCAATGGCAATGCGCCACCCATTTGGGCTTGCCCACCGCGCGATAGCGAATGGCGCCGCAGCGGCAGCCGCCGGTACGCACGTGATCGGATTCGGTCATGGCCAAGGCTCCGTCTCATTCTTCCCCCTCTCCCCGGGGAGAGGGGGCAAGGGGGTGAGGGGGAGTCCGAGTCTCGACGGCGAGGGCGTCCCCCTCATCCCCAACCCCTTCCCCCCGAGGGGAAGGGGCTTTAGTCCCGCAGCAATTCGTTGATCGACGTCTTGGAGCGCGTCTTCTCGTCCACGCGCTTGACGATGACGGCGCAATAGAGCGTGGGCCCCCCCTTGGGATCGGGGAGGCCTCCGGGCACCACGACGGAATAGGCCGGAACCCTTCCCATGTGCACCTTGCCGGTGGCGCGGTCGACGATCTTGGTGGAGGCGCCGATATAGACGCCCATCGAAAGCACCGAGCCCTCTTCCACCACCACGCCCTCGGCCACTTCGGCGCGCGCGCCGACGAAGCAATTGTCTTCGATGATGACCGGGCCGGCCTGGATCGGCTCGAGGACGCCGCCGATGCCGGCGCCGCCCGAGATGTGGCAGTTCTTGCCGATCTGGGCGCACGAGCCGACCGTGGCCCAGGTATCGATCATCGTGCCCGAATCGACATAGGCGCCGATGTTGACGAAGCTCGGCATCAGCACCACGCCGGGGGCGATGAAGGCGGAGCGGCGCACGATGCTGCCGGGCACGGCGCGGAAGCCGGCAGCTTTGAAGCGCGGCTCGTCCCAGCCCTGGAATTTGGACGGCACCTTGTCCCACCACGGCGCGCCGCCCGGTCCGCCGGCGATGCGCGTCATGTCGTTCAAGCGGAACGAGAGCAGCACCGCCTTCTTGGCCCATTGGTTGACGTGCCATTGGCCGGGAGCTCGCTTTTCGGCCACCCGCAGCGTCCCCGAATCGAGCGCCTCGAGCGTCTTTTCGACGGCCTCGCGAACGGCGCCCTTCGTTGCAGCATTCACTTGGTCGCGCTTCTCCCAGGCGTCGTCGATGGCTGTTTCCAGCGCGGCGTTGCTCATCTTGGTGTCCGATTTGGCTACAGGTGTCGACAAACTGTCTACAATCTTAGCGGCGCCGACGGAAGCTGCAGGCGCCCGCCCTAGGCTTTGAATGCGTTCGTACGCGCCGTCGCCACGCCCTCGATCCACCCGGCGAGGTCGCGCGTCCGGTGATGGATGTGCGGGCCTTCGTGGCCGGCCATGTTGTATTCGCTGTCGGTCTCGATCAGCACCGTCGTCATGCCGCGGGCATGGGCGGGCGCCAGGTTCTTCGCCATGTCTTCGAACAAGCAGGCGCCCTTCGGCGCGTGGCGGTGGCGGGCGAAGAAGCGGTCGTAGAAGGCGTCGTGCGGTTTGGGGTCGAACCCGGCGGCGACGATGTCGAAGATGCCGGCGAAATGGTGGGCGACGCCGAGCCGCGCCAGCACCTTCTCGGAATGCGCGACCGAAGCGTTGGTGAAAACGTATTTGGGGCCCGGCAGCGCCGCGAGCGCGCGCTCGAGCCGCGGATCGGCCTGGACCGGGCTGTGATCGATGAGATGCACGAAATCGAGGAATTCCAGGGGATCGATGCCGTATTCGGTCATCAGGCCGCGCATCGTGGTGCCGTAGCCGCGGAAATAGGATTTCTGCAGGAAGCGCGCCTGCTCGAAGGGAATGCGGAAGCGGTTGGCGATGTATTCGCCGATGCGAACATCGACCTGGCGGAAGAGGTCGCACGCCGCCGGATAAAGCGTGTTGTCGAGATCGAACAGCCATGCCTCGACATGATCGAGCGCGGGGGCGGTGCCGGGAGTTTCGGCTCGGGGGGCGACGGCGTCCATCGGGCTCCTGGCATGGGCGGCGGCCATGTCGGCGCGGCCATCTCGGCGGCGGATACCAGCGCATTCCGGGGCGAAAAGCAAAGCCGCGCGCCTCTGGGGAAGCGCGCGGCTCGCTCGCGTCAGCGCCGGGAGGGAACCGGCGCTGCTCGGGGGAGATCGTTCAGCGCGTGAAGAGCGAGGCGGTGCCCTCGGACGCGTTGGCGGCGAAGGACTTGCTGGAGCCGCGCGCCGTCAGCGTGCGGCGCATCGGGGCCGCGGCCGGGGCCGAGGTTTCGTTCGTGTCCGGCAGGGCCGAGTAGCCGCTGACTTGCGGCGACCAGCCGTTGTGATGGAACCAGGCGGTCTCGTTGATCGAGAAGATCGGCTGATACAGCGGCAGCGAGCGGTGATCGGTCGCCTGCGGCAGGAGGTTGTCGAGCACGTAGGCCGTGCCGCCGTGATAGGCGACCAGGACCGCGTGCAGTTCGCGCCGGCCGTGATGCATCATCACCACGATGCGGAGCTGATCGGTCGACCAGCCGAGCTTCTTGAGCGAGAGATACTTGGCGAAGGCGTAGTCTTCGCAATCGCCGGTGCGGCCGAGGAATTCGCGCGGCGTGGCCCAGTAGTCGACCATGCCGTAGCGGCTGGCGTCGGCCTGGAAGCGCGTGCGGTTGACGTAGGCGTTGACGGCCTGGAGCTGGGCGAGCCGGTCCTGGCCCTGGAGGCCGGTGACGAACTGGTGCCACTGCTGGAGCGCGCAGTTGGCGCCCGTGCAGGGCTGGGTCTCGAGCGACTTCTCTTGCTCGTAGCGGGCCAGCACCGTGACCCACTTGTTGAACATGAGGATGTTTTGGTTGGCGCGCTCGCCGGTGCCGAAGAGGCGGACGGCGGTGACCGGGTCGCCGGCCTGCGCGGCGGGAGCCGCGGCGAAACCGGCGAGAGCGATGGCGGTGGCGCCGGCGACGACTGTCGCGAAGCGCGTAAAGCGGGAAGAGGTGTTTGACATGTGAGTTCCCAGATGGCGTTCGTTTTCGGTGACGCCGTTGTGGGGCTCCATTGGTTAACGCGGGTCGGACCGGTATGGTGAGCGAGGTTCTTAGAATTATGATTAATGATCTCTAAAACACTGAAAAGCAGTCGTTTTCTCTCGCACGCCGACAGCCCTGCCGTGGCCGGAGAGTGTTACATTCCCGTCACTTAGCCGGTTGTGCTGAGGCACGGCGCGAAACCGCCGGACGCGCGCTGCGCGCGCAAATTCCGGGGGCTAGACCGAATGGCTGATGCCATTCCGCCGCATGGGTGGCAGCCCGCCCGGCGGCGGCAATCTCTGCGTGTGAGGGATCGCGGCGCCGCGTCCGCTTGCTAATTGCGCTTGAAGAGCGTGCCGACGCCGCGTTGGGTGAAGATCTCGAGCAGCATCACATGCGGGATCTTGCCGTCGAGGATGACCGAGGCGCCGACGCCGCCGGTCACAGCCTCGACGCAGGTCTCGACCTTGGGGATCATGCCGCCGCTGATCGTGCCGTCGGCGATCAGCGCCTTGGCCTGGGCGATGGTGAGTTCGTTGATGAGATTCTTGTCCTTGTCGAGCACGCCCGGCACGTCGGTGAGCAGGAAGAAGCGTGCCGCCTCGATGGCGATGGCGACGGCGCCGGCGGCCGTGTCGGCGTTGATGTTGAAGGTTTCGCCGTTGGGGCCGAAGCCGATCGGCGCCACGACCGGGATCACGTCGGACGAGATCAGGCGATAGAGGATGCCGGGATCGACGCGGTCGGGCTCGCCGACGAAGCCGAGATCGAGCACCTTCTCGATGTGGGAGTCCGGATCCTTGACCGTGCGTGTCAGCTTCTTGGCGCGGATGAGGTTGCCGTCCTTGCCGGAGAGGCCGACGGCGGTGCCGCCCGCGCGGCTGATGGCCTGGACGAGCTGCTTGTTGATCGAGCCGGCCAGGACCATCTCGACAATCTCGACCGTTTCGGCATCGGTGACGCGCAGGCCGCGCACGTATTCGCTCTTGATCTTGAGCCGGTCGAGCATCTGGTTGATCTGCGGGCCGCCGCCGTGCACCACCACGGGGTTGATGCCGGCCTGCTTCAGCAGCACGATATCCTGGGCGAAGCTGGCCGCGGCCTTCTCGTCGCCCATGGCGTGGCCGCCATACTTGATGACGAACGATTCGCCGTCGTAACGGCGGAGATAGGGCAGCGCTTCCACCAGCGTGCGCGCGGTGCGCAGCCACTGCTTGGTCTCGCCGAAATCGATCTCCGCCATCGCGCCGCTCCCGCCGTTTCCGCCGCTGTTTAACAGCAACGGATGGCCGGGGCGAGGGGTTCGCGCTAGCCGCGCGCGCGCTTCGCGAGCTCGACCAAGTTCTGGCGCGCCTCGCCCGGAGTCGCGATCCGGCGATCGAACTCCAGCCGCGCGGTGCGGTTCAGGGCGCGGAGATCGGCGCCTTCGGGATCGATGCCGGTCATGGCCCACGCCGCCGCAGGCTGGCCGAGCAGGCGCGTCGCGTAGAGGCTGACGGCTTTGGCGTGGTCTTCGTTCATGTGCGAGACGATTCCGGCCTCGGCCTCGGCCAGCGCCAGGGCGTCGCCGGCATCGCGAATCACGTCGCCGACGGGGAGGCCGCGGGCGCGGGCGAAGCCGCCGACGAAATGCGCGTCGGCGACGGCGGCGGCGTGGATCTTGAAATCGGCGAGGCCGGCATAGAGCTCGGCGCTGGGGTGGCGCCGGAGATAGCGCGCGCGGTCGGCCGGATCTTCCGAGCGCGCGATGCGGCCGCCGAGCGTGAGCCGGGCGCTGTCCATCGGATCGCCCTCGGGCTTGGGCGGCGCCGCGATCAGCAGCGAGAAGCGCGGATCGCGCGCGAGATTGCGCGTGTGCGGCGAGAGGCCCGAGAACAGGAACAGCGGCGAGCCGTCGAGGCGCGTGGCATAGCCGACGAAAGACGCATAGGGCGCGCCATCAGCGCCGGCGGTAGCGAGGGTGGCGGTGAGGCCCGAACGCAGCAGGCGCCGCGCATGCACGGCGGGCGCGGGATCGGGTTCCGTGGAAAGCGATGCGGTTTCGGTCATGCAACGATGTTCGGCGCCGGAAACGCTGACGCGTTCGAGAATTGAACCACAGAGAACAGGGAGATCACAGAGGAAGAAGTTTCTTGCGCCTTTGGCGCACCAACAAAATTCCTACTCCGTGTGCTCCGTGTGCGCTGTGGTTCAACTCTTCCTTCAATCGTCGAGGCGGAAGCGGATCGGCACGCTCACCGAACCGGGCACGGGCATGCCGGCACGCCGCGCCGGCTCGAAGCGCCAGCGGCGCACCGCCTCGAGCGCGGCCTGATCGAGCACGGCATGGCCGCTGCTGCGGGCGATCGCGACCGTCTCGGCGCTGCCGGCGGCGGAAACCGCGACGGCGATCACGACGACACCTTCCCAGGCGCGCGCGCGCGCCGCTTCCGGATATTTCGGCAGGGGATTGGCAGCGCTGCCGAGCCCGTAGCGCGGCGGGGCCGCGAGCGGGCCTGCGCCCGGCGCAGCCGATTCCGGCGCGATTTCGGCCGAGGCGACGTCGCCCGGCGCCGGCCGCGGCGGCGACCGCGGTGCCGGCGTCCTCGGTGCCGCCAGCTTGGGCGTCGCCGCCTTCGGCGTCGCCGGCTTCGGCATTACGGCCGCCGTCTCGGCAGGCGGCGGCGGCCGCAGGCTTGGCGGTTGCGATGGTGCTGCTGTCAGCGGCTTCGCTGGCGGCTCGCTTGCGGCGGCCGATGGCGGCGCGATCTCGGCCAGGCGCGGACCGGGCGGTGGGCGGAGGCGCGGCAGGGCGAAGGCGTCTGCGACCGTTGCCGGCGGGGGCGGGGTCGTCGTGGGCGCCGGCGCCGCCGGCTCAGCTTCGATCTTGTGCGGCTCGGCCAAAGGAGGGATCGGTGGCGGCGGCGCGGTGGCTGGCGCATCGGGCGGCACCGCGGACGGAGCGGCTTTCGCCGCCGTGGGCTCGGCCTTCGGCTGCGCTTCGGCGTTCCTCGGCGCCCGCGGATCGGGCGGCGGCGTGATCTGAGGTGCGGCGGCGGGGCGGGCCGGTGCAGTGGCGCCGGGCGCAGCGCCGGCGGGTGCTGCCGCGGCGCCGGGCAGTGCCGCAATTTCCACGTCGATCACGGCCCCGGCGTCGGGCTGGGCGGCGCTTTCGGTCCAGAGAAAGGCGGCCAGCGCCGCATGCGCCAGCGCCGAGGCGGCGAGCGCCGCGGCCAGAATCGGCCGGCGGCGGCGCGACGGTGCCGGCGGCCGGGTCGGCAGTGTGGCGCCGGGTTTTCCGGCAGTCGTCGTTCCGTGGATCACGAAACCCGCTCCGTTTGCGCCCATCGGCGAACGCCCTTGCGTTCGTCGATGGCGTCACCGCAAACGGGTGTCCGTCCCATTCCCACACCCCGGGAAATGGCGGGTGACGCCTGAGGCGGCCGGTCTCCTGGCTCGCGGGTCGTCGCCTTCGGCCGGCCTTCCCGGACGACGCGATCGCTTGCGCGATCGGCGCCCAGTGGCATGGTCTGGCCGCAAGCTCGCCGCTTACAGTTGCGGGGGCAGCCGCGGGATCGGGCCCTTCAAGGGCCGTTACCGCGTTCCCAAGTACCGCCTCGACCGAAATCCTTAGGCGCCAATGCGGTGGCGGTCAACGGGTGCGGGCGGGTGAAACGCCCCCACTAGGCAGGCCGATGCCGCCGGCCGAGGACGAACACGAACGCCCCGGCGGTGACGAACATCACGAGGCTGTAGATCGCGGGTGCCAGCGACATGGGCGAGCTCTGGAGCACGTTCAGCGCGATAAAGATCGCGAGCGTGCCGTTGTGAATGCCGATCTCGAAGGCGATGGCGATCGCTTGGCGCCGCGGCAGCTTCAACGCGAGGGGTGCCGCGTAGCCGACGGCGAGGCTCGCGAGATTGAAGGCGAGGCACGCCAGGCCGACCGCGGCCAGCGCCGGCCCCAGGATCTTCCATTCCTGCACGATGGCGCCGGCGATGAGCGCCGCCAGCACGAGGACGGCGAAGATGCGGATCGGCCGCTCCATGCGCTGCGCGAAGGCCGCGGCCTTTGCCCGTATCGCCATCCCGATCACCACCGGCAAGACGATGATGACCGCGACTTCGACGATCTTCTGCACCGGCGGCGGGATGTAGCGCCCCTGCCCCAGGAAATGCTCGAGCGACCAATTGACGATCAGCGGGATCGTGACCAGCGCGAGCGCGCTGTTGATGGCCGTGAGCGTGATGTTGAGGGCCACGTCGCCGCGCGCCAGATGGCTGAAGATGTTGGCGGTGGCGCCGCCGGGCGAGGCCGCCAGCAGCATCAGCCCCACCGCCAGCTCGGGCGGCAGGCGGAACAGCTTGGCCAGGCCGAAGGCGACCGAGACCAGCACGATCATCTGCAGCAGCAGCCCGGCGACGACCGCGCGCGGGAACACCGCCACCCGCCGGAAATCCGCCACCGTCAGGCTCAAGCCCAGCCCAAGCATGATGATGCCGAGCGCCAGCGGCAGCAGGATGTTGGTGATCGCCGAGGCTTCCATGCGGCTCCCCCGTTTCCGCGCCCGGCATCCTAGCCCGGCGCGGCGGCCCTTTGAATCCCGTCCGGGCGAACGCAGGAATGGCCTGCACGAATCTGCGCGTGACAGCCGGCACCGAGATTGGCATCATATTCTCGGGTGGGAATACGATGCAGATCGTCCGGCGCTTCGTCTTCGCAATGATGGCGGCTGTCGTGCTTCTGGGCCCGCTCGCCGGCGGCGCCGCCGCCGTGTGCACGGCGACCGCCGCGGACGCGCTTCCCTGCGAGTGCCCCGGCTGCGACGATGCAGGCGATGGGCGGTCCCTCTGCTTCGACATCGCCTGCGGGGCGGCCTACGCCGCGGCTCCCTACGCGACCGTCGACACGTTGATGCTGCCGGATCGCACCATCGCTTCGCTGCAGCCCGCCAGGCCGGAACCGCGCGGGATCGCGAGCCCCACCGGCCCGCCGGACCCACCGCCACCCCGATAACCCAACGCCGAAACCGGCCGCGGCTTCGCAAGCCGGCGGCCGCCCGCGCATTCGCTCCGGCGGATGCCGTTGCGTTCGTTGCCGCCCCGGGGCGGCGACCCATTCGGAGTTGGTCCTTTGAAAATCGATTGTCGCGCTGCGTTGGGCGTGCGCGCCGCCCGTGGATTGGGCTGAACCATGCCCGATCGCAGACCGCCGGGCGCCGTTGCGATGACGGCCGTTCGGACCGCCCAAATGCTGATCGAGCGGCACGGCGCGGATGCGCTCGCCTTCGCCGAGGCCCAGATCGAACGCCTTTCCCGCAAGGAAGCCCCGGAAAGCGTCGTGGATTGGCGAACAGTGGTTGAGGCCATCAAGGAGCTCCAGGCGGCCCCAAAGAAGCGCCGGTGAGCCTGGCGGGCCGCGCCACCCCGGGTGCGGCCCGCCAGGTTTGGCGCGCGCGTGGCGCGCCGGATCGGACTTACCGGGCATCGCCCCTGCCCCCAACGCGCAGCACGCCGTTCGTGCTGGCGTGGCTCGGTTTCGCTGCTGTGTGCTCACCGCTTTGAAACCGGCCCAATGGCGCCCTATCTCATTGGTTAACGCCTGCCTTGGGGCGTCACCGGCCGACGGCGGATAACCTGCGGTAAACCTTTATAAAATCTTTGTACGCCTATAGTTTCGTCGTAATTCCGCCGGAATGGACCCCTAAGCGCTCGGCCGCCTGGGGAGGTTGGGTGCCGTTTCCATTAAGACAGAAAGCACGAGCATCTCATGCGACACACCATCGCCCTGGTCGACGACGACAAGAACATCCTCACCTCCGTCTCGATGGCGCTGGAAGCCGAGGGCTTCAACGTGCGCTCCTATAGCGACGGCGCCGAGGCCTTGGCCGGCCTCTCCCAGCGCCCGGCGGATCTCGCCATCCTCGACATCAAGATGCCGCGCATGGACGGCATGGAAGTGCTCGCCAAGCTGCGCGGCCAATCGCGCATGCCGGTGATCTTCCTCACCTCGAAGGACGACGAGATCGACGAGGTGCTCGGCCTGCGCATGGGCGCCGACGACTACATCACCAAGCCGTTCTCGCAGCGCCTGCTGATCGAGCGCATCCGCGCCGTGCTGCGCCGGGCCGATACGGGCGATGAAGCCGCCAAGCCCGGCAAGGAAAAGACCATCGTGCGCGGCGAACTGGTGATGGATCCCGAGCGCCACCTTTGCACCTGGAAGGGGGCCCCGGTGTCGCTGACCGTCACCGAGTTTCTGATTTTGCAGTCGCTGGCGGCGCGGCCGGGCCACGTCAAATCCCGCGACCAGCTCATGGACGCCGCCTATGGCGAGAACGTCTATGTCGACGACCGCACCATCGACAGCCACATCAAGCGCCTGCGGAAGAAGTTCAAGATCGTCGACGACGCCTTCGACAAGATCGAGACGCTCTACGGCATCGGCTACCGCTACAGCGAGAACTAGCGGCCGGCCGGGGGCGAAAACGAGAGCGGGCGGGGAACCGGGGACATGGACGCCGCCGATCGTTCCGGGGCCGAGGCGCAGCCGCCGGTGGAACCGCCGGGGCGCCGCGAGCGCGTGCGCGGCGAGCCGGCGCGCACCGAATCCGATAGCGCCCTCCGCCGCGCGCAGCAGGCGCCTGAAAGCGCGCCCCGGAAGCAGCGCCGCTTCTCGCGCCTGTCCGTGCGCATCATGGCGCTCAGCATCTTTCCGGTCGCCACGATCTTCGGCGGCCTCCTCTATGTCGGCGCCTACGAGCGCAGCCTGGTCGAGGCCGAGCTCAATGCCTTGAGCGCGCAGGCGCGCCTTTTCGCCGGCGCCATCGCCGAGACCGCGGTGACACCGGGCGCGCCCGACGAGCGCCGCATCGACCACACCCTCGCCGCCGGCGTGATGCGCCAGCTCGCCGCCGCCGCCACCGCGCGCGCGCGCCTGTTCGACCGCGACGGCCGCCTGTTGGTGGATACCCAGGCGCTGCGCCGCCAGGACATCCGCGAGGAAGAGCTGCCGAGCGATAGCGTCCAACGCTGGGTCTCCGACAAGGTGGTGACGATCTACGAGTGGTTCTTCAACCTGCTCGCCCGCGACCGCGAATCGGTGCCCTTCTACCGCGAGCGGCCGGACGAGACGGCGCTCGACTACGGCGAAGTGCAGAGCGCCTTGGGCGGCGAGCCCCGGAGCTTCATCCGGCGCACCGAGAGCGGCGATTTCGTGCTGTTCTTCGCCGCCCCCGTGCAGCGCTACAAGAACGTGGACGGAGCGTTGCTGCTCTCGACCTCGGCGCACGAGATCGCGCGCTCGGTGCGCCAGGTGCGGCTCGACATCCTGCGCATCATCGCGGTCGTGACCGTGTTCACGATCATGATGGCGTTCTACCTCGGCCGCTCGATCGCGCGCCCGATCAACCGCCTCGCCGCCGCCGCCGACGCCATGCGGCGCAGCAAGTCGCGCGACGTCACCATCCCCGATTTCACCGAGCGCGAGGACGAGATCGGCGATCTCTCGGCGGCGTTGAACGACCTCACCAACGATCTCTGGCACCGGCTCGACGCCATCGAATCCTTCGCCGCCGACGTCTCGCACGAGCTCAAGAACCCGCTCGCCTCGATGAAGAGCGCCATCGAGACGGTGACCCGCATCAAGGATCCCGAGAAGCAGAAGCGCCTGCTCGACATGGTGCGCGAGGACGTGGATCGGCTCGACCGCCTGATCACCGACATCTCGCGCGCTTCGCGGCTCGATTCGGAGCTGTCGCGCATCAAGCTCGCGCCCGTGGACGTGGGCCGGATCCTGGGGGCCCTCGCCGACATCCGCAACACGGCCGCCGCCGCCGCGCCGGGCCGGCCGACGGTGAAGTTCGCCATGCCCGGGCGCGACAAGATCCAGGCGCGCGCCGACGAGGACCGGCTGGTGCAGGTGTTCCAGAACGTGCTCGGGAACGCCGAGAGCTTCAGCCCGCAGGGCGGCGTGATCACCATCGGCGGCGGCGGCGAAGGCAACTACGTGCGCATCGCCATCGACGATCAGGGCCCCGGCATTCCGCCCGGCAAGGAGAAGGACATCTTCCGCCGCTTCTACACCGAGCGTCCGGCGGGCGAGAAATTCGGAACCCATTCGGGCCTCGGCCTCTCGATCTCCAAGCAGATCGTCGAAGCCATGGGCGGCACGATACACGCCGAGAACTTGAAACACCCCGACGGCCGCGTCGCCGGCGCACGGTTCGTGATCCGGCTGCAGCGGGTGGGGTGAGGACGGCGAACGCCCCTCACCCTTCCAGCGCCACCAGCAGCACGAACGGCAGCAGTAGGAAGCCGATCACGGTCGAGAGCACCACCACGCCGGCGACGGCGGCGGGGTCGCGGCCGTGCACCTGGGCGAAGAGATAGTTGAACACCGCCGCCGGCATGGCGCTCTGGATGATGAGGACGCCGCGCGCCGCCCCCTCGAGGCCGAACGCCCAGGCGATGAAGAGCCCGCCGGCGAAGCCCACGCCGAGGCGCAGCAGCGCCACGAAGAGGCTCGTCCCGAGCTTCCCCAATTGCAGGCGCGCCAGCGAGACGCCGAGCGCCAGCAGCATGATCGGCACGGCCATGTAGCCCAATGTCTCGAGCGCATTGGCGAGCCATTTGGGCGGGGCGATGCCGGTGCCCATGGAGGCGAAAGCCAGGATGAGCGCGTAGATCACCGGCGTCTTGAACAGCACCCAGGGCGAGAGCTTGCCGGCCGAGATCATCTGGCCGACAGTCATGTTGACGACCGAGCTCACCGCGAACACGGCGATGCCGAAGGCGAGCCCCTCCTGGCCGAAGGCGAAGAGGCAGAGCGGCAGGCCGAGATTGCCGGCATTGCCGAGCGCGATCGCCGGCAGAAAAGTGTGGCTCGGCAATCCTGTCGCGCGCAGAATCGCGAAGCCGACCACCAGGAAAAGACCCATCGTGGCGGCGGCGGCGCCCGCCATGATTCCGAACGCCGCGATGTCGATCGAGATCTTGGTCAGCGACGACAGCACCAGCGCGGGCACCGCCATGTTGATGACCACGCCCGAGACCGTGGCCAGGTCGAACGGCTTGCCGAGCCGCGCCCAAAGATAGCCCAGGCCCGCCACGATCAGGACGGGCGCGATGATTTCGACGAGCTGTTGATACATGGAGGGCGGCGGCCGAAGCGTGGCGCGCCTATAACACATGGGCCAAGCCCTTGTCGCGGCGGCGCGGGCGCTCGATAAAGGCGGGCAGCAGCGGGCCGGGGCGAGGCATGCAAGCATCGGGCACACGCCTTCACGCCACCTGCGTCGCCATCGGCGGCGCGGCGGTGTTGCTGCGCGGGCCCTCGGGTGCGGGAAAATCCGACCTCGCCCTGCGCCTGATCGAAGAAGGTGCGCGCCTCGTCGCCGACGACCAGGTGCTGCTCGCCGCCGAAGGCGGGCGCCTCACAGCGCGCGCGCCCACGCCCATCGCCGGCCAGATCGAAGTACGCGGCATCGGCATCGTGCCGGTGGCGACCGAGGAGTCGGCCCCCGTGGCGCTGGTGGCCGACCTCGTGTCGCCGGGCGAGATCGAGCGACTGCCCACGCCGGCCGCCGAGACGATCCTCGGAGTCGCCCTGCCCTGCATCGCACTGGCACCGTTCGAGGCGTCGGCGCCGGCCAAGCTCCGGCTCGCCTTGGCGCGCGCGGCGGCGAACATGCCGCCCGCGCCTGCCGCGCCCGCCGCAACGCCGGCCGCGAGCGTGGGCGTGCCCGCCGAGAGCGAGCGCCCGCGCGTGCTGCTGGTGACCGGGCTCTCGGGCGCCGGGCGCTCCACGGCCCTCCGCGCCTTCGAGGACATGGGCTACGAGACGGTGGACAATCTTCCGGCGACGCTGGTGGCGGCGCTCGTGCAGCCCGATGCCGCGCGCGACCGGCCGCTGGCCATCGGCATCGACATCCGCACCCGCGATTTCGGCGCCGCGCCGTTCCTGGCCACCGTGGACGCGCTGCGCGTGCGCCCGGACATCGCCTTCACCGTGTTGTTCCTCGATTGCGCCGACGAGGCGCTGCTGCGCCGCTATTCGCAGACGCGCCGGCGCCACCCGCTCGCCCACGACCGGCCGGTGGCCGACGGCATCGCCATGGAGCGCCGTCGCCTCGCCCAGCTCCGCGACCGCGCCGATTGGGTGATCGACACCACCGATCTCGTCGAGGGCGACCTCCGCCGCGAGCTGCGCTCGGGCTTCAGCCTGGCGCGCACGCCGGCCATGGCCGTGATCGTGATGAGCTTCGCCTACGGCCAGGGCGTGCCGCGCTCCGCCGATCTGGTCTTCGACGTGCGCTTCCTGCGCAATCCGCACTACGTGGACCGTCTCCGGCCCAAGACCGGCGAGGACCCGGAGGTGGGCGCCTATGTGGAGGGCGATGCGGGCTATGCCGATTTCTTCGAGCGCCTGACCGGCTTCATCGAGCCGCTGCTGCCGCGCTACCGCGCCGAGGGCAAGAGCTATCTCACCATCGCCTTCGGCTGCACCGGCGGCCGCCACCGCTCGGTCCATGTCGCGGAGAAATTCGGCGCCTGGCTCGCCGCCCGCGGCCACCGCGCCGCCATCCGCCACCGCGAACTCGAGCGCGACAAAGTGCTGGGGTGAGGCGACGGGAAGATCACAGGGAGGCGGGGAGGCGGCGAGAAGTAAAGAGAAGGATTTAACCACGGAGGACACGGAGGACACGGAGAAGAAAGCTTTCGCGCGCCAAAGGCGCGCAATTCTTTTCTCCTTCTCCGTGTCCTCCGTGGTTGAACCTTCTTCCTTACTTGACTTCTCCCCGCCTCCCCGCCTCCCTGTGAATCTCTTTGTAAAGTCGCCTGGATGGGGGTGCGGCGAAAAATCAAGTGAAATCGGGGCGTGACAGCGGCCTTGGCCGGGCCATAATCCGGCCCCATCGCATCTCCCCAACACCGTCGGCAAAAACAGGTCGCCATGATCGGTATGGTGCTCGTCACTCACGGGCGGCTCGCGGAGGAGTTCATCGCCGCGCTCGAACACATCGTCGGCAAGCAGAAGGCCGTGCGCGCGGTGTGCATCGGGCCCGAGGACGACGTGGAGAAGCGGCGCAAGGAGATCCTCGACAACGTCGCCGCCGTGGACGAGGGCCAGGGCGTGGTGGTGCTGACCGACATGTTCGGCGGAACGCCCTCCAACCTCGCCATCTCGATCATGGACAAGGCCAAGGTGGAAGTGATCGCCGGCATCAACCTGCCGATGCTCATCAAGCTCGCCTCGCTGCGCGAGAAGGGCGATCTGAAGAAAGCGGTGGAAGCGGCGCAAGAGGCGGGGCGTAAGTACATCAACGTGGCCTCCGCCCTGTTGCGCGAGGCCAGTTGAGAGCGGCGGAGATACGTCAGCGGTGAGCGACCTGTTCGAACCCACCCGCACCCAGCGCGCCACCATCGTCAACGCCAAGGGACTGCACGCGCGCGCCGCCGCCAAGCTCGCCAAGCTCGCCGCCACCTTCAAGGCCGAGATCACGGTGACGCGCGGCGACACCACCGTCTCCGCCCGCTCGATCATGGGCCTAATGATGCTCGCCGCCGCCAAGGGCTCGGCCATCGACCTCGCCGCCCGCGGCGCCGACGCCGAAGCGGCGCTGGCCGCCGCCGTGGCGCTCGTCGCCGGGGGATTTGGGGAGAACTAGGGGCACCCAATCCGACAGGGGTGATTTGCCGGGAATGCTACATTGACCGCGTTTCTTACCCCGATTTCCAAGCCGCGGGAGGACGACCGTGCCGTTCAGGAATCTGCCCGCCCAGCCGCCCATCAATCCGCGCGCCGATGTCTATGTGGAGACGGCGCTGCGCCTGTCGCGGTTGGCCGCGATGACGACGCGCTGCGAGCTCGACATTCCCTATGGGCCGGACCCGGTTCAGCGCCTCGACATCTATCTGCCCAAGCGCCGCGACCTCAAGGACCTCCCGATCTTCGTCAACATTCACGGCGGCGGCTGGACCCATGGCTACAAGGAATGGATGGCGCTGAATGCGCCGGCCATCGTCGCCTTCCCGGCGATCTATGTTTCGATCGGCTATTCGCTGAGCCCCGCCGACCGGCGGCTCCGCCTCAAGGCGCTCAGGGACTGCCTCGGCGCCACCGCCTGGCTGGTCAAGAACATCGCCCGCTATGGCGGCGACCCGCATCGCATCCATGCCGGCGGCCATTGCACCGGCGGGCACTTGGCGTCGCTGATGGTGCTGCGGCACGACCTGCTCGACGATTTCGGCCTCGCCCCGGACACGATCAAATCCTGCTTTCCCTACAGCGGCGTTTACGACGTGCGCGACTCGTCGATCTATGGCGTCGCGAACTATGACGGCCTCGGCAGCACCGTCCACGAAACGCCCGAAGACGCCGCCGCCACATCGCCCATCGCTTTCCTCGCCGGCAACCGCACGCCGTTTTTCGTCACCTGGTCCGAGAACGACAGCCTGATCTGCAAGGCCCAGGGGCCGGCCTTCGCCGTGGCGCTCAAAGCGGCCGGCAGCCCGGTCGAGAACCACATGTTCGACCTCTTGGATCATTTCTGGATCCACATCGACCAGCAGCGCCCGGTCAATGTGTGGACACGAACGCTGGAGGCGTGGATGACGAAGGGCCCGCGGACCCGACCGTCCACGTGAGAGGCGGGGCGTTGTTGTTTTTCCGCCCCCGACCTGGATGGCAAAGTGGCGCTGGCCGCCAATCGAATCCAAAGAGGGCCACGGGTTCTGTGTCTTAGCTGCGGCACGCGCGCTTGGTTCAATGTTGCGGTCGAAACATAAGGACATCTTTATGCTTGCATATAGCTTCAGGCGCCGTTAGAGATGACCCTGCCGCTGCCGGTTCGCCGGCCGCGCGGCCGTCCCATTTCCGCAACACAATTTTTCCCGTCCAGGAGCCACGCATGAGCACGCCCGACTACAAAGTGAAAGACATCTCGCTCGCCGATTGGGGCCGCAAGGAAATCGACATGGCCGAGACGGAGATGCCGGGCTTGATGGCCATCCGGCGCGAATACGCGAAGACGCAGCCGCTCAAAGGCGCGCGCATCGCCGGCTCGCTGCACATGACGATCCAGACGGCCGTACTGATCGAGACCTTGCAGGCGCTCGGCGCCGGCATCCGCTGGGCCTCGTGCAACATCTATTCGACGCAAGACCACGCAGCCGCCGGCATCGCCGCCAAGGGCACGCCGGTGTTCGCCTACAAGGGCGAGAGCCTCGACGAATATTGGGAGTACACCCACAAGATCTTCGAATGGGCCGACGGCGGCACGCCCAACATGATCCTCGACGACGGCGGCGACGCGACGCTCCTCGTCCATCTCGGCAGCCGCGCGGAGAAAGACGCCTCGCTGGTGTCGAAGCCCACGAACGAAGAGGAAGAATCGCTCTACAAATCCATCAAGGCGACCTTGAAGAGCAAGCCCGGCTGGTACGGCAAGCTCGCCGGCGCCATCAAGGGTGTCTCGGAAGAGACGACGACGGGCGTGCACCGCCTCTATCAGATGGCCAAGGAAGGCAAGCTGCTGTTCCCGGCCATCAACGTGAACGACAGCGTCACCAAGTCGAAATTCGACAACATCTACGGCTGCCGCGAGAGCCTCGTGGACGGCATCCGCCGCGGCACCGACGTGATGATGGCCGGCAAGATCGCGGTCGTCGCCGGCTACGGCGACGTGGGCAAGGGCTCGGCCGCGTCGCTGCGCAATGCCGGCTGCCGCGTGATGGTGACCGAGATCGACCCCATCTGCGCGCTGCAAGCGGCGATGGAAGGCTATCAGGTCGTGACCATGGACGATGCCGCCCCGCTCGGCGACATCTTCGTGACCGCGACCGGCAACGTCGACGTCATCACCATCGAACACATGCGGCGCATGAAGCACCGCGCCATCGTCTGCAACATCGGCCACTTCGATTCCGAGATTCAGGTGGCGGCGTTGAAGAACCTCAAATGGCACAACGTGAAGCCGCAGGTGGACGAGATCGAGTTCCCCGACCAGAAGCGCATCATCCTGCTCTCGGAAGGGCGCCTGGTGAATCTCGGCAACGCCACCGGCCATCCCTCCTTCGTGATGAGCGCCTCGTTCTCCAACCAGACGCTGGCGCAGATCGAGCTCTGGACCAACCCGGGCAAATACGAGAAGGGCAAGGTTTACGTGCTGCCCAAGCACCTCGACGAAAACGTCGCCCGGCTCCACCTCGACAAGCTCGGCGTGAAGCTCACGACCATGACCGAGGATCAATCGAAGTATATCGGCATCGCCAAATCGGGCCCGTACAAGCCGGAGCACTACCGGTATTAGCGATCGCGCGCGGCTGCGCCGGCGCTAAGACCGGGCGGGGCTCACGGCGACGGGCTTGGGCGCGTCGCGATGATCGTGATCATGCGCGTGATCTTGGTCATGATCGTGATGATGATGCGCGCCGCCGCTCGGCGGGCATGCCGCATTGGCAAGCTCCACCGGCGCGCCGTGCGGGGTGTTGAGATAGGCTTGGCGCCAGGCCTCCTGGCGCGCGTCGATCTCGGCGGGCGAAGCCGCGCCCTTCTGGCCGACGATCCGCTCGAGCGCGGTCAGCCATTGCCGGTAATAGGCGTCGTTGTGGCTTTCGCCGGGCCCGACGGGCGCCGCCTTGATCTCGGCGCCGAACACCGCCACCCACTCGGCCCACGTGAACACGCCCTGCCGGCTGAGCTGGAGCGTGCACGCAAACGCCTCGGCCTGCCACGGCTCGGCGAAGCCCGCGCCTTCCCCGCGGCGCAGCAGCGCCTCGGCCTGGCGGAGATCGGCCGGGACGGTCGGCGCCGCCGTCATCGGCTATTTCGCCGGCTCGATGTACGGCTCCCAGAGGTCGATATAGACCGCGTCGTGCGGCGACGCCTCGGCGCCCCACAATTCGCGCGCCTCGAAGCGCACGCTGTAGACGTGGCTCGGCTGATCGCCCTCGCCGTGCGCGCGCGTATCGGCGAACGCGAAGCCGCCGTGATGGCTGCGGATGACGCCGCGTTTGCCGCGGATGTAGCGTGGCAGCCGCGTGTGGCGTTCGGGGTTGACGTTGCGCGCCACCACGCGGTCGCCGGCCTTGAAGCGCGGCGGCGTCTTCACCTCGGCGCGGGCGGACATGCCGGTCTTGACGACCGTCCAAACCATGTCTTTCGGTAGCGCGGGCATCACTTGGCCTCCCGCTTCGCGATCTCGGCCATGCGCCGGGCCAGCTCGTCGCGCGTCACCAGCCCCTTCTCCGCCAGCAGCGCCTCCATGCCGTAGATCCAGTGCTCGTAATACGGCGAGGCGAGATATTCGGCCGGCGGCATTTTTTCGATCGCGTGTCGGATCTCGTCGACGTGAATCTGCGCCGCCCCCATCGCGAGATTGACCACGCTGAAGGTGCGCCGCTCCCAATCCGCGTGGAACACCGGCTCGTTCTTTTCGCGGACGACGGGGCCGAAGCCGTGCATGCCGCCGAGATCGTGAATTCCGTTCATCGTCCATCCTCCGCAGCGCGCATGTCAGGACTTGGCTTTAGGGACATCGGTGCCGATCATCGAATCGCGCGTCACCAGCGCGGCGAGCTTCTCCTCGCTCCAGCCGTCGGTGCCGGCCGGGCGCAGCGGCAGCACCATGTAGCGGATCTCCGCATTGCTGTCCCATACCCGCACCTCGACATCGGGCGCCACGTCGATGCCGAACTCGGCCAGCACTTTCCTCGGCTCGATAACGATGCGCGAGCGATAGGGCGCCGCCTTGTACCAATTGGGCGGCAAGCCCATGGTCGGCCACGGATAGCAGGAGCACAGCGTGCACACGACGACGTTGTGAACCTTGGGCGTGTTCTCGAGCACCACCATGTCCTCGCCCTGGATGCCGGTGAAGCCGAGTTCCGCGATCGCCTTGCTGCCATCGGCGAGCAGGCGCTGACGGTAGGCGGGATCCGCCCAGGCTTTCGCCACGACCTTGGCGCCATTCCTCGGACCGACGCGCTTCTCGAAGATGTCGATCAGTTCGCCGACCGCCGCCGGATCGACGAGGCCCTTCTCGACCAGGAGCGATTCCAGCGCCTTGATGCGCAGAGCCGGCGACGAGGGCGGTTCGGTGCGAGACGGCGGCTTGTCCATCGCAAGCGATCCTTTCGTGCGCCGCGGCGGCGGGGCCGAGCGCCAGGGCTGGTTTCCGGCAAATTTATCAAGCGTCGCGATTAGCGCAAGTCGGCGACGCTGGGCCGCTTCCCGGCGCCGTTGCCGCTCACGCGGCGGCGGGCTCCAGCGCCTCGGCGGTGCCGATCATGCTGTCGCGCGTGACGAGCGCCGCGAGCTTCGCCTCGCTCCAGCCGTCGGTGCCCTTCGGCCGGCGCGGGATGATGAGATAGCGGAGATCGGCCGTGCTGTCGTGCACGTGCACGGCGGTGCTGCGCGGCGGCTCGAAGCCGAATTCCTTCAGCACCGCGCGCGGCTCGGCGACGACGCGCGAGCGGTATTCGAAGCTTTTGTACCAGGCCGGCGGCGGGCCGAGGATGAGCCTGGGGTAGCACGAGCACAGCGTGCAGGTGACGACGTGGTGGTCGCGCGGACCGTTCTCGATCACCTTCAGTTCGGTGGCCGTGCCGATGTCGATGTCAAAATGCGCCTTCAGCGTTTCGCGCGGCTCGGCGACGAGCGCCTTCTTGAACGCCGGATCGGCCCAGGCCTTGGCGACGATCTTGGCGCCGAGCGCCGGATTGCGCGACGCCATGAAATTGATCTGGCGCTGGATGTCGGCCTCGGCGATGACGCCCTTCTCGATCAGCAGCGCCGAGATCGCGCGCTCCAGAATCTCGTGCGCGCTCGGCGGCGCCTCGGCCGGGGCTATGTGATCGTCGTGGCCGCCGAGATCGTGGTCGTGATCGTGGTGATCGTGTTTTGCGGGCATCGCCTCAACCTCGGGATTGCGCGGGCTCGAGCCAGTGCTCGTAGATTTCGGCCGTCAGCACGTCGGCCGCCGGTCCATCATAGGCCTTCCAGAGATCGCTCTGCCGGAAGCGCACGAGATAGAGAAAGCATTTCGGCAGGCCCGGCTTGTGGTAGGCGAGTTGCTCGGGATTGCGGAAGGCGCCGATCACCTCGGCCACCTCGCCGGCGCGGCCCTTCAGATAGAACGGCGCACGATGATGGCCGTCGTGCCCGCGGCGCGCGACCGCGACCGGATCCCCGACCTTGAAGCGCGGCTCCATCATGCCGCCGCTCCCGGCGCGCGCGCGGCCTTGATCGCCGCGATCTTGGCGTCGATCTCTGCGTCGGTCAGCACGCCCTGCTCGACCAGCATCATGCGGATGCCGCGGATCCATTTTTCATAGTAGGCGAGGTGACGGTATTCGCGCGCCGCCAGCGATTCGATCGCCCGGCGCAGCGAATCGACCTTGTAGATGCCGTGCTGGTTGGTGAGCACCATCATCAGCGCATCGACGCGCTCCTCGAACGGCGTCAGCGTATGATGCGCGCGGTCGATGGGACCGCCGGGAAGGCCGCCGAGATCGTGGACGCCGCGCTTCGGCGCCGGCTTCCGGGCCGCGGCCTTCGGCGGCGCCGGTTTGCGCGGCTTGGCCGATCGGCGGGTGGCGAGCTTCGGCGGCGTTCGTTTTGGGGCGGGTTTCTTCGATTTGGCCATGGGCGGTTCGCTTCCGGGCAACGTTCCATTCTAGCGCGCCTGCCGCGGAAGCGAACATACACGCCGGCATGCGCGCCCTTTTCAAAAGGCTCGGCACCGCGAGGGTATACGGCGATGCCCCTTGTTAACACTTTATTGACCCTGCGGCGGCAGATTACCTTGGCGATACCACGAGGGTTGCGGTGAGGCGCCTCCGACCGGTTCTTTTCACACAGTTGCGCTCCGGGGCAACGCTGGCGCTTGCGCTGGCGGCTGCGGTCTCGGAGGCTGCGCCTGCGCTCGCCCAGGAGGCCGATTCGACGGGGCGTCTTTCGCCCATCGGCTGGGTCGCCGCGGCGCTCTGCTTCGTGCTGGGCGGCCTGCTGTTGTGGATGATCCGCCGGCGCAATAATGCCGTCGCGCAAACGCTGCAGCTCGCGGCCCAGGAGCGCCTGCAACGCGCCGGACTCGAGACCGCGCGCGCCGCCGCCCTCACCTGGAACGACGACGGCACGATCGCCTTCACCCCCAACACCAAGGCCCTGCTCGGCGTCGAGAAATCGGGCGACATCGCCATCACCGACATCCTGGCCGCCTTCGACGGCTCGGGCCACTCCGCGTTCGGCAGCGCGGTGGCGGAGCTGCGCAGCAGCGGCAAGGATTTCGTCGAGACGCTGCGGCTGCGCGACAAGCCGCGCTTCATCCTCGTGCACGGCAAGCGCTTGAGCGGCGGCAACGTCTCAGGCGACTTCCTCGGCTTCCAGGACACGACCGACGCCCTCTCGCTGCTCATCGAGCGCGAGCGCGAGGCGCAGCGCCTGCGCGGCGTGATCGACACGATTCCGGTGCCGATCTGGATCCGCGACGAGAACCAGCGCATCGAGGACTGCAACGCCGCCTATGTGCGCGCGGTCGAAGCCCCCGACCGCCAGACGGTGCTGAGCGAAAACCGCGAATTCGCCGAAGGCCCGGAAGCGGGCTCGGCGCGTGCGCTGGCCGGGAAGGCGCAGGCCAGCGGCGCCCTCGAAAAGGCGCAGCAGCACATCGTCGTGGACGGCACGCGCCGCCTGTTCGAGATCGGCGAGCAGCCAATCTCCGCCGCCAGCACCGCCGGCTACGCGCTCGACATCACCTCCACCGAGGAAACCCAGCAGAGCGTGGTGCGTCACACGGCCGCCCACAACGAGGTGCTGGAGCGGCTCGCCATCGCCATCATCATCGTCGGCCCCGACGGCGGCATCCGCTTCTTCAACGGCGCCTTCGCGCGGCTCTGGGGCTTGAACGAAGCCTGGCTCGAGGCCGGCCCCACCCTCGCCGACCTCCTCGACCAGCTCCGCCAGCAGCGCATGCTGCCGGAAACCGGCAATTTCGCGGGCCTGCGCAACGAGTGGACGACCTGGGTGAAGGGCCTCATCGAGCCGCGCCAGGAGCTGTTGCACCTGCCGAACGGCATGGCGATCTGGATGGTGGTTTCGCCCCATCCCCTGGGCGGCCTGCTCTTCACGTTCGAGAACGTCACCTATCGCTTGGCGCTCGAGCGCTCGGTCAACACGCTGGCCGCCGTACAGCGCGACACCATCGACCATTTGTTCGACGGCGTCGCCGTGTTCGGCGAGGACGGCTGCTTGAAGCTCTCGAACCCCACCTTTCGCCGCATGTGGAAGCTGGAGGAGGAATTCACCACCGGCAGCCCGCATATCGGCGCCGTGCTCGAGCATTGCCGCGCGCTGCTGCCGGTCCGCGATTCCTGGGACCGGGCCAAGCCCGCGATCATGGCGCGCGTCACCAACCGGCGCGTGCGCCAGGGCCGCGTGAAGCTGTCCGACGGCGTCGTGGCCGCCTACGCGCTGGTGCCGCTGCCCGACGGCGGCGTGCTGGCGAGCTGCCGCGACATCACCGATTCGGTGCGCGTCGAGCGCGCGCTGCGCGAGCGCGCGGAAGCCCTCGAGCAGGCCGACCGCGTCAAAGCCGATTTCATCGCCAACATCTCCTACGAATTGCGCACGCCGCTCAACGCGATCATCGGCTTCACCGAGATTCTCAACAACCAGTATTTCGGCACGCTCAACCAGCGCCAGCTCGAATACACGGAAGGCGTGCTGGAAGCCTCGCAGCACCTGCTCACGCTCATCAACGACATCCTCGACCTCGCCGTCATCGAGGCCGGGCGCATGGTGCTCGACATCGAGCCGGTGTCGATCAAGGGCGTCGTCGACAGCGTGGCGCAGATCACCGGCGAATGGGCGCGCGGCCAGGAGCTGACGCTCGAAACCAACGTGCCCGCCGACATCGGCATCATCCAGGCCGACGAGCGCCGCCTGAAGCACGCGCTCTTCAACCTCGTCGGCAACGCCATCAAGTTCACGCCCGCGGGCGGCCGCGTCTCGATCGCGGCCCAGCGCGCCGGTCAGCAGGTCGCCATCTCGGTGGAAGACACCGGCATGGGCATTCCCGAGGACGACGCCAATCGCGTGTTCGACACCTTCGTGCGCGGCAAGGACAAGCACGGCCGGCCGGCCGGCGCGGGCCTCGGCCTGGCGCTTGTCAGGAGCCTCATCGACCTCCATGGCGGTCGCGTCGAGATGCATTCCAAGCCCGGCGTCGGCACCAAGGTGACGTGCTGGCTGCCGCTGCGCGCCAAGCTGCCGCAGAATCCGCCGGCGCCGACGCCGCGCATGGCCTCGCCGCCGCTCAACGACCTGCCGGCGCGCCGCGCGCTGCCCGACCCCAAGACCGGCACCGGACCCAAGGCCGCGGCCTGAGGCTTCCCGCCTGTAACGCACCCGCGTTCCGCGCCAAATCTACGCCTCACCCCGGGCCGCTGCCGCGCTGCGCCTGGAAGCGGCGCCATTCGGCGGCGTCGCGCGGGCCGTAGGTGGCAAAGCTCGGCGCCGGGTTCTCGCGATACTCGGCCTTCATGCGCCCCAAGGGATCGACGGCGCCCCGCCGGCGCGCACCGGCAGGATCGATGCCATAGACCGGCGCCGCGTTGAGGCCAAAGACGTCGGCCTTCAAGGCCGGCGTCAGCGCCGGATAGCCGTAGCGCTCCTGGAATGCCGGGCCGATCTCGAACGCGCGGAAGGCCTGAATCTGATCTTGCGGCGAGCCATACCAGACCGAATCGGTGCCCCACAGCACGCGCTTCGGGCCGACGTATTTGAGGAGCTTGCCGAGCGTGTGCGCCGCCTGCTCGGGATCGCGCATGACGATGCGCCAGGTGCTGCCGATCTCGGCATAGACGTTGGCGTTCGGCGCCACGCCATTGTCGAGCAGCGATTTCACCAGACTGTCGACGCCGCGCCCGGCATTGTTGGCATCGTAAGCGCCTTCGCGCCGGCCGACCTCGATGCCCGAGTGGTAGACGATGAAGTTCATGTCGGGGAAGCGCTTGGCCGCGCGGCCGACATCGACGCAGGACGAGAATTTCGGTTCCTGCCCGCCGAACGTGAGGCCCTTGTGCATGCAGATGTTGCGCACGCCGATGCGCCGCGCCTCTTCGATGAACGGGAGGCCGGTCTCGGGATCGTCGAGCCAGAAGCCGACACCGTGAGGGCCCCATTGCGGATAGATCTTCCACGCCGCGATGCCGTAGGCGCGGTGCACCTCGGCCATGCGCTCGAGCTGGCGGCGTTTGGGCTCAGCATTGGGCACGGTCATGGCGTGGAGCAGCAGGCGCCGCCCCTGGCCGAGCGCCGCCACCACCTCGCGCACCCGCGCCGCCTCGCGCATCGAGACCGGATTCTCGTCGGGCAGCGCCGGCACGAAGGAGAGCACGGCCATGTCGGTGTCGCTGTCGAGGAACACGTCTTTGACGAAGTTCTCGGCATCGTAGCATTTGAGGCCCGGCCCGCCCGGGCACGCCTTGGGCGCGATGCCGAGCATGCCGCGCAAGCGGTCGAGCCCACGCGCCCCCTCCGCCGGATTGCCGCGCCGCCACGCGACGCCGTTGGCTTCGATGAAATGCGTCTGGATGTCGAAGATGAATTCGCGGCCGGCGAGCGCCTGCGCCGCCTCGGGCTCCACCGTCGATTCCGGCGGCAAGGCGAAATGCCCGCCGATGCCGCCCTTGGCTGCCCAGGCCTCGTTGAGCGTCAGCAGCGTGGTGGCGGCGCCGCAGAGGCCGGCCATGAAGCCGCGCCGGCTCTTGCCGGTGCGGCGCGCATTCGCGGCGATGCGCTCGGCAGCGAGCCGCTTCGCGCGCGCAAGTGTGGCGCCGAGCGGCACGGGCGCGTATTCGCCGTTGGTGGCGGTGTCGAGCTTGATCGGCAGGCGCGGCTCGTCGGTCATGGCGTCCTCCCATCGATGACTGAGGCGGTTCGGGCGGTGAGCGCGGCGCCGCGGGTTTGCGCGCGCCGCGACCGCGTCTTGGCGACGGCGAGCACGAGCGCCAGCATTGCTACGGCAGGCAACACGGCGGCATCCGGCGCCTTCATCGTCCAGAGCGTGGCGCCGCCGATCGCGCACCAGAGAAGCGGCAGCGGCAAGAGCAGCCACATCGCCCGCAGCGGAAAGAGCAGCGCCAGCCCGAGGGCGGCGACGGCCGTGGGATCGGGCGCGATCCCAAAGAACTCCGCCTGCCGCCACGCCCGGCCCATCGCGGGTGCGATCAACGGGTAGAGAAACACCGCGGCGAGGATCAAACCGCGCGCCAGGCTTTGGATCGCACTCCGTTCGGCCCGGAACGCGAGCGCGCGGCCTGGCGCGGCGGCGGCAAGGAGCAGCAGCGCCTGAAACGCGAAACCCCAGGCCATGTATTCCGCTGCCCAATTGATGGTGGCGTAGCGCTCGAGAAAGAACGCCCAGGCGACCGTGAGCCAGGCGAGTGCCAGCAAGCCCGCCGCGGCGCGGCCCGCTCCCGCGCCGCCGAGGCGCGCGAGCGTCAGGATGACGCCGCCCACCACCACGGCGACGATGTGCGCCGGCCACAGCGCCTCGTTCATCAGCTCGAACAGACGGTAATAGGTTCGGGGCGCGAACATCAGGAAGTCCGACAGCGAATAGGTCCACCACTCCGCCATCAGAGCGCCGCCACGTGCTCTGCCATGCGCTTGCGCAGCGCCGCATCGGGCATCGGGCCGCGCGCCGCCGCGACGTTCTCGAGCACGTGATCGACCCGCGTCGTGGCGGGGATCGCGCAGTTGACCGCAGGGTGCGAGACGATGAATTTCAAGACGATTTGCGCCCAGGATTTGCAGCCGGCCTCGCCCGCCCAGCCCGGCAGCGGCTTCTTCTCGAGTTTGCGGAGGAGATCGCCCTCCTGGAACGGGCGGTTGGCGATCACGGCGATGCCGCGCGCCTGCGCCAGCGGCAAAAGCCGCGCCTCGGCCGCGCGGTCGACGATGTTGTAGGTGAGCTGCACGAAATCGAGCTTGTGGCTCCGCATGATGCGCTCGAAATCGCCGTGGCGGCGGCCCTCCGAGGTGGTGATGCCGACATAGCGGATTTTGCCCGCGGCCTTCATTTCGAGCAGGGCGGGGAGATGCGTTTCCCAATCGAGGAGATTGTGGACCTGCATCAAATCGAATTTCCCGACGCCCCAGAGGCGGCGCGATTTTTCCATCTGCGCCTGGCCGCGCGCCAAGCCCGAGATCCACACCTTCTCGGCCGAGAAGACTTTCGGCCCGCCGATCTTCTTGAGGCCGTATCCCACGACGTCTTGCGAGGACGCATACATCGGCGAGGAGTCGACCATGCGCCCGCCCTCGGCGAAGAAGGCGCGCATCACGTCGGCCGACGCATCGCGCGCCGCCGGGTCGTTGCCGACGTTGAAGGTGATCCAGGTGCCGAGGCCGACGACCGGCAGCGCCTCGCCGCTGGACGGAATCGGCTTGGTATGGACCCCGGGAATATCGGCCAACACGGGCGCCGCCAAAACGCCCGCGCCGGTCGCGGCGGCGGCACAGAGGAACGTGCGGCGGGCAAGACGCTTCGGATGCGGCATCGAAACGGACTCCGGTTCGAACGGGCAAACGATCGCTGCCGGAGAAGATTTCCCAGGATCGCGGCAGGACCGAGGCGGCCTGGTGCACCGGCGCCCGGGCCCTCTATCGCCCCGGCACGCCCTTGGTCGTCGAGTATTCCCAATGCAGCGCTTCGCCGGGGCGGCAGCGGCGATAGGCGGCGTGGGCGGCGTGCGCGGCTTCCGCGAAGCCGGTGAGGATGAGCTTCAGCTTGCCGGGATAGGCGGCGACGTCGCCGATGGCGTAGAGGCCGGGGCGGTTGGTTTCGCACGTGGCCGGATCGACGGCGATCTGTTGCCGCTCGAGTGCCACACCCCAATCGGCGATCGGCCCGAGACTGGCGGCGAGGCCGAAGAACGCCAGCAGCGCATCGGCGGGAAGATCGCGCCGTCTGCCGTCGAGATCCTCGACCGTGACGGCGGAAAGCTTGCCCGCGTGCCCCACCAGCGCCGCGAGCTGATAGGGCACCACGAGCTCGATCCTGCCCTCGGCGGCGAGGCGCTTCAAACGCGCGGCGGTTTCGGGTGCGGCGCGGAACTTGTCGCGCCGGTGGACGAGGGCGACATGGGCCGCGATCTCGGCGAGCGCCAGCGCCCAATCGACCGCCGAATCGCCGCCGCCGGCGATCACCACGCGCTTGCCGCGGAAATCCTCGCGCCGCTTGACGAGGTAGAACACGCTCTTGCCCTCGTAATCGGCGAGATGGGCGAGCGGCGGGCGGTTGGGCCCGAAGGCGCCGGCGCCGGCGGCAATGAAGATCGCGCGGGCGCGGACCGTGCGGCCCGCGGCCGTGACCAGGCGCCAGCCTTCGCCCTCTTCCGTCAGGGCTTCGACGCGCTGGCCGAGGAGATAGGCGGGCGCGAAGGGCGCCGCCTGCGCCTCGAGCCGCGCGACCAGTTCGCCCGCGTCAATCTTGGGGTAACCGGGAATGTCGTAAATTGGCTTTTCGGGATAGAGCGCAGTGCATTGGCCGCCCGCGGCCTCGAGCGCGTCGATCACGGCAGTGGAAAGGCCGAGCATGCCGCATTCGAACACGGCGAACAGGCCCACCGGCCCGGCGCCGACGATGGCGACGTCGACCTCCACTGCCGGGGCGGGATCGGCAGCGCTCCCGCGCTCCGGCGGCGCCTTGGCTTTACTCGGCATGGGGTTTGGGATTAAGGCGGGCGCGACGCATCGATGGCCGGGGTCATATCCCATTCGGACGACGGGACCAAGCGCAGGCGGCAAGCCCCGGCGCGCCGCGGCGTGGCGCGGCACCTTCGCGGCTGCCGCGCCGGCGGAAACGGCGTCGCTGGCGGCGAAGCTCGCCCACGGCTTGATTCCGGGCGACGTGGTGGCGCTGTTCGGCGATCTCGGCGCCGGCAAGACCAGTTTCGCCCGCGGCCTGATCGGCGAATTCGCGCGCGCAGCCAGCGAGGCGCCGCCCGAGGTGCCGAGCCCCACCTTCACGCTGGTGCAGACCTACGAGTTTCCGCGCGCCGCGATCTGGCATTTCGATCTCTACCGTATCGAGCGGCCGGAAGACGCGTACGAGCTCGGCTTCGAGGAAGCGCTGGCGGAAGGCATTCTGCTGATCGAATGGCCCGAGCGGCTGGGGCGGCTGCTGCCCGAGCGGCGCATCGAAGTACATATCGGCTTTGCCGCCGACGCCGAGGCGCGGACGATCGAGATAACCGCGCCGGCCGCGGACGCGGCGCGCATCGCCGCGGCGCTGGCTTGAGGCGCCGATGAACCCGCGCGACGCCGAGATCGAAGCCTTCCTCGCCGCCGGCGATTGGCGGCGCGCCGCGCGCAGGCCGTTCGCGTCGGACGCATCGTTCCGCCGCTATTTCCGCCTGACCGGTGGGCCGAAGCCGGCGCTGCTCATGGATGCGCCGCCGCCGCAGGAGGACGTGCGGCCGTGGATCAAGATCGCGCGCCATCTCGCCGGCCTTGGCCTTAGCGCGCCCGGCATCCACCAGGCCGATGCGGCGCGGGGCCTGCTGGTGATCGAGGATTTCGGCGACGACACCGTGGCGCGCCTCTTGAAGGACGGCGCCGCCGCCGAGCCGCTCTACGCCGCCGCGGTGGATACGCTGGTGGCGCTGCACACGGCGCCGGCCGCGATCCGCATCGACGTGCCGCGCTACGACGCCGGCGCGCTCGTCGAGAAGGCGATGCTGCTGCTCGATTGGTTCCTGCCCGCGCTCGGTGCAGCGCCCTCGCCTGCGGCGCGCGCCGACTACGCGGCGGCCTGGGCCGCGGTGCTGCCGCTGCGCCGGGGCGTTCCGGAAAGCCTGGCGTTGCGCGACTATTTCCCCGAGAACCTGATGTGGTTGCCGGCACGCGCCGGCGTCGCCCGCATGGGCCTGCTCGATTTCCAGGACGCAATGCTCGCACCTTCGGTTTACGATCTCGTTTCGCTGGTGGAGGACGCGCGCCGCGACGTGCCGGAGGCCCTCCGCCGCGCGATGCTCGAGCGCTATCGCGCCGCCTTTCCCGCCCAGGACCGCGCCCCCTTCGACGCGGCCGCGGCCACCATGGCCGCGCAGCGCCATGCGCGCGTGATCGGCGTGTTCGCGCGGCTCTGGAAGCGCGACGGCAAGGCGGTCTACCTCGCCCATATTCCGCGCGTCTGGCGCCTGCTCGAGCGCGCGTTGGAACACCCGGGCCTGTCGCCGCTCCGGCACTGGTTCGACACGCACGTACCGGCGAAGCTCCGCCGCGCGCCGGAGGCGGCATGATCACACTCTCCGGCGAGACGATCACGCGCGGCATGGTGCTCTCCGCGGGCCTCGGCCTGCGCATGCGCCCGATCACCGAGCGGACGCCGAAGCCGCTGGTGAGCGTGGCCGGGCGCACGCTGCTCGACCGCGCGCTCGACCACTACGCCGCCGCCGGACTCGCGCGCGTCGTCGTCAACACGCACCACCTCGCCGACCAGATCACGGCCCATGTGAAAGGGCGCACGCGGCCCGAGATCGCGCTCTCGCACGAGCTGGTGCTGCTCGAAACCGGCGGCGGCGTTTTGAACGCACTGCCGCTGCTGGGCGAGGCGCCGTTCTTCGTCGCCAACAGCGACGCCCTCTGGCTCAACGGGCCGATCCCGGCCCTGACCCGGCTCGCCCGCGCCTGGAACGGCGCCGCGATGGACGCGCTGCTGTTGGTGTCGATCATTCCCGGCACGCTCGGCTACGATGGCCGCGGCGATTTCTTCATGGACCCCGCCGGGCGCCTGCGCCGGCGCGCCGAGCGCGACGTGGCGCCGTTTCTCTTCTCCGGCGTGCAGATTTTGCACCCGCGGCTCTTCCAGGGCGAAGCGCCCGGCAAGTGGTCGCTGAACCGCGTCTACGACAAGGCGCTGGCCTCCGGGCGGCTCTACGGCCTCCGCCACGACGGCGCCTGGTATCACGTCGGCGATCCCGAAGGCTTGGCCGCCGTGGAAACGCGCCTCCGCACCCTCGGCGTCGCCGCCGCCTGAGAAGGCGTGGGCCCGAGGGACGGGCGCTCGGCGCGGCACTCGGCTATAAACGGGGCGATGGCCGCCCGCGTTTTCAACATTCCGCCGCATCTTTCCTTTGCCGACACGCTGGCGGCGGGATTGCTGGCGCGCGCGTCGGGCGAGGCCGAGGCGCTGGCGCGTATGACGGTTCTGCTGCCGACGCGGCGCGCCTGCCGCGCGCTCCGCGAGGCTTTTCTCCGGGCGAGCGACGGCCGCCCGCTCCTCCTGCCGCGCCTGACGCCGATCGGCGACGTGGACGAAGAGGAGCTGATCCTGACGGCGGGCGAATACGGCGGGGGCGGCGACGCATGGCCCGACATTCCGCCGGCGATCTCGAGTCTCCGCCGCCGCCTGCTGCTTGCCGAGCTCATCCGGCGATTTCAGGCGCTGCGCGGCACCGAGGTGCTGCCCGATCAGGCGGCGTGGCTCGCGGCCGATCTCGCACGCCTGCTCGACGAGATGCAGACCGAGCGCAAGAACTTCGCCGATCTCGCCGGCGTGGTGCCCGATCAATTCGCGGCGCATTGGCAGCAGACGCTCGATTTCCTCAAGATCGTGACCGAGCAATGGCCCGCGATCCTGGCCGAGGAGTCTGCGCTCGATCCCGCCGAACACCGCAACCGCCTGCTCGCGGCGCAAGCCGCCGCCTGGCGTGCGCACCCGCCCGAGCACCCGGTGTTCGCGGCTGGCTCGACCGGCAGCATTCCCGCCACCGCCGATCTCTTGAAGTCGATCGCGACGCTGCCCCAGGGCGCCGTGATTCTGCCCGGGCTCGACCAGGATCTCGACGAGGCCGCGTGGACGAGCGCGCGCGAGGCGCCGAGCCATCCGCAGCACGGGCTGGCGCGGCTCATCGAGCATCTCGGCGTTGCGCGCCAGGACGTCCCAGCGTGGAACACGGCCGAGCCATCGGTGTTCGCCCGCGCGCGGCTCAAGCTTTTTTCCGCCGCGCTCCGTCCCGCGGAAGCGCCATCGCGTAGGCCCGGCGACGGACTGAGCACGGAATTGGTTTCGCGCGCCGCGAGCGGCGACATCACCTATCTCGAATGCGCCAATCCGCGCGAGGAAGCGGCGGCGATCGCGCTCATGTTGCGCGAGGCGCTGGACACGCCCGCGCGCACCGCGGCGCTGGTGACGCCGGACCGCGATCTCGCGCGCCGCGTGGCCGCGTCGCTCCGGCACTGGAACATCGACATCGACGATTCCGCCGGCGTCCCGCTCGCCGCCACGCCGCCGATGGCGTTTCTCCGCCTGGTGCTGGCCGCCGCCGAGGATCGCTTCGCGCCCGTGCCGCTGCTCGCCGTGCTGAAGCATCCACTGGCGGCGGCGGGGCTCGCGGCGCCGGCCCTGCGCGCGAAAGCGCGGGCGTTGGAGCGCGCCGTGCTGCGCGGGCCGCGGCCGCTGCCGGGCCTCGAGGGTGTCAAGCGCGCGGCCGCGCTTGGCGGCGATGCCCACCGGTTCGGCCCGTGGCTCGACGATCTCGCCCGGCGCTGGACGCCGTTGGCCGAGGCGCTGGCGGCCCCCGCCCTTCCCGCCGGCGAGCTGCTCCGCGCCCACGCCGCCGCCGCCGAAGCCTTGGCCGCGGACGATGCGGGGCCGGGCGCGCGGCGCCTTTGGGCGAACGAGGCCGGCGAAGCGGCGGCGCGCCTGCTCGAGGAGCTGCAGGCGGCCCTCGCCGGTGTCGCCCCCATGGCACCCGCGCACTATGCCGAATGGTTCGAGGCGATGATCGCCGGTGCCGTCGTGCGGCCGCGCTACGGCACACATCCGCGCCTCGCGATCCTCGGCCCGCTCGAAGCGCGGCTGCAGCGTTTCGATCTGACCGTCCTGGGCGGCCTCAACGAGGGCACCTGGCCCGCCACCGTCGCCGCCGATCCCTGGATGAGCCGGCCGATGCGCACCGGCATCGGCCTGCCGCTCGCCGAGCGCCGCATCGGGCTTTCGGCGCACGATTTCGTGCAGGCCGCGATGGCGCCCACCGTCGTGCTGACGCGTTCGCTGCGCCAGGCCGGCCAGCCGACGCGGCCCTCGCGCTGGCTGCTGCGGATCGAAGCCGAGCTCGACGGCCTCGGGCTCTTCAAGGAAGATTCGCCGTGGAAGGCCGCGAGCTGGCGCAGCGGGCGCTACCAGGCGATCACGCGCAAGCTCGACGAGGCCGCGTTCTGCCCCGCGCCGCGCCCCGCGCCGTGCCCGCCGGTGGCAGCGCGGCCCCGGCGCCTCTCGGTAACGCAAATCGAACTTTGGCGGCGCGATCCTTATGCGATCTATGCCCGCCACATCCTGAAGCTCGATGCGCTCGATCCGCTCGACGCCGATCCCGCCGCCGCCGATCTCGGCAGCGCCCTCCACACGGCGCTTGAAAGTTTCCTGGACGGGCTCGGCGACAGGCCGATGCCCGCCGACGGCGTCGCGCGGCTGATGCGCGCCGCCGACACGGCGCTGGCGGAATTTCTCGACCGGCCCGGCGTGCGCGCGTTCTGGCTGCCGCGCTTCGCACGCGCCGCGCGCTGGTTCGTGGCCGAAGAAGCCGGGCGCCGGGCCGGCGGCACGCTGCCGGTTCTGCTCGAGAAGAAAGCGACAATGGACATTCCCGCGCCCGCGGGGCCGTTCACGCTGAGCGGCAAGGCCGACCGCATCGACCGCCATGCCGACGGCACGCTTTCGATCATCGACTACAAGACCGGCGCGCTGCCGAGCGTCAAGGAAATCGAGCTGGGATTCGCGCCGCAGCTGCCGCTGGAAGGCGTGCTGGCGGAGGCCGGAAAATTCCCCGGCGTCGCGGGAAAGGTGGCCAATTTCGAATATTGGCAGCTCTCCGGCCGCGGCGGCGGCAAGATCGTGACGGTGAAGAACGCGGCGGCGCTCATCGCCGCGGCCGCGGAGGGCTTGGCCGCGCTCGTGGCGCGTTACGACGATCCGGCCACGCGCTATCCGGCGGCGCCGCGGCCGCGCTGGGCGGCGCGCTTCAACGACTACGAGCAGCTCGCGCGCATGCCCGAATGGATCGGCGGGGGGCGGCGATGAACGACGCCCGCCGCATCGAGGAACAACGGGCGCAGGCGCGCGCCGACGGCAATCAGCGCGCGGCCTCCGATCCCGCGCAATCGGCCTGGGTTTCGGCGAGCGCCGGTACCGGCAAGACGAAAGTGCTGGTGGACCGCGCACTGCGCCTGCTGCTCGAGGGTGCGAAGCCCGAGCGCATCCTCTGCATCACCTTCACCAAGGCGGCGGCGGCCGAAATGGCCAACCGCATCAATCGCGAGCTCTCGGTGTGGGCGACGGCGAGCGACGACGCGCTGTTGGCGACGCTGCGCAAGCTCGACGACGCGGCGGCGACGGCCCAGCGCCTGGATCGCGCCCGCGGCCTGTTCGCGCGCGTGCTCGAAACGCCGGGCTGCCTGCAGATCCACACCATCCACGCATTCTGCCAGACGGTGCTGAAGCGCTTTCCGATCGAGGCGGGGCTGGCGCCGCATTTCGCGGTCATCGACGAGCGCGACGCCGCGGCCGCGCTGGCGGCGGCGCGCCTCGCGACCATCGCGGCGGCGCATGCGGCACCCGAGGGCGCCCTCGCCCGCGCGCTCGCGATCGTCGCCGATTTCACCGCCGAGGAAGGATTCTCGGCGCTGATGACGGCCCTCCTCGCCCGCCCCGAGCGATTGCGCACGGCGCTCGCGGGCGGATTCGACGCGTTCGAGCAACGGCTCTACGCCGCGCTCGAACTTGCGCCCGGCGAGACCGAGATAGCGATCATCGCCGCCGCTTGCATGCCGGACAAAGCGCGCGATGCGCGGCTCGCACTCGCTGCGCGGACGCTACTGGCCAAGGCCGGCAAGAAAGATCAGCAATTTGCGCAGCCGATCGTGGATTGGCTTGCCGATCGCACACGGCGCGTCGGATTGTTCGGCTCCTATCTCTGCTCGTTCTTCACGGATGGCGGAGCGGGCGCGCGCCGCAAGGATTGGCCGACAAAGAAATCGATCGCCGACTCGCCTGATGCCGTCGCTGCGCTCGCCGACGAAGCCGAGCGGCTCGACGCCGTGCGTGCGCGGCTCGCCACCGCGCGCACCGCGACCGCAACAGCGGCCCTTTTCCGCCTCGGCAATGCGGTGATGACGCATTACGAGCATCATAAGCGCCTCCGCGCGGCGCTGGATTTCGGCGACCTCATCGCGCGCACTCGCGATCTTCTGGCCGGCAGCGGCCGCGGCGACGGCCGCGCCGCCTGGGTGCTGTGGAAACTCGACGGCGGCATCGACCACGTGCTCGTGGACGAGGCGCAGGACACCAGCCCGGCGCAATGGGAGCTGATTCGCCTGCTGGCGGACGAGTTCTTCGCCGGCGCCGGCGCAGAGCGCGGCCCGGGCGCACGCACCTTGTTCGTGGTCGGCGACTTCAAGCAGTCGATCTTCAGCTTCCAGGGCGCGGAGCCGCGCGCCTTTCGGCGCATGCACCGCTATTTTAGCGCTGCGGCGAAGGCGGCGGAACAGCGCTGGGCCGACGTGCCGCTCGACGTCTCCTTCCGCTCGACCGGCGCCATCCTCGAAGCCGTGGACGCGGTGTTCGCCCACCCCGCCGCCCGCGCCGGCGTGGCCGAGAGCGACGAGGTTGAAAGCATCCGCCACATGACCGCGCGCGGGGGCCTGGCCGGCCTCGTCGAGGTGTGGCCGACCGTGCGCCCGCGCGACGCAGACGACGACGCGGCCTGGGTGGAATCGCCGCCGGAGGCGGCCGTGCCCGAGCCCACGGAAACGCTGGCAGCGGGAATCGCGGCGCGGGTCGCGCGCTGGATCGAGAGCCGCGAAATGCTGGAATCGCACGGCCGCCCGATCCACGCCGGCGATGTCATGATCCTGGTGCGCCGGCGCGGCGCGTTCATGGACGCGATGCTGAGCGCGTTGAAGGCGCGCGGCGTGCCGGTGGCCGGCGCGGACCGCATGCGCCTCGGCGAGCAGCTCGCGGTGCAGGATCTGGTCGCCCTCGGCCGCTTCCTGCTGCTGCCCGAGGACGATCTCACCCTCGCCACGGTGCTGAAGGGGCCGCTGTTCGGCTTCGACGACGACGCGCATCTGTTTCCGCTGGCCCATGGCCGCGCCAGCGGCACGACGGTGTGGCAGCGGCTGGGCGAATTGCGCGGCCGCAATCCGAAATTCGCCGAAGCCCGCCAGCGCCTCGAGGCGCTGCTGAAGGACGCCGATTTCGTGCCGCCCTACGAGCTGTTCGCGCGCGTGATCGAGGCCGAAGGCGGGCGGCGCGCGCTGCTGG
>Ga0268299_1000853_pt1 | contig 74367 bp, 54 predicted proteins | sample NOBtaG_FD_193484 | JGI IMG/M metagenome (GOLD analysis project Ga0268299, IMG submission 193484) | Activated sludge microbial communities from bioreactor in Nijmegen, Gelderland, Netherland - NOB reactor | ecosystem: Engineered > Bioreactor > Aerobic > Activated sludge | place: Netherlands... | reverse complement strand
TTCCCCGCTCCCCCAGCGGCGATTCTGTTTCCGCTCCGTTCCCGCAAAGTTTTTGAGGGAATGGCGGCCGGTTTGTCGCACGACTCACTGCCAGGCCGCGCTCGGACAACACGACAGCCAGCCCAGGATGATCCATGAAATCAAACCGTTTACCAACGACTTCCGGCCGGTCGCATGTGGCCAGGACGACCGAAACCCTTCCGAGCGCTTCTGGCGGGGCTGGCCGGACCTCGCGCTCCGGCTCGGCGCGTTTCTCACGGCGTTTCCCGTCGTCGCGGAGGAGCACGAGTTCACGCCCCTGGCCGGCTATCCCGGTTTCGGCAGCACTGACGGAGCAGGCAGTCAGGCCCGGTTCAAACATTGCGCTGCTAACCCGGCGGGCGCGTCGCGGTTGCAATCCATGCGCCCCGTGCGCCGGGTCGCTGAGCTTGGGTCGTTAGGCCGTTGCATATTCCTCAATTCCCGGACTTACCACAAATGAACAAAACATCGATCCTCTTGGCTCTTGCCCTCGCAGGGTTGACCGGTTGCGACAAGTCCACAACTCCCCGTGCGAACGGTGAACCGTCGGGGGAATTGTGGTCGCAGGATGCCGCCGCCATTCGCGAAGTGGTGGCCAAATACATAGACACGTGGAATCGGCATGACATGCCGGAAATGCACGAACTGAACACGGAGGACGTCGAGTGGATCAATGTGTCCGGCAACCAATGGCGGGGAAACACCAGCGTCTTCAAAGGGCACGAGAATATTCACCGCACGATCTTTGCGAAGACTGCCGCGGCCGCGGACACTGTTTTGACGCGATCCATCGGGCCCGGCGTGGCTGTGGCAGTGGCCACCATGCGATTTGGCCCTGTGACGATGCCCTCGGGACAGGTAGTGGAGGAAATACGGACACGCGGTTCATTCATCTTCACCAAGCGAGGTGACGCTTGGAAGATCGCTCATTTTCAAAATACGACGATCGACCCGGAGGCGGAAAAGAATGACCCCGCGACATGGCACGAGACTGGTTATTCGCCCACGAAGAAGTGACGATGAGCGCCACACGGCCAACCAAGCGCTGCAGCGCTACGGCCAACGGTTATGAACTGGCGAGCCGGGAATCGCTCCTCCCTAGCCCGGGTTGGGAGTCCGTCACTTCGGATATCGCGCTGGAGGGCACCCGCTTTGTCGTGACCAATGCTCCGGTCGGGCCTGCTGGCTTCTTCCGGCTGAGCCGACCCTGACCAAGGCGTGAAGGACAACTTGGACCGAGCCTGCGGCCGCTAGGGCACCACGACCTGCTCCTGCGCCTTCCGGTGGTACCAGCAACCGGAAGAAAAACTCCTGGATAAGGCGGTTAAAAAAATCCCGTGGCCGTCGTTTCCCGGGAGATTGTTCAACGACAATTATTCTTCCCCCCGCATTGCCTCACGGTTTTGGTTACCGAAGGCGGGTCGTTGCCTCATCGGGATGTTACCCACTGTCGATGCAAAGATCTCAGCCGATGGGCAAGGAAGCGCGGGGTGAACTGGTGGACGCCATCCGGGAGCGATACCGGGAGGCGCCGAGAGCTTCGACTTCGCGGCGCAGCCCTCGTTGAACGAGGCTCTGGTCCGTGAGTTGTTGCGGGGCGACTATATAGCGAAGAAGGAGAACGTGCTGCTGGTCGGCAATCCGGGAACGGAAAAGACCCATCTGGCGACGGCCCTCGGATACATGGCCTGCACCCAGGGACGGCGGGTCCGGCTTTTCACGACCACCAGTCTGGTGACCCAGATGCTAGAACAACGCGAAGCCCGTTCCTTGCAACGCTTCCTGCGTCAACTGGAACGGCTGGATCTGCTGATGCTCGATGAACTGGGGTATGTGCCTTTCGTGAAGGCGGGAGCCGAACTGCCCTTTGACGTCGTCGGGCGGGCGTACGAACGGTCCAGCCTCATCGTGACCACCCATCTGCCCTTCGAGCAGTGGACCGAGGTCTTGGGCAGCGAACGGCTGACCGGTGCCTTGCTCGACCGCCTGACCCGCCGGGTTCATATCCTGGAGGTCAACGGCCCCAGCTACCGCCGGCAAGACGCCAAGGCCCGGTTGAAACGTCGCTGAGGCTTACCCTCGGGCGCCGGGGCGTCGCCTCCTCTTCGCTCCGGCTTCTTCCCGGCGCCCCCCTCGGCCCGCCCTTGACCAAGCTCACCCCTTCAAGCACTCATCCCCCAAGGGTGCCGCACTTTTGGACCGCCACCCGCCGCACTTTCCGACCGCCCTTCACAGCCCGCTGCCATCGGAGCAGGGTGGAACCAGCTTTGGTGCTCATGACCTGTTCGAGAGCCACCAGCCAAGTCCGCGTCGAAATGCCGCTGTCACCTGCGGCCAGGCAGGCTCTGGCAATGCTCAAGTTTAGGGCCGGTTGGCGGAGTGCATGGTTTTTCGACAGGACAATCTGCTCAGCCTCTTCGCGGCTGACTTTGCCCAGGCTGGCTCGCTTGCCCGTGGCCGAGTCCACGCAGTAGATGGTTCCGCCGCGAGATCCACGGCGGATGAGACGGAATCGAGTCTGCATACGTCTGCTTTCTTGAGAACGCAGCGTAGAGGGAGGGAACCTCGAACTGGCAGCGGTCGTTGTGAGAGCCCGCCTCCGCCCTTTGGGAGTCGGTGCGGAGCGGTGTTTTTGGTATCCGTTCCGGTGTCCGTTGAGGACCCATCCGTTACATAACCAACTGTCCATCAGGCAGTTAAAAACTGGCGACGGTGGTCGCGTTCCACCCGCGACCCCATTCAGAACCGCTGCGCTCCCGCACGAACGACGGGGATCGTGGGAAGCCCCAACGAGCCAGAAGCTCCCACCTTCCCCGCAGCGACTCCGCGCGCGTTGCGGGGGAAGTTGCGGACGTGCGTGATGTTCCCACCCACAAGTGGTCTTATTCCAGCATGAGACCCTCGAACTTCAGACCCACCCTCTTCGGCCGCAGCGGGGCTGCCATCCCCAAGGTCGGATTCACTCTTGCCGAACTATTGGCCGTGATCGCCGTGGTTGGAATCTTGTCCGCGCTGATGGCTGGCACCGTGGTCAGAACACTTCGCAAGGCACGCGAGACCCGATGCAAAAACAATCTGAGGCAGCTTGTGACGGTGATGACCTCGTATGTTGGAAGCCGCGGACAGTACCCCGGGTGGACCAACCCTGAAATCGTCGGGGGCGAAACCAACGCATGGCTTTGGCCCCACGCCTTGGAGCGTGAGATGACATCCAACGACGAGCATATCCCCCCTCGATTCAAGGGAGGCCTTAAGGGGTCCGTCTGGGATTGCCCGGAGCGCCCTCCCGACAGCAATGGCGGAGTCCACATCTACGGGTACAACAACCTGGGCCTCACTTCGACACCGGAACAGGCCCCCTTGGGCCTGGGAGGAAAGGTCAGGCAACTGTCCCTGATAGGCATGCCTGATCCGCCGCAGGTTCCGGTCAAGGAAGGGGATGTCCTCAGTCCGAGCCGCATGATCGCCTTGGGAGACGGGGTGTCAGGCTGGAATGATTTCATGTGGGCGTCGGAGATGTTTGGCCGCTTTCGACCAATTGGCGACGAGCGGTATTATTCGCCCCGCGTTAGCGAGTTGCATGGGCAGGCGGCGAACGCCGCGTTTGCCGACGGTCACGTGGAAGTCTTGGCGTCGCAGGTCCTGTTCAAAGACACCACCCCGGATGCCTTGCGCCTTTGGAACAGAGACAACCAACCGCATCGGGAGCGGTTGACGCCGTGACTTGAAGGACGGCGCAAACCGCATGAAATCTTCCGTCAGGCTCGCGTCCACGGCGGGACGCTGATCGTCACGCCCTACGTCATCGGCGGAGTGCTCAATAACCAAAAACTCACAGCCCATCACTCCCCATTCAGCGCACCACGGGGGAAGTCAGGGACTCGCGAATCTCGTCCCAAGGGGCGGTTCAGGCCTTCGGCGCCGCCTTGACCTCGATGTGGAGGTCGCGGAGCTGCCGTGAGGTCACTGGCGCCGGGGAGGCGGTCATGAGATCCACGCCTTTCGCCGTCTTGGGGAAGGCGATGACGTCACGGATGCTCTGGCTGCCGCACAGGATGGCGATGAGCCGGTCGAAGCCCAGGGCGATGCCGCCATGGGGCGGCGCGCCGTATTGAAAGGCTTCGAGCAGATAGCCGAAGCGTAGCTGGGTCTCCTCGGGCGGGATCGCCAGCAATTCCTCGAAGACCGTCTTTTGCACTTCGCGTTGGTGGATTCGGATCGAGCCGCCACCCAACTCCACGCCGTTGACCACGATGTCGTAATGCTGTCCGCGGACCTTCTTCGGATCCGACTTCAGCAACGGGATGTCCTCCGCCACCGGCGCGGTGAAGGGGTGATGGCTCGAGTACCAGCGGTTCAACTCCCGGTCGAAACCCAGCAGGGGGAAGTCCACCACCCAGAGAAAGTTGAACTGGTCCTGCGGAATCTGGAGCCGTCCCTGCGAGCGCAGCACCTCCGCACAATAGAGGCGGATCTTGCCGAGGATTTCGCAGGCATTGAGCCATTGGTCGGCGGCGAAAAGGATGAGGTCCCCCTCCTGAATGCCCAGCTTGGCCGTCAGCGCCGCCTTCTCCGCCTCGTTGAAAAACTTCACGATGGGCGACTTCCACTCGCCGTTCTCCACCTTGATGAAGGCCAGCCCCTTCGCGCCGAAGCTCTTGGCGTACTCGGTCATCGTCTCGATCTGCCCCTGCGTCGCGCCGGCGAGTCCGCGGGCGTTGAGCGCCTTGACCACGCCGCCCGAAGCCACCGCGCCGGAAAAGACCTTGAAGGACGAACTGCGGAATTCCTCCGTGAGATCCGCCAATTCCATGCCGAACCGCGTGTCCGGCTTGTCAATGCCCCAGCGGTTCAGCGCCTCCGCGAAGGAGAAGCGCGGGAAGGGCGTGGGAATGTCCACATCCAGCGCCGTCTTCCAGACCTGCTTCAACAATCCCTCGATGAGCGCATAAATGTCCTCGCGCTCGATGAACGACATTTCGATGTCCACCTGGGTGAACTCGGGCTGCCGGTCGGCGCGGAGATCCTCGTCACGATAGCAGCGGGCCAGCTGGAAGTACCGCTCCACGCCGCCCACCATGAGGATCTGCTTGAACTGCTGGGGCGACTGCGGAAGGGCATAGAACGTCCCGGGCTCCCGGCGGTTGGGCACCAGGAACTCGCGTGCCCCTTCGGGAGTGGACTTGAAAAGCGTCGGCGTCTCCACCTCCAGAAACCCCTGCTCGTCCATGTAGCGGCGGGTGGCGATGGCCACCTTGGAACGCAGCCGCAGGTTTCGGATCATCTCCGGACGCCGCAGATCCAGGTATCGGTACTGCAGCCGCAGCTCCTCATTCACCTTGTTGGCGACCTCGGGATCGTCCACGGGAAACGGCAGCACGGCGGCGGGGTTCAGCACGGTGAAGCCCTTCACCAGCACCTCGACCTGTCCGGTGGCGATCTTGGCATTGTCGGTGCCGGCCGGGCGGACGCGAACCTTGCCGGTGATCTCGATCACCGACTCGCTGTGCAGATGGGTGGCGCTCTCGAAAACCTCCTTGGGCAGATCGGCAGGGTCGAACACGGTCTGCGTGCGCCCCTCGCGGTCGCGCAGGTCAATGAAGAGGACGCCGCCCAGATCGCGGCGGGAGTGGACCCAGCCGACGAGCAGGACGGTCTGGCCGGCGTGTTCCGGACGAAGTTCGTTGCAGTGATGCGTGCGTTTCATTGCGGCGGGGCGGGCAGGACCGGGGTCCGGCCCGCCAAACGGAAGGGGCATAGTGCGAACCGGGCGCCCTTTGGCCAAGGGAAATGGCGGAGTGGAGAGGACGCAGGCGAGGGAGCAGGAAGGAAATTTGAGGACGCCGGCCAGCTCAAATCATCACCTCGGAAAAATCCGCGCGCCAGATACTCGAAGCCGGAAACTTCGCCATCGAAGAAAAAACTGTGGCGCCGCAACTCGTCGCGGGCCTCCGTATGAAAGGCCGCTACAGCGACTGCGGCGCGGGTTTTGCGCGACTGGGCAAAGCGATCGGGCGCCACATCTGCGGCAAAGCGCTCTGCCTCTACTACGACGGCGAGTATCGCGAGGAGGACGCGGACTTCGAGCCGTGTTTTCCCATCTGCAAGGAAATCGCGGCGAACGGCATCACCGTGCGCACGCTGCCCGCCGGCCGCTGCATGACGCTCGTCCACCGCGGCCCTTACGAACAAATGGGCCGCAGCTACGCGAAGATCTTGCAACACGCCGCCCAGCGGAAACTGAAACCTGGCACGCCCACGCGCGAAATTTACCTCAAAGGCCCGGGAATGATCTTCAAAGGCAATCCAAAGAACTATCTGACGGAAATCCAACTGCCGTTCTAGACGCCCGACAGGATGGAAGGACGAGACATCCGCCAAGTGAACAGCGGCACTGCTTTGGAGCCGCGCTTACCCGTGGTGGACAGATGACCCGTCTCTTTGTCTTCTCCGTCAGGGAGTTCTTTCGTCCGCCAACATTTCGGTCAACACCCGGCCGTCGGCGTCGGTCAACGACTGGCCGAACAGCTTCGCCAGGGTAGGTGCGACGTCCACATTGTCGATGATCCCCAGGTTCACCCCCGGCTTGATGCGCCGGCCCCAAGCGATGAACGAGGCGTTCATCTTCGGGTTGCGGGAGAGAAAACCGTGGTGCCCCTGGTTGCCCGCTGCGAGTGTGACCTCGGTCACCACGTCTTCACCGCGAGCCTCATTGCCGAAAGCATAGCCCTCGCTTGCTGCCAGAATCAGATCGCACATGTGCGGATTTTCCGTCGGGCCGGGCAATCCGAGTGCGGCGAACGTGTCCGGAGTCAAAATCTCCGCCACGCCTTCCTGCGACCGCATCAACTCCATCACCTTGGACCGGTCGTCGTTCCGGGTATCCGGGTTCGTCAAGTACACCATGGCGATGCCCCCTTCGGAAATGATCTGGGCTCGGGCCTTGAGGAAGTTGGGCGTCGAAGCGGTCTCCAGCAGACCGGCCTTTCGGAAGGCGATGTTCGGGTTCACAATCTTCAATGCGGTCTCAAACCCATGGTCCGCCGCGACCAGGACCGTGGTGCGCTCCCGCAGTCCGGCAGCATCCACGGCCCGCAGAATTTCCGCCACATGCGCGTCGGCGAGGGCAATCGCCGTGTAAGCGGCCGGCGAGCGCGGCCCATACTTGTGCTGCAATGAGTCGGTGACCAGCAGGTGGACAAGCGTCAGATTCGGCGGTCGCTGTCGCAGGAGGTGCGTGGCCGCGGTGGTCCAAATTTGGTCCTTCACCGCGGCGCTTTGCTCGCGGAAGGCGGCGTCGTTGGTGCCCGTCAGCCATTGGGCCGCGATCAACTCGTCGCGCAGGCGCGGGGTCATGTGCGTGATTGGATCGGGCACGTCGGGAAACGAATCGTCCAGCGTGGCGGCCCCGCGCGTGCACGGCCAATTGATCTCCGCCGTGCGATAGCCCTTCCCATGAAGGAGATCGTAGAGGGTGGGCACCGCGACGAGGTCCGTCTTGCCCTTGGCGCCATTCACGCGCACGGGCAGGCCGGCGCCGTCGCGCTCGAGCACGCCGTTGAAGAGCACCGAGTGCTTTGCAGGCCGGACGCCGGTAACGAGGGTGGTATGATTGGGCCAGGTCACGGCGGGGTTGGCGACCCGCATGCCTTCGGCGCTCGCACCCTCGGCGGCCAGTCGTCGCAAGGTGGGGATCGGCGCTTTGGGATCGGAAAAATAATAGGCCGCCAATCCGTCAATAGTAATCAGGATCACGTGAGGCGGCGAGGCCGCCGCCGCCCGAAACGGTTGGATAAATCCCACCCAAGCCGCTGTGCCCGCGATCAGAAGCCACACCATCCTCCCTTTCGTCATGATTCGAGCGCGCAGCCTAGCGCGGCGAGCCGGTTCCTGACGAGAGCATTCCCTGATCCCCCTGCCCGCGCCGTGACTACGTCGCGGGAAAGGGCCGGGGCGATGGCTCTCCTCAAACCGTCCGATCTTTCGCCGGATTCGTGATTTCGGTCCTGCCCGCCGTCGAGGGCCGGCAACTTGGGACAAAGTGCCAGGTCATCTATCCGCTCATAATTCCGATAATCTTTATGGTATTTGTTGTCTATAAGGACAAAGTGCCAGGTCATCTATCCGCTCATAATTCCGATAATCTTTATGGTATTTGTTGTCTATAAGCAGTGGAAAGGAGAGATGACCTGGCACTTTGTAGTGCCTTCCCATGCGCCGCTGCCGCCCCTTGGACTGGGTGACAAACCAAGACGCGAGTGGAGTCGTCTCGAGGAATGCGCATCGGCGGGTTGTGGCAGGTTGCGGGCTGACGGTGAGGCGTCGCCGGCTGCGTTCATGGGCCGTCGCATTTCTGGCCCGGGACGCCGCCCGCCGAGCGGCCCTTCGTTGGGACTTCACCCGCCGCAGCGATCTGACCAGGCCGCCGACCGGCGTTCCCAACTGCGGACGACGAATCATGGACCACAGACTGCCCGCCACTGACGAATTCTCGCCTCGCATGTCCCTTCCCCATTCGTCCCTCGTCCTTCGTCTCAGTTCGTGCTTTCGTTTTGCTCATGACGGTGGATGCCTCTTTCAATCCGTGAAGCCTCGCTTCGTTCCCATCGTGGCCTTGGCCACCGCAAAACGCGGCATCATCGCTTTGACGCTTCTGGCCGCAGTCACCGCTGGAGGCGCCGAACCGAGCCGCTTTCGCGCAGGCGCCCATGTCGTGGACATCACCCCCACCCACTATCCCGTCCTGGTGAACGCCATGTTCACGGAGCGAAACGCCACCCATGCCGTGGATCCCCTCGCGGTTCGCGCGCTGGCTCTCGATGACGGAACGCACCGCATCGTCCTCACCGTGGTGGACACTTGCATGATCGCCCGCGACCTCATTGACCGCGCCAAGTCAGAAGCGAGTCGAGTCACCGGGATTCCGACAGACCACATGTTGGTGTCTGCGACTCATACCCATTCCGCGCCCTCGGCGATGGGCTGCCTGGGATCACGGATGGATACCAACTACGCGACGTTCCTCATGCCCCGAATCGCCGAGGCGATTGCCGGCGCCAACACGAAGCTCGCCCCCGCCCGGATTGGCTGGGGCAGCGTCGCCGATTGGAACCACACGTTCAACCGACGCTGGATTCGGCGACCGGACAAATTCATCACCGACCCGTTCGGCCAGGCGACCGGACGTGCGCACATGCATCCGGGACATGAAAGCCCGGACGCCGTCGGTCCATCGGGCCCGGTGGACCCGCAACTCTCGGTCATTGGAATCCAAACGACAGAGGGCCGTCCTCTGGCTGTATTCGCAAACTACTCCCAGCACTACTATGGCTCGCCCTTGCTGTCGTCGGACTATTATGGCCGGTTCGCCCGGCACCTCGCCGAGAGGATCGCTCCCGCCGAAGCTTCGGGGCAGAATCCGCCGTTTGTCGCGATCATGTCCCAAGGGACCAGCGGCGATCTGATGTGGATGGATTACAGCGCTCCGGCCCGGGAGATCGGTTACGACGCTTATGCCCGGGAGATTGCCGAAGCGGCGGCGCAGGTCTGGCGAGCGATCGAGTTTCGGGACTGGGTTCCCTTGCGCATGGCGGAACGGCTCCTGCCCCTGGAGTACCGGGTGCCGGACGCCGCGCGTTTGGCGTGGGCGCGCCAGGTCGCCCAATCCGTGGAAGGCCGCCTGCCCAACACATTGCCTGAGATTTATGCGCTCGAAGCGATCTATTTGAATGATCGGCCGCGAACCGAGCTCAAGCTCCAAGCGCTGGGGATCGGCGACTTGGGAATCGCCGCCCTGCCCAATGAAGTGTTCGCGCTGACCGGTCTCAAGCTGAAGGCGCAGAGTCCGTTTGCCTCGACGTTCAACATGGGTCTGGCGAACGGCGCGGAGGGCTACATCCCGCCGCCCGAGCAGCATGCGCTGGGCGGATACACCACCTGGCCGGCGCGCACGGCCGGTCTCGAAGTCGCAGCCGAGCCTCGAATCGTGGAAACGTTGCTGGCCCTGTTGGAGGAGATCTCCGGTCAACCGCGCCGGCCGCTTCTCGAGAGCCATGCCGCCTATCCCCAAGCCGTACTCGCCTCCAGGCCGGTGGCCTATTGGCGTTTCGAGGACGCCGTGGTGCCGTCCGCGCGGGATGCCTCGGGTCACGATCGCACCGCGACTTTCGAGCCGGGCGTGGCTTTATTTCTGCCGGGTGCGAGCCGGTCGGTCGGCTTTCAACCGCCGGAGCCGGAGACTCCGAATACGTTTTCGGGAGGCCAGATCAATCGCGCCGTCCATTTTGCCGGAGGCCGGGCCAAGGCGCCCTTCCCCATACGGAACGGCACCTATTCGGTGGAGCTATGGATCTGGAACGGTCTGCCCGATACCGCCCGTCCTGTCACCGGGTACTTCGTTTCGATTGGAACCGATGGGGATGCCGGCGCCACGGGAGATCACCTGGCCTTGGGCGGCACTCTCCAGCCGGAGCCGAAAGGCCGACTCCTTTTCTTCAATGGCAATCTCAGCAATACGGAGCTGACAGGCCGGACAACACTCCCGTGGCGGACCTGGCACCATGTGGTCCTGGTCCGTGAAGGCCCCCGGATCAACGTGTATCTCAATGGCCAGCGGGCCCCGGAAATATCGGGCGAAGCCGAGGTCACCCTGCGGCCCGCCGCTTCCACGCTCTTCATCGGCGGCCGTTCCGACAATTTCGCCAACTGGGAAGGCAAACTCGATGAAGTGGCGATCTACGACCGCGCCCTGACACCCGATGAAATCGTCACTCATTTCCGGTCGAGCGGACTCCCCGCCCGCACCTCCCTGCCGGGCGACCCCTGAACCTCGCCTCAGCGGAGGCCTCCCGAGCTGCCTCCGGTCCCTCCCATTCTTTCGCGGAAGGACGCGGCGGCTTGCCGCTGCGGAGGGCCGGCCCTAACGTCCGCCTCCCTTATGGAGAATGTCGTCATCATCGGCACCGGCTGCGCCGGGTTGACCGCCGCGATCTACACCGCCCGGGCCAATCTCAAGCCCCTGGTGCTCACGGGCATCATGCCCGGCGGCCTTCTGACGACGACCAGCGTGGTGGAGAACTTCCCGGGATTCCCCGAAGGGGTGGACGGCTTCGAATTGATGACCCGCATGCAGTCCCAAGCGGAGAAATTCGGCGCCCGGGTGCAGTTCGGCACGGTCGAGAAGGTGGATCTGTCGGCCAAGCCGATCCGCCTCACCGTGGATGGGGAAACGGTGGAAACGCAGACGCTGATCATCGCCAGCGGGGCGGGCCATCGGCATCTGGAGGTTCCCGGCGAGCATGCGCTGGAGAAAAAGGGGGTCACCTATTGCGCCACCTGCGACGGCGCCCTGCCCATGTTTCGGAACCAGCCGTTGGTGGTGGTCGGCGGCGGCGACTCGGCGTGCGAGGAGGCCAACTACCTCACCCGCTTCAGCTCCGAGGTGTACCTGGTCCACCGGCGCGACACCCTGCGCGCCTCCCGGATCATGGCGGACCGCACGCTGGCGAACCCAAAGATCAAGCCGGTGTGGGACTCCGTGGTGACCGCCGTGGAAGATGTGTCCACCGGCAAGGTAACCGGCGTGCGCCTGAAGAACCTCAGGACGGGCGCGGAGTCGTTCCTGCCCTGCGCCGGTGTGTTCGTGGCTATCGGGCATTTGCCCAACACCCAGTTGTTTCAAGGTCAACTGGCACTCGACAGCGCCGGATACTTCGTGCGCGGACACGGCATGGCCACGAGCGTTCCCGGCGTATTTGTCGCGGGCGATTGTGCGGATTCCGTGTATCGCCAGGCCGTCACGGCGGCCGGCATGGGATGCGCTGCGGCGATCGAAGCCGAGCGGTACCTGGCTGGGCTGTGCGGATGACACCGCCTCCCTCCGCCATCGCCATGGAATCCATCAGCCCTGCGGAACTGTCCCGACGCCTCCGGGAACCGAATCCCCCGGCCTTGCTGGACGTCCGGGAACCCGGCGAGCACGCCTTCTGCACGCTGCCCGGGTCGCGCCTGATCCCGTTGGGCGAATTGCCGATGCGAGCCGATGAACTTGAGGACTGGAGGGACCGGGAAGTCGTGGTGTACTGCCATCACGGCATTCGCAGCGCCCGGGCCGTGGAATTTCTGCAGCAGACGGGATTGGCATTCACCCGCGTCCTGAACCTGACCGGCGGCGTGGCTCGCTGGGCGGACGAGGTGGATCTGCAGTTCCCGCGGTACTGATGCCAAGCGCCGGGAGCCCGCCGGAACGCTCCGCAGCCAGCGACTCGATCAGCTTCCGCAATTCGTTGAGCCGCGCCCGCGCCTCGCGCCGGCCCAACCGCGGAAACTGCCCGCCGACCGTGATCAAGTCGCGGTTCCGCGTGAGCTTGACCTTGCCCTCGATGACTTCGACCGACGTGATCCCGCGGGACGCCGCCAGCAACCGCAGGGAATGCACCCCCAGCAGCAGTTCCACCGCCGGCGGCGGCGGTCCAAACCGATCCCGCAGCTCCGAACCCACGGCCTCCAACTCCGAGGGCTGCGAGGCCTGCGCCAGCTTGCGGTAGATCTCCAGTCGTTGCGCCGGCTCACGCAAATAGTCATGCGGGAGATAGGCGGGCGCCCGGGACATGGGCACCGCCGGCTTCTCCTCCACCGCATGCGAGGGGGAGAACTCGTCCTCGACGTACGTGGCGACGCCATCCCGCGGCACCTCGATGTCGGCCGGGAGCGCGGAACGCCGGGCTCTCGGCACAGCCGCGCGTTCGGCAGGGGTCTCCTCGCCGGGATTCATGGCGAGGAAATCCAGCCGCATCCGCACCTCCGCCCGCCGCGCCACCCCCTCACCCTTCAAGGACGCGATGCTCTGCTTCAACAACTGACAATAGAGATCGAATCCCACCGCCGTGATATGCCCGCTTTGCTGGGATCCGAGCAGATTCCCGGCGCCGCGGATCTCCAGGTCGCGCATGGCAATCTTGAACCCGGAACCCAGCGCCGAGTATTGCTTGATGGCGCTCATCCGCTTGCGGGCCTCGGTCAACAACTGCGCGTGGCGCGGCAGCATGAGATAGCAGTAGGCCTGGTGCTTGTAGCGGCCCACGCGTCCGCGCAACTGGTAGAGCTCGCTGAGCCCGAAACGGTCCGCGCGGTCAATGATCATCGTGTTCGCATTCGGGATATCGAGGCCGCTCTCGATGATCGTGGTGCTCACCAGCACATCCGCCTGGCCGGCCACGAAGCGGGTCATCACCTGCTCCAAATCGTCGGCGTCCATCTGCCCGTGACCGACCGCGAACCGCGCCTCGGGAACCAGGGCGGAAAGCTTCGACGCCACCGCCTCGATGGTCGCCACCCGATTGTGCAGGAAATACACTTGGCCGCCCCGCTGGACCTCGCGGCGGATGGCGTCCCGGATCACCCGCTCGTCGTAGTTGCCCACGATCGTCTCGACCGGCAACCGGTCCTGGGGCGGGGTCTCCAGCGTGCTCAGGTCGCGCGCGCCGGTCAGCGCCAGGTACAGCGTGCGGGGAATCGGCGTCGCGCTCAGCGTCAGCACGTCCACGGTGGTCCGCAGCCGCTTGAGCCGCTCCTTGTGCCGCACCCCGAACTTCTGCTCCTCGTCCACCACCACCAACCCGATCTCCTTGAACGACACGTCGGCGGACAGCATGCGGTGCGTGCCGATGAGGATGTCCGCCGCTCCCGTCGCCATGGCCTCGAGTGCCGCTCTCTGCTGGCGCGCGGACCGAAACCGCGAGAGGAGTTCGATGCGCACCGGATACCCCGCCATCCGTTCCCGGAACTGGTTGAAGTGCTGCTGCGCCAGCACGGTGGTGGGCACGAGCACGGCGGCCTGTTTGCCGGACATCACCGCCTTGAACGCGGCGCGCACCGCCACCTCGGTCTTGCCGAAGCCGACATCGCCGCACAGGAGCCGGTCCATGGGACGGGCGGACTCCTGGTCGGCCTTCACCGCGGCGATGGCCTTCCACTGGTCCGGTGTCTCCTCGTATTCGAACGCCGCCTCGAACTCCTGCTGCCAATGGGTATCCGCCGCCAGGGCGATGCCCGGTTGCGTGGCCCGGGCCGCCTGGACGCTCAGGAGATCGCTGGCCAGATCGCGGACCGCCGCTTCGGCCTGCTCCTTTGCCCGGGTCCATCGAGCGCCGCCCAGCGTGCTGAGCGCCGGACGCGCCTTGCCCGCGCCCACGTAGCGGCTGACTAAGTGGGCTTCGGACACCGGCACATAGAGCTTTGGCGGCTCTTCGCCGGGCTCCCGCGGCGCGTATTCAAGGGTCAGGCATTCCTGACCGGACTCCGCCCCCGCCGCCCCGGTTGTCTCGCCGTCCCGCGAATGCGAACGCGAGCGCGCCGGAGGCAGCATTGCCAGCCCCCGGAAGATACCGATGCCGTGCTGCAGGTGGACCACATAGTCGCCCTCCTCGAACTCGGAGAAATCCACCTCGAAGGCGGACCGCATGGCCTGGGCATGCGGGGATTTGAGACGGCGGGAACGGGACACCTTGTAGCGCCCGTAAATCTCGCCATCGGTGACCACCGCGGCGCGCGCCTCTGGAAGGAGGAATCCACGCGACAGCGAACCGAGATGCCGCGCCGGCATGGGTTCGCCCAGGGCATACTCCCCCCACAATTCTCCGAACCGCTCCCACTCCCCCCTGTTGTTGCAGAAGGCATGCACCGCCCAACCCTGGCGAAGCCACCGGTGCATCTGGTGGAAGAATTCGCGGCGCTGCGCCTCGGCAACTGCGGCCTCCGGGAGCGTAGCACCCACCGGGCGATAGGCATCGAGCGACGCCGCGACCGCCTCGGCCGATGCCGCGGGATCTGCCTCCGGCGAATCCACGGCTACCAGCGTCATGCCGCGGGCCTCGACCCCCGCCAGCAGGTCTTCCCAGGCGGCGTGGAACGGATCCCCGGGCGGGATCTGCTGGCCATATCGCATCGCCGCGTCTTGCACAGCCTCCGTCCCGCACAGTAGCAGCAGGGCGTTCGAGGGTAGGTAGTCCGGCAGGACGCCCAGCGCCCGAGCTGGCCCCTGTGACTCTGCAGTTCCGCGGGTTCCGGCGGGGCTCTTGAGCAATCCGATCTCCCCGGCCGGTGGAAGACACACCGCGTCCACCGGATCGCGAGACATCTGGGAGTTCGGATCGAACTCCCGCAACGAATCCATCTCGTCGCCGAAAAATTCCAGCCGTATCGGCCACGGTGAGGGCGGCGGCCAGACATCCACGATCCCGCCGCGCCAGGACAGCTCGCCCTTGTTCGTCACCTTGGCCTCCGGCTCGTAGCCTTGGTCCTCGAGCCATTCGATGAGGTCCAGCGGATTGATGCGATTCCCGCGCGCCAGCCGCCGCAAGCGCCCGCGCAGGGCGTCCGCGGCAAAGGTTCGCTGCATCAGGGCGGCGACGGTGGTGACGATCGGCGCGGAGCCCGGCGGATCCCCCAGCAATGCCATCAGCGTCTCCAACCGTTCGCTGATCACATCCGCATGCGGCAGCCGGGATTCGTGAGGCAGCACCTCCCAGGCCGGAAAGAACAGCGGCACCGGACGCCGCGCCGCCGCGGCATCGGTCATTTCCTCACGCGCCGCGACGTGCTGCCAGGTGGTGAGGTCGGCATGAAGGGCCTCCTGCGAGCGCAGGGAGTCGGTCACCAGCACCAGGCGACGTCCGGGAAAATGCCGGATCAGAAGCGCCGCCAGGAACGCATGCGCCGGCGGAGGCGCCGGCGGGCCAGAAACGACCCCGGCGCCCGCGGCGCGCTGCAGGAAGGAGGCGCACGCAGGGGACTCCATCCCCAGGGACAGCAGGTCCCGGGAAGCGTCGGATGGGTTCACGTCCGGCAAGCCCGCGCACCGTGCCCGGCCGAACGGCAATCGCAACCCTGGAGGTAAGGCGCGGCCCTCAAGGAATCGTTGAATCATTGACCCGCCCATCAACGGGAGGGCTGGCGGGTCACCGTCCCCATTCGGATCCGCGCCCACCCCACCGGACCTTCCGGCCGGGCAACCCCTGAACCCCGCCTCTGGAGATCCTCCCTCCCGCGCCGCCTCCGATCCTCGCTCCGAGGTTTTCTCCCCACTCGGGATCCGGACCCGATCAAGAACCACGACACGGGGTCCCCCCCTTGCAGAACCTCTCAAGCGCAGGACGCCGGGGCGCGGTCCCGGAGGAATCGCAGGACCAGAGCGGTCCAACCGGTCTGGTGCGAGGCGCCGCAGCCACGTCCAGTCTCGGCGTGGAAGTATTCGTGAAACAGGATCAGGTCCCGCCAATGGGGATCGGTGGCAAAGCGCGAATCCCCGCCGTGACACGGACGCCGGCCCTGGGCGTCCGGCAGGAACAGGGCGATGAGACGCCGCTCCAGATCGCCCGCCACCGCAGCCAGCGTCTGCTGGCGGCCGGAACCCGTCGGGTACTCGATCGTGAATTCGGGGCCGTAGAAGTGGTGGTATCTCTCCAGGGCCTCGATGAGGAGGTAGTTGATCGGGAACCAGACCGGCCCCCGCCAGTTGGAGTTGCCGCCGAAGAGCGCGGTATCGCTTTCGCCCGGGGCGTAGTCCACACGATGCTCCACGCCGTCCAACTGAATGCGATAGGGATTCGCCTCATGGTACCGGGAAAGCGAGCGGATGCCGAACGGCGAAAGAAACTCGCGCTCGTCCCCGAGGTACTGCAGCACCCGCCGCAACCGGTCCCGGGTGGGAATGGAGAGCAGCAGCTTCTGGCGGCTTTGCGAATAGCCCAAGGCGATCCCCCGCTCGGCGTCGAGGCGATGCCGCCGGAACCATTGCAGGCGCCGGGTGAACCCGGGAAGGCGCTCGATCTGCTCGCGGTCGAAGACCTCCACGGCGATCAACGGCATCAGCCCCACCAGCGACCGGGTCTTCAACAGTTCGGTCCGGCCGTTGAGCCGGATCTCATCGTAGTAAAGGCCGTCCTCCTCGTCCCACAGGCCCGTGCCGCCGAGGGTGTTCATCGCCTCGGCAATCTGCACGAAATGCTCGAGAAATTTGCTCGCCATGTCCTCGTACGCCGTGTGCACGCGGTGGCCGTCCCAGGCCAGTTCCAGCGCGATGGCAAGCATGGTCGAGCAATAGAACGCCATCCACGCGGTCGCATCGGCCTGCTGCAGGCTGCCCCCGTGGGGCAGCGAATGCGACCGGTCGAAGACGCCGATGTTGTCGAGTCCCAGGAAGCCGCCCGAGAAGAGGTTCTGCCCCTGGGCATCCTTGCGATTGACCCACCAGGTGAAGTTGAGCAGCAGCTTTTGAAAGACACCTTCCAGGAAATCACGGTCGCGTTCGCCGCGCGGGGCGGACACCTTGTACACGCGCCAGGCGGCCCACGGATGGACGGGAGGGTTCACGTCGCCGAAGGCGAACTCATAGGCGGGCAACTGACCGTTGGGATGCAGGTACCATTCCCGGAGCAGCGCCTGGAGCTGGTATTTGGCGTGGTCGGGATCCACATGCGAGAGCGGGAGCATGTGAAAGGCCAGATCCCAGGCGGCGAACCACGGATACTCCCACTTGTCGGGCATGGACAGCACGTCGCGGGCGTAGAGGTGATTCCAGTCGTGATTGCGCCCGGTCTTCCGGGACTCCGGAGGCGACGGCTGGCCGAAGTCGCCGTCCAGCCATTGCTCGACGGCGTAATGATAAAACTGCCGCGACCAGAGCAGCCCGGCATAGGCCTGGCGCAATACCCGGCGCCCCTCGGCATCCAGAGGCGCAGGGCTCAGCGCCTCGTAGAAGGCGTCGCATTCCGACCGGCGCTGCGCGACGAGGGCGTCGAACGATGTTGAATCCGCAGGCAAGCCCTCCGCCACCACCTCGTCCCCGAGGGTCCACCGCAATCGCACCACCCGGGTTTCGCCGGGCGCCAAATCCATGGCGTGGTGCATCGCCGCCTTGGTGCCCTCGGGGGACGGATTGATCGCAGCGGCATCCCGGTGGATGAGCCATTGATGGAAGGCGTCCTTGACCCAGGGCGATTCGTTGGGCGCGCCGTACAGGCGCTGCCGGTTGGTCAGGTTCTCGGTAAACAACACCCGCGGCGGCGCGGCGGCGTCCGCCCCCGCAAACACCAACCGCATGGGTCCGAGCGCCTCCTGGACCATCTGCAGGGTGTCGGGAGCCGTTTGGACGATCCGCGGCCGCTGCCGCACGCCCTCCTTGGTGCATCCCCAGCTCCAGTTGTTGCGAAACCACACCGTGGGCAGGAGATCGAGGGAGGCCGCCTCGGGTCCCCGATTGGTGACGGTGATCCGAATGAGCATGTCTTCCGTCGCCGCCTTGGCGTACTCCACGACCACGTCGAAATACCGGCTTCCCTCAAAGACGCCGGTATCCGCCAGTTCAAACTCCGGATCGCGTCGGCCCCGGCGCCGGTTCTCCGCCACCAGCAGGTCGTAGGGAAAGGCGGCCTGGGGATACTTGTACAGGGCCCGCGCGTAGGAAGAGGTCGGCGTGGCATCAAGATAGAAGTATTCCTCCTTCACATCCTCGCCGTGGTTGCCCTCGGCGCTGATCAATCCGAAGAGGCGTTCCTTCAGGATCGGATCCCGCCGATTCCACAACGCCACAGCGAAACAGGCCCGGCACTGCCGGTCGCACCAGCCGAGAAGACCGTCCTCGCCCCAGCGATACACCCGGCTGCGGGCATGGTCGTGGGGAAAATAATTCCACACGTCGCCGGCGGCGGAGTAATCCTCCCGCACGGTCGCCCATTGGCGTTCCGGCAGGAACGTGCCCCAGCGGGTCCAGTCCGCTTCGCGCCGATGGACCGCCCGAAGCCGGCCCGCCTCGGCGGTTTCATGCTCGGGAGAAGGGGGGCCATCCGGCGTCGGCTCGGCGGGAACGCTCACGGCGCGAATGGAAGCGCCCCGGTTCCGTTGCGGGAAGCCCCGAGGCGAGAAAAGAGCCCGGGCGGGCAGTCACCCTTTGTACACAATCAACACGCCGAAGTCGGTGAGCAGCTTCTGCGTGCCCATCTCGACGTAACTGTAGTTGATGGGCGTGATGCTCACGACGCTGTCCTCGCCGACCTTGTTTAGAAATTCCGTCACCACGGCGTCGAAGTTGTCGTGGCCCACCTCCTTGCAGTCAATGTGCCGGATGGTCCGCACCCGCAGGCCTTTCGGCCCGTCCTTGTTGGCGTCCAGCGTCGGAAGCGACTTCTTGATCAGCGCCTCCACCGGCCGCTCACTGACCGGCACCGAGAAATGCTTCTCTTCCTTGGCCGCGGCCGAGGAATGCGCCGCGATGCCGACCTTCATGTTGGTGGGATCGGGCGCCGGAATCGTGATGGCACGGCCGCAGGACGGGCAGGTGATTTGATGCCCGGAGGCCTCGGCATCCACTTCCAGTTGCTGTTGGCAGGCGGGACACTTGAAGACGATGTCCATGGCACGAAGAGATTCGTGAGAAGTCTTAGCGCAACCGCCACGAAAGGAAAGCGCCGCGCGCCACCGAATCAGCGCGCCCTGCCGGACGCCCGGACGCCGGCGGGACGCCGCATGTCTTGCTTGCGTACGAAGTTCCTGGCCCGTCTCATTCGCCGGTCTTCATGAAAGCCGTCCGCCTCACCGGAACCAACACGCTCCTCCTGGACGACGTCCCCAAGCCCACCCCGCGCGCGGGCGAGGTGGTCGTGCGCCTGCAGGCGGCGGCCTTGAACCACCGGGATGTCTGGATCAAGCGTGGCGAATATGCGGGCGTGAAATTCCCGCTGATTCCCGGTTCGGATGGCGCCGGAATCGTCAGCGATGTCGGGGCGGGAGTGGATCCAGCCTGGGTGGAACAGGAGGTCATCATCAATCCGGCCTTCGACTGGGGCCACCATGAACGCGCCCAGGAACCGCGGTTCACGATCCTGGGCCTGCCGCATGACGGCACGTTTGCGGAGTTTGTCTGCGTGCCCGCCGTCCAACTGGCGCCCAAGCCCGCGCACCTGAACTGGGAGGAGGCCGCCGCCCTGCCCTTGTCCGGAGTGACCGCCTTTCGCGCCCTCTTCCGGCGGGCTCAGCTGCAGTCCCACGAAAAGGTCCTGATCACCGGCATCGGCGCCGGCACCGCGCTCTTCGCCCTTCAGTTCGCGCGGGCGGCGGGAGCCATTCCCTTCGTGACCTCCAGCTCGCCCGAGAAGCTGGAGAAGGCCCATCGGTTGGGCGCCCGTCACGGCGCGCTATACTCCCTGCCCTCCTGGGCGAAGGAGTTCGGCGACCACTACGGCCCCTTCGACGTCATCGTGGACAGCGCCGGCGGCTCGGGATTTGCCGACCTGGTGGACCTGTGCGCTCCCGGCGGACGCCTGGTGTTCTTCGGAGCCACGCGGGGAAATCCGCACGAGTTGGCGGTCCGGAAAATCTTCTGGAAACAGTTGAACCTGCTGGGCACGACGATGGGCAGCCCCTCGGACTTTGCGGCCATGACCGAGTGGGTTGCCCGTCACGCCATTCATCCGGTGATCAGCGCCACCTTCCCCCTAGCCGACGCCGCATCGGCCTTTGCCCTCCTGGAACAAGGCGGGCAGTTTGGGAAGGTCGTGCTGACGATTTGATGTCAGCCGGTCCCTACGGTAAGGACGGAACGGGGCGCATGCGCCTTGCCGCCCGGGCTGGGAGTGAGGCGCAGCCCCCATTATTTAGTTCGTTTAGTTCGCGGTTATGCGCGGCGGCCGGGGCGAGGGCGCCCCGGCCAACACGCGAGGCGCGTGTGCTCCCCGAAGAACTCCAGCGCGGATTTCACCTCAGCTAAAATCGTGCGACGCGGCGGTGCGGAGGCGCGCCAAGTCCAGCGCGTGAATGCGCCGCCCCTGGATATGCGTGGTGCCCTGGCGCTGCTGCACGATTCCCTCGATGCGCAGGAAGGGTTCACTGGTGATCTTGAATCGCTCGGATTCGAACAGGGCGGCGGACACGATCACGTTGGTGATGCCCGTCTCGTCCTCCAGGCTGATGAAGCACACGCCCTTGGCCGTGCCCGGGCGCTGGCGGCAGATGACCTGGCCCGCCACCTGGACGCGCGCCCGGTCGGGCGCCTGCTTCAGGGCGGCGGCGGTCCAGACGGCCGGAAGCCCGCCGCGCACGAGTTCCATGGGATGCGGCCCCGTGCTGAGCTGCAGCGCGTCGTGATCCGCCCTCAGGCGTTCCCAGGCGTCCATCCGGCGGAGCGGCGAGGGATCCTCAGCCGCGGGCGGATGAAGAGGATCGAGCAGGTCGCCGGGACGCGCGGGGCGCTCGGCGTGCCACAGGGCAGCGCGGCGATGGGGCGCCAGCGCGTTGAGCGCGCCGATGGCGGCCAGCGTACGCCGTTCCTCGGCTGAGAATCGGGTGCGCCGGAGGAACTCGTCGAAAGTGGCGAACGGCTTCCGGTCCCGTTCGGCCAGCATCTGATCGGCCGGGACGCGGGACAGCCCCTCCACCTGCCGCAGTCCCAGCCGCAGGTGTCCGTCCGCCTCGACCACCGTTTCCCAGCACGACCGCTGGATGCAGACCGGACGGCACCGCAACCCATGGCGCCGCGCGTCGCGGATCAGCGTCGCGGGCGAGTAAAATCCCATCGGCTGCTGATTGAGCAACGCGCAGAAGAACTCGGGCGCGCGGTGGACTTTGAGATAGGCGCTGGCATAGGCGAGGTGCGCGAAGCTGATGGCGTGCGACTCCGGGAATCCGTAGAGCGCAAAGGAACTCACTGCCTTGACGATGCTCTCCGCGACGGCGGGCGCCACACCCGACCGTTGCATGGCCTGCCGCAGCCGCGCGACCGCCCGGTTCATCCGTTCGTCGGACCGGTGAAAGCTCATCGCCCGGCGGAGATCCTCGGCTTCGTCCCCGGTGATCTCGGCCATGGTCATCGCCATGGCCAGCATCTGCTCCTGAAACAAGGGCACGCCCAGGGTGCGCTTCAGGATCGGCTCCAGGCGCTTCTCGGCGCCGTAGTAGGATTCCTTCTCCTCCTTGTTCTTCCGTCGCAAGTACGGATGCGCCAGATCGCCCTGAATCGGCCCCGGTCGGACCAATGCGACCTGGATGACCAGATCGTAGAAGTTCTCTGGTTTCATCCGTGGCAGCATGGCCATCTGCGCCCGGCTCTCGATCTGGAACATGCCGATGGTGTCCGCCGCCCGGATGCGCTCAAAGGTGGCCGGATCGTTCTCGGGAAGCTGGGCCAGGTCCACCGGACGCCCCCGGGCTTCCGACAAGGCCACCGTCTCCTGGAGCACCGCCATCATGCCCAGGCCGAGCAGGTCCATCTTGATGATGCCCAAATCCTCGCAATCGTCCTTGTCCCACTGCGCCACCACGCGTCCGGGCATGGCGGCGTTTTCCAGCGGAATGAAGCGATCCAACTGACCCTGGCAGATGATCATGCCGCCGGAGTGCTGTCCCAGGTGCCGGGGGAGGCCCCGGATCTGTCCATACAACTGCACAAATGCCGTCGCCGCCGGATGCGCCGCGGAAAGGCCGGAGGTTTCCATCTGGCGCTTCAGATCCAGCGTGTGCGGGAAGTCGCCGTTGGCAAACAGCGAGGAGAATCGGTCCAGGATGTCCGCCGGCAGCCCCAGCACCTTGCCGATCTCGCGCGCCGTGCTGCGTCCGCGGTAGGTGATCACGGTGCCGGTCATCGCCGCGCCGTGCGGACCGTACCGCCGGTACACCTCCTGAATCACCTGTTCACGCCGGTCCCCGCTGGGGAGATCCACATCAATGTCGGGCCAGCTCTTGCGCGATTCGGTGAGGAAGCGCTCGAACAGCACCTCGAACCGGACGGGATCCACCGCGGTGATGCCGAGGCAGTAACACACGGCGCTGTTGGCGGCGCTGCCCCGGCCCTGGGCGAGGATGTCGTGTTCCCGGCAGTAGCGGACCAGGTCGGCCACGATGAGGAAGTAGCCGGCGAATCCCAATTTGTTGATCAGGACCAGTTCCTTTTGGAGAAGGGTGCGGACTTTTTCCGGAATCCCGCCGGGATACCGCCCTCGGGCTCCCCGCCAGGTCCAGTCCTGAAGCACGCCCTCCATGGTTTCCCCCGCGCCGACGGGGAACTTGGGAAATTCATATCCGAGATCCCGGAGCTCGAATCGAAGCCGGTCGGCCAGTCGGACCGTGTTGTCCACCGCCTCCGGCAGATCACGAAAGAGCGCGGCCATGGTGGAGGGCCCCTTCAAATGCCGTTCCTCGTTGGCCGACAGCCGGGTGCCGGCCTCGCGCAACGTGGTGTGATGGCGCAGGCAGGTGAAGACATCGGCGACCCGGCGTCCGTCGGGCGTGGCGTGGAAAACCCCGTTGGTGGCCAGCAGCGGCATCCGGTGCGCGCGGGCGAGGGTGACCTGGGCGGCCTGAACACGCTCCTCGCCTGGCACCCGGTGCCGCTGCACCTCGACGAAGACATTCCCCGGGCCAAAGGCATGGGCGAGCCGACGCAGAACCTCCTCCGGTGCCGGCACCACGGCCCCGGCACTCGCCCTTGCGGGTCCGCACAGCGCCCGCTGCAGCGGCCCCTCCTCGTCTCCGGTCAGAGCCACCAAACCCGGCGCAAACTCCTCCAGCTCGCTCCACAGGACCCGCCCTTCCCCCTTGGGCGCCCGGAGATGCGCTCGGGTGAGGCATTGGCATAGATGGTTGTATCCCCGCCGGTTCTCCACCAACACCGGCAGCACCGAACCGTCCTCCAGCACCAGCTCCGCGCCGAAAATCGGCCGGACGCCGGCCTCGAGCGCCGCGCTGCTGAAGCGCGGCGCTCCGTACACCCCCATCCGATCACACACCGCCAGCGCCGTCAGTCCCCGCTCCCCGGCCGTTGCCGCCAAGGTCTCCGGCAGCGAGCCGCCGCGCAGAAAGCTGAAGGCGCTGCGGGCGTGAAGTTCGATGAAGGAATCCGTCGCCATGCATTCGCGTCCATTGGCGTCCATTCGCGGTTCTCTTCTGCAGGGATACGCAGCATTTCGCATCGCGATCTCCCCGACGGAAACACCGGGCGCCTGCTCCCCCTTACGGACCGTCGGCCGCCCGTTGAAGCGCCGCCATGTCGAACTTCACCATCTGAAGCATGGCGTTCATCACCCGCTGGGTCCGGGCAGCGTCTGGGCCGGCGATCAACTCCTGGAGGAGCCGGGGCACCACCTGCCATGAAAGACCGAAGCGGTCCTTGAGCCAGCCGCATTGCTGCACCGATCCCCCGGCCGAAAGAGCCTCCCAGTAGTGGTCCAGCTCCGCCTGCGAATCGCAATGCACCACGAAGGAAATCGCCTCGGTGAACTGGAAATGCGGCCCGCCGTTCAGGGCGATGAACTCTCGGCCTTCCAGCTCGAAACGCACGGTCATCACGGAGCCTTTGGGACGTCCCACGACGGCCTCGCCTTCTTGGCCGTAATGGGAAATCTCCAGGATTCGCGAGTTCTTGAAGAGGGACGTGTAAAACGCGGCGGCTTCCTCGGCCTGATCGTTGAACCACAGGAAGGGAGTGATCTTGTCCATATTTCCGGTCAGCAACCGCGCGGGGCTCTCTCCGACAGCAAGGGATTCGATATCGCGGCGAAGTCCGTGCTGGGACCGTACGCCCCGCCTCCCCGGGGTGTCCAATCTCACACAAATCAGCGCGCGATGGTGGATGGGAACGCTGACCAGAAAGCGCTTGCGCGGGCCCGGGGCCTCCGCGGACAACAGAGCCGCATTTCCCAGTGATCTCCACGGCCGACCATTCCCAAGCCCTCTTGGACGGGCTTGGACGCCATCTTCCCCGGCGCGCGCCCCTGCCCGATTTTCAACCTCAGGAACTGGACTGCACCCTTCCCGAGCGGTTCGAAACCGTGGTCCGACGGCATCCCGACCGCCTCGCCGTGCGGGACGGCGATCTTCGGTGGAGCTATGAGGAGGTGCAGGTCCGGGCGGATGCGGTCACCGCCGCCGTGCTCCAACATCTGGGGATGGGAGCGTCGCCGGTGGCGCTGCTGTTTCACGTCGAGGCCGCAGTGATTCCGGCCATTTTCGGCGTGCTGGCCGCGGGCAAATTCTACGTGCCACTCGATCCCTCCACGCCCCCGGCGCGGTTGCGGCAGTTACTGGAGGATACGGGTTGCCGGCTGCTTCTCACCCGTGGAACGACGGGACAATCGGCAGCCGAATGGGAGGGGATTGAGGTTCTGGATTTTGACACGCTCCGAAAAGCGCCTGGCCCGCCGGCACGACCCGTTGGACTCGGGCCGTCGTCATTCGCCTACGTCATCTACACCTCGGGTTCGACCGGGCGGCCCAAGGGGGTCATCCAGACGCACGGCAATGTCCTGGCCGACATGCGCCGCCAGGGAAGGGACCTGTCCACGGAGGCCGAGGATCGTTACGGGCTGCTGTTCTCCGCGGCGTCCAGCGCCTCGGCCTGCAGCATCTTCGGCGCGTTGCTCAACGGGGCCGCCGTCACCTGCTACGACAGCAAGCGCCGGGGCATCGGCCCCATGGCCGCCTGGTTCACGGACCATGAGGTGAGCATTTGCGACATCAGCGTCGCCACGCTGCGGCTGTTCGCGGCCACGCTGCGGGGCACCGAGCGATTTCCCCGGATGCGCCTGATTGCACCGGGAGGGGAACCGCTCTACCGGGCCGACATCGAGTTGTGCCGACGAATTTTCTCCGCGGACTGCTTCATCCAGAATTCCCTCGGCACCACCGAAACACGAACGGCCACCCAGTATTTCATCGGGCCCGGCACTCCGGTGGATGACGCGCTGATCCCCGTGGGTTATGCGGTCGAAGGTAAGGAAGTGCTGTTGCTGGACGCGGAGGGCCGCGAAGTGGCCGAAGGCGAGATCGCCATTCGCAGCCGGCATCTGTCCCCGGGATATTGGGGGCGTCCGGACCTGACCGCGGCGGTGTTTCTGCCGGTGCCGGGGCGGCCGGGGGTTTTCACCTACCGGACCGGCGATCTCGGAAGACGCCTGCCGGACGGACGGTTGGTCCACCTCGGTCGCAAGGATTTTCAGGTCAAGATCAACGGGTACCGGGTCGAGATCGCGGAGGTGGAGGACGTGCTGCTCCGGTGCGAGGGCGTCGAGGAGGCCGCGGTGGTCGCCCGGCGGGGACCGGAAGGCGCCACGCGGCTGGCCGCGTTCGTGGTTCCGAGGGCCGGCGTTTCGCTGACGCGCAGCCGCCTGCGATCTGCCTGCGCCGGGGAACTGCCGCCCTACGCCATTCCCTCCGAATTCCTGCGGAGTCCGGCCCTACCGAAGACCGAAAACGGGAAGCTCAACCGGAGGCTCCTGACCGAGACCGGACAGGGCGAACCGCTGGAGGCCACCGGATACGTGGCGCCCCGGGATGCCGTGGAGCAGGCGATGTGCGACTCCTGGCAACGGATCCTCGGATGTCCCCGGGTCGGCATCGAGGATGACTTTTTCCTGCTCGGCGGGGACTCGGTGCGGGCCATGGAATCGTTGTTGGAGATCGAGCGCCAGTTCGGCCGCCGGCTGACCCCGGGCGCGTTCCTTCCCTCGGCCACCGTGTCCGCGCTGGCGCGGCAGTTGAGGGAGGGGAATGACGATGCCGCATCCGTTCAGATTGTCCCCTTGAAACCCGGAGGACCCGGCCGGCCATTGTATTTGGTCCATTCGGTCTTCGGATCCTTTTTGCACTACCGCGCCCTGCTGGAGGCCGGGAACTTCGGTCGTCCGGTGATGGGAATTCAATGTCCCATCGCGGAGTCGGTGCCGGCCAACGCCGAGCCCACAGACCTCGCGGCGATGGCGGCGGACTCCGTGGCGGCCCTGCGGGCCTTCCAGCCATCGGGTCCGTATGCCCTCGCCGGGCATTCCTTTGGCGGCCTGCTCGCCTTCGAGATGACGAGACAGTTGAGGGAGAACGGAGAACGCGTCTCCTTCCTGGGGCTGCTCGACACCGATCTCGGTCTTCACGGGAAACTGCCTTTCGCCCCCGCGGCCTCGATCGCCGCCTTCCTCCGGAACATCCCCATTCAAGTTCGGGAGCGGAAGATCGGTGAAATTCTCAGGAACCGCATGGCGCGGCTCCGCCATTGGTGGAGGACCCGGGGGGCCTCCCCAGAAAATCGCTCGTTCGAGTTCCGGGAGCTGACGCCGGAGCAGAAGCGCCTGTCATGGCGGCATGTCGAAGCCGCCGCCAGCTACCATCCCCGGCCGATCTCCGGGGAGGTGTGCTTCTTTGGCGCGCAGGTCCGGCCGTTGTTTCGTCCGCGGCATCCGGCCACGGCGTGGCGCGCACTGGCTCCGGACGGACTCCGCCTGCATCTGCTGCCCGGCGATCACCTCAGTTTTCTCGCAAACCCGGCAGGGGCCGCCGCGCTGGCCCGGGCACTAGAGCAAGAGCTGAGCGCAACCGACGCCGGGAGCCCAGCGGCCTAACGCGCGCGGAATGCGGCCACTACGGCCTTGCTTTTGAAGAAGACGCGTCCCCAGGTGCTGGCCGCGGCGGCATAGGTCGCGCAGTGGTCGTGCCGGTTGGCCCACAGGTCCTTGTAGGATTCGTCGCCGAGGCGAAAGTCCGCATCCAATCCCCGGGCGCAGGCCCATTCCAGAAGTTCACCCAGCAGCAGTTGACTGGGGCTGAGTCGCTGGAACTCCGTGTCAAAGGTGGTGACGAGAAATTCAAGACGGTGGCGGTCCAGCCGGGATGCCTTGGCGGACAGGATCCGCCCGTTGAGCGTCAGGGTGGAGAGCAGGAGTTGCGGGGGATCATACGGCAGACCGGCCGCCGCGATCAGGCGGTGGCGATAGGATTCCGTTCCCAGCCAGGGACTGGATCGCCCGGTGTCGGACAGCCACTGCCGCTTTCGTTCAAGCATCCAATCAATGACCGACTCGCGGCAGGACGGCGGGACGCAGAGCTCGAACTGCACGACCCCCAGCTCCATCAGCCGACGGCGGCGGCGTCCCAATTCGCGACGCGCCGTACCTGGCAGGGAGTCACAAAAGGCCTTCCCTGGGCCGGCGTGGTCAAACTCCAACCTTTTGGTGGGCAGTGCGAACAGGCGCCTAAATTCGGGGCGGGCTGACAGGAGACGGTCCAGGATGGATCCCCCGGGAACGAGCGGGAGGAGCACCAAGTCAGTGTGTCCCCGGAGGGCATCGAGTGCCCGGGCCGTCAATCGCTCGGCCTCTGCCTCTGCCTCCGCCAGCGCGAGAGGTTCCGAATACTCCGTCAGCATCGCCCCGAGGGGACGCGCCTCCTTCCAGAGCCCCTTCTTCCGGTGGACCACGAAGGGCCAGATCAAGACGGCGCGTCCGTCGCGACGGATCACCACGCACCGGAGCTGGGCACGGCGCGGCATGGCCAAGATTTCCCAGTTCTGGCGGCACCAGTCGTAACCCGTCGAACACCGGGCCGCGGGGACTTCATCGAAAAGCCGCCTCCATTCCGGCTCCAATGCGCAAAGCGCGGATGGGCCGGTCAATACCTCGCAAAATTCCGCCACCGCCCGCGATGAAAGCGTTCCGGAGGCGCCGTTTCCAGCAGCAAGGAAGTGCCGATGGAACCGTAATGCGTCACCAGGGGCAGCGGACAACGACAGAGTGCCAGGTCATCCATCCGCCTTCCTTCGCGGCCTCTGCGGGCTTTGCGGCCTTTGCGTGAGACTCAAAACCTCTCCACTGCATCATTCGGGAGACGAACTCACCCAGCAGCCAAAGCTCCATGACAAGTCCCCGGTTCCCGGGATACTCTCCCCGTCCCATGAAAGTGTCCCGCCTGCTCCACACCCGATTTCGCCTGAACGATCTGGAAGCCTCGGTTCGGTTCTACAAGGAGGTGCTGGGACTGGAGGAAGTCCGGCGCCACAAGTCGCCGCGCGGCTCGGAACTCGTGTTTCTCAAAGCACCGCTCAGCGAGGAGACCGTCGAACTGTGCTACTATCCCTCGTCCGGACCTGTCCTGGTCCAGCCGGATCTCACGCACCTCGCCTTTGAGGTCGAGTCCCTGGAGGCTTTCGGAAAGCACATCGAATCCCTGGGTCTCAAGTACTCCGACGGGCCGCATTACAAGCCGGATGGCAGCGGAGGCTTCGCCTTTTTGGACGCGCCGGAAGGCTACGAGATTGAGTTAATCCAGCGAAGCCCGGAGGCCCGGGCGGGATCCGGCACCTACTGATTGACCCATGGAATGGTCCGGCCAGAAATTCCATTTCACGTTCCCTCGTCCCGTGCTGGTGATGGGAATTGTGAACGTGACGCCGGATTCCTTTTCGGATGGCGGACGCTTTCTCGACGCCGGGGCGGCCATCCGCCACGGGCTGGCCCTGGCAGCCGAGGGCGCGGATCTGCTGGACGTCGGCGGCGAATCCACCCGTCCCGGTGCGGCGCCGGTGCCGGAGTTGGAGGAGCTTCGCCGGGTGCTTCCGGTCATTGAGGGACTGGCTGCGCAATGCCCGGTGCCGATCTCCGTGGACACCCGGAAGCCGGTCGTGGCCCGGGCCGCGGTGGCGGCGGGAGCGGCGGTAATCAACGACATCGCCGCCTGCCACGAGGATTCGGATATGGGTGCGGTGGTAGCCGAGACCGGATCGGGCTACATCGCCATGCATATGCAGGGCACCCCCCAGACCATGCAGGCCTCGCCGCGGTATGGGGACGTGGTGGCGGAAGTGAAGGAATGCCTGGTCCGGCGGATGGCGTCGCTGGCGCGCAGTGGCGTGCGAGCGGTGCAGGTCGCCCTGGACCCGGGCATCGGCTTCGGAAAGACCTTGGACCATAATTTGGATTTACTCGCCCACTGGTCGGAATTTACAATGCATGGCCGTCCACTCGTCCTCGGCGTGTCGCGCAAATCCTTTCTGGGCGCCCTGCTCGGAGCGGAGCTTGATGACCGCGTCGCGGGAGGGCTGGCCTGCACGGCCTGGGCCTTGTTTCAAGGAGTGCAGATCGTCCGCACCCACGATGTGGCTCCGACGGTGCAAATGTTGCGCGTCCTGGAGGCGCTCCGGGCGCGGGCAGAAACGTCCCGATCAACGTGAACCTCTGGGTGTGGATTCAGCACGGCTGGCGGCCCGCGGTGGAGATCATGATCCTCGCGGTCGGCATCTATTCCGCCTTCCAGTTCGTGCGCGGGACGCGCGGCGCCCAGATGCTGACCGGACTTCTGGCGCTGCTGCTCTTTCTCACCGTCGTCACCCGCCTGTTGGACCTCAAGGTGCTGAACGTTCTGCTGAACCAGTTCTTCGGGGTGCTGGCCCTGGCGCTGGTGGTCATCTTCCAGCCGGAACTGCGCCGGATGCTGGCGGAGCTGGGCACGCTGCCGGTATTTGTCAGCACCCGCCAGCAGCGGGAAAACATCGAAGATATCGTCCAGACCGTGGATCATCTGGCGCCGGTGAAGATCGGCGCCCTCATTGCGATCGAACGCAACCAGCAACTGGCGGAGGTCATCGAAGGCGGGGTGCCCATTGATTGCGAGCTGACGCCGGAGATGCTGGAAGCGATCTTCTTTCCCAACAACGCCCTGCACGACGGAGGGGTCGTGGTGCGCGACAACCGGATCCTCCGGGCCGCCGCCATCTTCCCGCTGACCAACCGGCAGGGGCTCTCCAAGTCCCTGGGCACCCGGCACCGCGCGGCCATCGGGCTGACCGAGGAGACCGATGCGATCGTGGTGGTGGTATCCGAGGAAACCGGAAGCATCGCCTATGCGCAGCGGGGGCAGCTCACCCGCGGAGTAACCATCGAAGAACTCCGGGCGTTCCTGTCCTCGGTGCTGGTGCCGCAGATTCCGCCCCGCGGCATCGCGGCGTGGATTGCGCGGCTGCGCAGCGCCTTTCGTTCGGTGGGCTCCCCCGATTCCTGACATGACATGAACTGGGGCACCCTGTTTCGCGAAAACCGGTGGCAGAAGTTGTTCTCCATCGGGATGGCGGTGATGATCTGGCTGACGGTCTCCACCGAAGGCCTGCGCTTCGCGCGCGCCGGCTACGGTCAGACGCGTCTGTTCCCCACCGTGCCGGTCGCCATGCTGGCCAGTGCGTCCAGCCCCGGGCGCTACCAGGTGAGCCCCGCCACTGTCCGCGTGGAACTGTACGGCGATTCCGATATCCTGGAACAGATGCCGCCATCCGATCTGGAGGCGTACGTGAACCTCGTGGACCTGCGCGCCACACCGCAGATGGTCTTCATTCAGGTCAACCCCCCGCCCGGCATCCGTCTGGTGTCGGTGGACCCGCCCAAGGTCCTGGTGGAACGCCTTCCCGACGACATCATCCCCTGATTCCCTGATTCTCCGCATGTCTGCATCCTCTCCCAAACGCATCTTCGGCACGGACGGAGTCCGCGGCCGCGCCAATGTCGAGCCGGTGACTGCCGAAACCGTGCTAAAGCTCGGCCGCGCCGCGGCGCATGTCTTCAAGAACCTCCACGGCATCGCCCGCAACCGCGTCCGCCACCGCATCGTGATCGGCAAGGACACCCGCCTCTCCGGATACATGCTCGAGAATGCCCTGTCCTCGGGTGTCCTCTCGATGGGTGTGGACGTGATCTTCATCGGTCCCCTCCCCACGCCGGGTGTGGCCTATGTCACCCGCTCGCTGCGCGCCGACGCCGGCATCGTCATCACCGCGTCGCACAATCCCTACGACGACAACGGCATCAAATTCTTCCGCCACGACGGCTTCAAGCTGGACGACCAGATCGAGCAGCAGATCGAAGACCTGGTGTTCAGCGGCGACATCGAGATGGTGCGCCCGACCGCCAATCAGATTGGCAAGGCTTTCCGTGTGGACGACGCCCTCGGCCGCTATGTCGAGCACGCCAAGGCGTCGTTTCCCCGCGGCCTGACCCTCGAGGGGATGCGCATCGTGGTGGATTGCGGCCATGGGGCGGCCTACAAATCCACGCCCGCGGTCCTGCAGGAACTGGGCGCCGAGCTGATGGTCTTCGGCAACCAGCCCAACGGCACCAACATCAATCACGAATGCGGCTCCATGAGTCCGGGGTTGCTGTGCTCCAAGGTCCGGGAGTACCGCGCGGATCTGGGGATCGCCCATGACGGCGACGCGGACCGAGTGCTGCTTTGCGACGAAGAAGGACGGCTCATTGACGGGGATGACATCCTGGCGATCACCGGTCTTCAGATGCTGGCCGAGGGCACCCTGGCGAAGAAGACCGTGGTGGCCACGGTGATGAGCAATGCCGGCCTCCGCGTGAGCCTGCGCGCCGCGGGTGGCGAGGTAGTGGCGACCCAGGTGGGCGACAAGCACGTGATTGACCGGATGCTCGCCGACGGCTTCAACCTGGGCGGGGAGCAAAGCGGCCACCTGATCTTTCGGGAGCACAGCACCACCGGCGACGGCCTGGTGGCGGCGCTGCAGATCCTCAGCGCCATGAAGACCCAGGGGAAACGGCTGTCCGAACTGGCGCGATGCTGGACGCGTTATCCTCAGCTCACGGTCAACCTTCGGGTCCCTTCCAAGAAGCGCGCGCTGGAGGACATTGGCGAGCTCATGAACCGCGTCCGGGCCGCCGAAGCCGCGCTGCAGCCGCTCGAAGGACGTGTCCTGCTCCGATATTCCGGCACTGAGCCCAAGGTGCGCCTCCTGCTGGAGGGTCCGGACCACGCCCTGCTGGAAAAATGGTCCAAGGAACTCTGCGCCCTGCTGAAGCAACACCTGGGGGCGGAGGAGAAGTAAGGCCCATCCTTTCTGGAGATTCCCGAGTCCCCATCTTTTCCGCCGCAGAGTCCCAGACCAACCCTTGGGGCATAGGAAGCCTCACAAAAGGCTAGAATTTACCCCGGGTTCTCCGCAGCCCCTTCCCACGCGCAGCGGGGAACGGCGGAGACTCGCGAAACTCGTCCCTCCCTCCAATGAGGAAAAGCTTCCGCAATTCCAGCTACTGAAAGTTGATCCGGACGCCCAAGCGGTCGAGCGTGGATCCCTCGTCACGGAAGAGGACGCTCATCGCTCGGAAGTAATCGGCCACGGCGCGGACCTCGTCGCGGCTGGCGGTGGTGAGGTCGCGCTGGAGCCGAAGCACCTCAAACGTGGTGCTCTTGCCGTTTTCCAGCTTCTTCTGCTCGGCATCCAAGGCCGCCTCCGCATAGATGCGGGCCTGTCGGGTGGCCGTGATGCGTTCGAACGAGGTCTGCGCTGCCAGGATCTCGTTGTCGAGGGCCACCATGATGGACTGCTCCAATTGCTTGTGGCGAAGCACGAGCCGCTCCTTTTCCACCTTGGCTGCACGGAAACTGTTGCGCGCCTGTCGGTTACCCAGCGGGAAGGTCAGAGTCGCGCCCAAGCCAAAGCTCTTGTTCTCCACATTGGCGATGTCGTTCAACGACGCGCCCACAATGGTGTCCCGGTTGATATAATCGGTCCCGCCCGCCTGGTTCTGGGCGGACACACCGAAGGTTCCCTGGAGATCCAGTTGCGGGAACATCTGGTTCCTGCGGAAACGTACGGTGACATTCTGTTTCTCGAGCTCCAACTGCGACTGGATGATGTCCGGCCGCTGGGTTAATCCGCGGGTCCAGCTCTCCTGCCGGTTGAAGGGATACGGGTGGGGCCGGAAGGAATCCGAAGGCTCGAAGGTCGTATCCACCAACTGGGCATAATCCGAGGTCATCAGCCGTTTCAGGGTGTTCTGGGCCACGTTGTACACCTGCTGGGCGCTGATGAGATCCGCCCGGCTCTGCGCCACCTGAGCCTCGGCCTGCTTTTCCTCCAGCGGCGCCATGGCGCCGACCTCGACACGCTTGCGGTTTTCCATCAGGAGACGCTCCGCCAGCGTGACCGCCTGGCGCTGCACCTCCACTCCCTTCACCGCGGCCGCCAGATCGTAGTAGCCCAACTGGACATCGGACGCCGTGGTGATGAGCTGCGCCCGGATGGACTGCTCTTCCTGCAACAGCGTCTTCTTGTTCAGCGCGATGGCCCATCGGGTGTTGTCAATCCAGAAGTTCTGAAGCAGCGGTTGAGTGAGGGTAATGCCGGCCGAGGCGGGGGCGATGGCCTGGTAACCGAAGGTCGGGTCGCCGAAGATGTTCGTGCCGGTAGAGAACTTGCTGCGCTGGGAAAACAGCCTCCCGAACAGTTGGTAGTCGGCTCCGGACGGCAGCAGCCCGGTCAGCCCCAAGCTGCCATCCTGCGACCAGTTGACATTGCCCGGGATCGGAATCTGGCCGACGCCTGCCTGCCCGGGCTGGTTGTTCTTGTCGGCGCCGTAGTTGAAACTGAAATTCGGATCATAGGCTCCGAAACTGGCGGCGAGGTTCAACCCGGCGAGTTCCGGAGAATATCGGATGATCTGGATCTCCATGTTGTTCTGGAAAGCCAGTTGCATGCACTCCTCGAGGGCAATGGGACGGATATCGGACGTCGCGTTCAGGGTCCCGGCGCCCAAAGCCAGCAAGGCCAGGCCCAGTTTCGTGCAGGAATTCATTCTGGAATCAGAGTGAGGACTTTGCCAATGAGGGTCAAACGGGAGTTTGACCGGTGCAGAAATGACCCGCTCCACGGGCCGCCGGTTTCAGCGGAAGCAACGCACAATGGAAACCGCCCGAAGGCCACTGCTCCTCACCGGCTCCGGGCCCGGGACAACTGCTTGGCCGGCTGGTAGGCCTCGCCGGGCACCGGCCGCAGATTCCAGATCAGCCCGGTCCAGGACATCACCTTCAGGAGGTAGTAGGTGATGTCAATCTCCCACCAGTAGAACCCCTGCCTCACGCAACCCATGTGGCGGTGATGGTTGTTATGCCATCCCTCGCCCAGCGTGATCAGCGCCAGCAGGAAGCTGTTGCGGCTGTCATCCCCGGTGTCATAGCGCTTCCTACCCCAGACGTGGGCCATGGAATTGATGCAGGCCGTGCCGTGGAAGAGGGCGGTGGTGCTGATGAAGAATCCCCAGACCAAGAGCTGGAATCCACTGGTTCCGAGCTGCGGGTAGGCGCGGCCCAGCCAGTGACCAAAGCAGAAGATGGCGACGGCAAAGAGGATCGGCACCAGCACATCGAACCGGTTGAGAAACACCAATTCGGGAAACTTCGCGAGGTCCTTCACCCGGCGGTAGTCGGTGGGGAAATTCCGGGAACTGGTAATCCATCCGATGTGGGACCAGAGGAATCCATGCTGCCGCGGCGAATGCTTGTCATGCTCGTCGTCGGAATGCGCATGATGGTGCCGGTGCGTGTAGGCCCACCACAGCGCGCCACGCTGCACACAGGTGCCGGTCCACACCGCGAGCACGAACTGCCAGGGACGGGAGGTCGAAAAGGTGCGATGCGAGAAGTACCGGTGCAGGAAACCGGTGACCGCGAACATCCGCGCCAGATACAGCAGCACCGCGAAGCCGACGGCAAACCAGCTCCAACCTGTCCAGAAGGCGCCAAGACAACCCAAATGCAGAAAGGCGAACGGAATGCATCGGATCCATTCAATCTTGTCCGGCCGCTCTCGCAGCACGGCGGGATCCTCGGTCCGATAGTCGGTGTCGAACCAATTGATGAGCAGGGTGAAGATTCTTGAGACCGGGTTGGAGGTCGCGGCAGAAGGTTCGGACATGGCAGGCAAGGACGGTCGGCAAAAAAGCAACGTGCAACGGAAGGCCCCCGCCGGCAAGCCGGGGTCCTGACGTTGGGCACGCGGAGTTTGTCATGGGTCCTGACGAACTCCAGCCTGTGTTTTCAAAATGTTTGGATTCCCCGGGGACACCACGCCGAGCCCCGCGCGGGAGGGGATCCGGATTGTCGCCCGGACGGGAGCCCGCCATACTGAACCCGACATGCCGAGCACGTTTACCGGTCCCGTGTACGTCGTCCGCGACAACATTGACACCGACCAGATCATTCCCGCGCAGTATCTCAACCTGGTGCCCACCATCCCGGAAGAATATGAGAAGCTGGGCAGTTTCGCCCTCTGCGGACTTCCCGACGACGCCTATGCGAAGCGTTTTGTGGCCGAGGGCGAGATGGACACCGCATATCCCATCGTGATCTCGGGCAGGAACTTCGGCTGCGGCAGCTCGCGAGAACACGCCCCGATCGCCATGGGCGCGGCCGACTGCCATTGCGTGGTCGCCGAGAGCTTTGCCCGGATTTTCTTCCGCAATTGCGTCGCCACCGGCGAGCTGTACCCCATCGAATGCACCGAGCGGCTGTGCGAGGTGTTCCAGACCGGGGACGTCGCCACCGTGGACATTGACGCCCAAACGATCCGTCACCATGGCACCGGCCAAACCTACCCACTCAAGGCGCTGGGCGAAGTGCGTCCCGTGGTGGACGCCGGGGGAATCTTCGAGTACGCCCGCAAGACCGGGATGATGCCGTCCAAGGCTCTGTAGGGGCCACTCAGGGCGAGACCGCCCCAGAATCCGGCGTCACGCGTTCGTTGCTTGAACACCGGCCTTCCGCGGACGTCCATCTCCCGCGTGCGCGTCCCGGTTCCGCCCCTTCGATCCATTCTGGTCGCCCTGGCGTTGGCGCTGGCAATGGCGCCGTCCGATGCCGCCGAATCCCCGGCCGAGCGGGACCGGCAGGCAGACGCCTTCCTGGCGGGTCCGGTGGCCACCTTCAAGATCACCCTCGGCCGAAGGGAGACCCTCGGGCTCCAGCGCGAACCCCGGGAATACGTGCCGGCCACCGTCCAAGTGGGTGCCTCGGTGTACACGAACGTGGGCATTCACCTGAAGGGCGCTGCCGGCAGCTTTCGCAACCTGGGTGACCGCCCAGCCCTGACCCTGAACTTCGACAAATTTGTCAAGGGTCAGCACTGCTTCGGACTCGACAAGCTGCACCTCAACAACTCAGTGCAGGATGAATCCTACCTGTGCGAAAGCATCGCCAGCGCCCAGTATCGCCAGGCGGGAATTCCCACGGCGCGGGCGAGCCATGCCTTCGTTCTGCTCAACGGGCGCGATCTCGGGCTCTACGTGCTCAAGGAGGGTTACGACGGCCAATTCCTCCGCCGGAATTTTCCAGGGAGCGGAAAGAATCCCGGCAATCTCTACGATGGCGGTTTCCTTCAAGACCTGAACCAGGAGTTGGAACGGGACGCCGGGAAAGGGCCGGAGGACTACTCCGACGTGCGCCTGCTGTTGCGGGCGGCCGCGGTGCCGGTCTCCCGAAGAGCCTCGGAACTGGAGCGGGTGCTCGACGTGGATCGCTTCATCACGTTCCTCGCCCTTCAGGCGTTGACGGACGACTGGGACGGCTATGGGCGCAACCGCAACAATTACCGGCTCTACTTCGATCCGGCGACAGGCCGGGCCGTGTTCATCCCGCACGGCATGGACCAGCTATTTCGCGAGGCGAACGGCTCCATCCAGCCCCACTGGGCGGGCCTCATGGCGCGCCGGGTCACCGAGGTGCCCGAACTGCAGGCGCGTTATGACGCGCAGCTGCGGGAGCTGTTGGAGCGGCAATTCACCTGGGCCTGGATGACCAATCATTTTGCCGCCGTGGACGTCCGGCTCCAGCCCGCGCTCGCGGACCGCAGTCCTCAGGATCGTCAGGAATGGGCCGACCAGCTCCGGCGCCAATCCAACCGCCTCGCCGCCCGGATCCGGAACGTGCGCCGCCAACTGGATCTGCCGCCCGACCCAGGACTCGCCTCCGCCACCGTGGCCCTGCGGACCCCTCAGCGCCTCGACGGTTGGTCGCCGCGCCCCCAGCAGGGGCGTTCCAGCCTGGACGTGGACACCAACGCCCCGCCGGCACTGCATCTGATGGCCCACCGGAGTGGAACCGCGGCGTCTTTCCGCACCTCCCGAAGCCTGCCGGCAGGCCCCTACACCTTCGAAGCCAGGGTCCGAACCCGGTCGGTGGCGTCCCAGCACGGCATGCCCGGCCGGGGCGCCGGCATTCGCATCAGCGGCTCTGACCGGCAGCACCACTTGGTGGGAGACTCCGAATGGACGTCCGTAAAGTTCGAGTTCGACCTGGACGACGATCGCGAGGTGGAGTTCGTCGCCGAACTGCGGGCTGACCGTGGCGAAGCGTGGTTCGACCTGTCCTCGCTCCGCATCAGCGGACGTATCCCGTAAAGCCGGCGACGGCTCGCGGCGTCCAGATCCCTCACTTCGCCGGACCGAACCCGGCGGCCGGCTGGCCGTCCTCCCCAAGCTTTCCGCAGGCCCAGAGCAGGCCCCGAGCAACCAGGTCGAGATAGCGTCCATCCTCCACCGTGCCGTTGTTGTGACCGAGGGTGGTGGAAAAGACCCGCGCCTTCGCCGGGCCGTACTCGTGGGTCCAGACCACTACGGCATCATTCTGTCCCGGACGATCCCCAGCACCCTGGCGCCCGCGGGCCAGCGGACGGGCCGTGTCCCACACCTTCACGTTGTTATAGAGTTCCTCGTTGATGGTGGTCCAGTTGGTCAGTCCTTTGGTGATCGGGTTCGAGGGAGCTACGAACGAGATCTCGATCGGCTGCTGCGGACCGTGTCCGCTGGACTGCAGGCCCAGATACTCGAACCACAGCGCGTGAGGGGTTCCCGGAACAGCCGGCTGGCCGGGATTGCCGGTGCGGTAACTGTGCATCGCGCAGTGCAGATTGACCCCGGGAAGGCCATCCCGGTGCGGCGCGAGGACATCCCGCACCACCGCGGGATCACTGATATCCGAGCCGCATTCATCGTGCAGCACGACGTCGTATCCCTTGGCGTAGTCCGGACGCCCCAAAATCGGCAGCGGCGGACGCGTGCCGGTGTCCGGTGAATACACGATGTCCACTACGGCGTTGGCCCGGGCCTCCAGGCCCTTCTTCAACAGCTCCTTCTGGGTGGCGTAATCGTGACAGCAGCCCCCCAGCACCAGCAGCACCCGCAGGGGCCGCGGCGCCGCGGCGCTCCCCGGCTTGCGGGCGTAACGCACCAGGATCCGCCCGCTTCCGGGCTCGGTCTTGAGTTCCGGGGGGGCCTTGGTGTCTGTCGTGGGATAGCAGGCCCGCCAGCCGTCCGGTGTCAGTTCGAAAGCCGCCTCGACACGGCGTCCAGCATTGGGCCCCTCGGTCTCGTCTGAAATCAGAAGGGCGGGAGTCTTGGTAAAATCGGCGGTGAACGTTCCCTTCGCCTGGGTATCTCCCATGACGAAGGTGTAGCGTCCGTTCTCAATGGTCACCACCGCAGACGTGAGATCGCCGGGCGGCACCGAGAATCCGTCATATTCGGCATCGGCCACCACCCAGACGCCATCCAGCGACCGCAGGTCGGCCGCAGGAAGGTCCAGGACGATTGCCACCGCGAGGAGCCACCACAGGAGGGATTTCATGCTGAAGTTGAAACAGGAAACCACGAACCCCCCGGTGACGGCAAAAGCAAACTCTGCACCGATTGGATCCGGATTGCGACGCCGGAGCGTGCGGCCACTGGCCTGCAACGCCGCCCTCCACTATGGGGCCGACGCGATCGAAGCCCCCTGCCACAACCCCACCTGCGTCTCCCGGGCCCGCCGATCGGCCCCCTTGAGCAGCACCTGCTCCCGTAGGGGCAGCATTCGAGTGGACTCCTCCAGCCACCGCAGACGCCCGGAGGAAACCAACTCCAACGCGAGGCTCTCCCGATTGGTGCTCCAGTAGAAGAAGCCCCGGGCGGTCCGGTTGGCAGCGGTTTCCGTAAACGCCAGTTGCAGGGGCTTCCCAGCCAGTCGCGAGGCCAGATTGGTGCGGGTTTCGGTGGCAAACTGCCTCCACCGCGGGGCCACCCCCTCCGTCAGCACCCCCCCCAGTCCGGCCAGCCCAACATTCCAGACCGCCCGGTTGGTATCCCGCACCTGGATCACGTTCTCCTCCAGAACCTTGATCACGGTGACCGGCATCAGTGGCATGGGCTCCGGAACGCGATAACCCGCGTCCTCCCATAAAACATAGAGATCCACCCAGGGACGCGCCCAACCGCGGCGCTCCCAGAGCATCCACAGCGCCAGAAGGGCGATCCCGACAACCACCGCCCGGAGCAATCGGTTGAGCGCGACGAAGAGGCTCATGGACGGGAAACCAAGCCCGGATCGTCCGCGCGTCCAAACAACCGGATGGACCGCCGGCGTTTGAGCGGCGGGGGCGGCGGCGCAGGTGGAAGGTTCACCGGGTCCGGCGCTGGCGGCGGAACTCGCAGGTGCGCCAGCAATGCCAGATTCACTTCGGGCACCGGATGCACCTCCGGACGCCGGTCATGGCGCAGAGCGAGGATGTCGTGAGCCCGGACGCAATTGCTCACATGGTTGAACCGCCAGACCTCGCGGGCAAACACACGCTCCAGCCAGGAACACGGACGGGCGTTCTGCATGCCGATGACGAACGCCGCGGGAAGGTTGGGTTCCAGGACCCCCTCGACGAACGCCAGCGCCACTGTCAGTCGGCGCCAGCCCCGCGCCTCGAAATGGCGGATCCAGCGCAGCCGCCAGGAATTGTCCTGCGACGGCGAACCGTCCTTCAGTAACCCGGTCACGGGCCCGGCCACCATCTCCCCCAGCAGGGGAGCCCACGTCAGCGACGCCGCAAACCCGGCAATCACCGCCAGCGCAAACCAACCGGCGTTGGTGATGTCGTTGTTGAGGTTGGCGGAGGATTCCTCGGAGGCCCGGAACAGCACGATCACGAAGGTGCCGGTGAGCACGATGCGAAGAATGAGGAGAATCATGGGAATCAACGGTTGGGATCCGGCTCGAGAATCGGCTGGGACATCACGATGCCGCGAAGCGCCAGGTCGAGCCGCTGGCGGTTGATGGAGTACGCGCGCGCCACCTCCTCCGAGACAATGCCGGCGGCCAGCAACTCCTGCAAATACTGGTCGAAAGAGTGCATGCCCACCGCGTTCGCCGATTCGATGATGCCGGTGAGCAAGTGGAGGTCATTCTCGCGGATGGCTTCCTGGACCCCGGCGTCGCGGCGCAGCAGTTCCAGGCACGGCGTGCGGGTGCCCTCCAGGTTCGGAATCAGGCGCTGGCAGACGATCGCGTTCAAGTTCCGGCCCAGCAGGGAACTGATGTTATCCTTCTCGTCCACGGGATAAAACTCGCGGATGCGCCCGATGGCCTGGGCCACCGAATCCGCGTGCAGCGTGGTCATGACGAGATGCCCGGTTTCCGCGGCCTGCATCGCAGCCCAGATGCTGTCCCGATCGCGGATCTCCCCGACGAAGATCACGTTCGGATCCTGCCGCATGGCGTTCCGGATGCCGTCCGCGAACGACGCTGTGTCAATCCCCACCTCCCGCTGCTCAAAATGCGACTCGGCATCGGTGAACACATACTCGATGGGATCCTCCACGGTCACAATTCGCTGGGCCGACTGCTCGTTGATCTGCTGCAGCATCGCCCGGAGGGTGGTGCTCTTCCCCTGTCCGGTCGGGCCCGTGACCAGAATCAATCCGCGCGGTTCGTTCAACAACTCCAGGAGAGAGTCAGGCAATTGCAACTCCTCCAGTTTGAGCCGATGCTGGGGTACCAGCCGGAACGAACAGGACTGGCTGCCCCGCTGCTTGCTGAAGTTGGCGCGGTATCGGACCTGGCCATGGTAAAAGCTCGCATCGTGCTCCCGCTGGCTGATCACCCGGGCGACCACTTCCTTGGAAAAGCAGTCCAGGAGCCACGAGTTGAGTGCGAGCCCGTCCAAGACCGGAAACTCCGACACCGGAACCGGCCGCAGTTGCCCGTGGACCCGAATCCGATGCGGCTGGCCGGTCCGCAGATGAAGATCCGAGGCTTCCTGCGCCTCGCACCACTGCAGCAGACGCGATAGCCGGGTGCCTGGAGCGACCTGTTCCATGCGTTGTTCGGTTTCGAGCTTCGTTTACGAGCGTAACATTTTCAAGCAGTCAATCCGCCCGTGGTGCTTCCTCTTGGCGGCCGTCTGACGGCAGGTTATGGCACTTGGGGTGCCACGCGAAACACTGAAGAAACGCCGCGAGCGGGCGGAGCAAATCCAGAAGGTGCTCCGGCAGACCTACCCCGACGCGCATTGCGAACTCGACTTTGCGAACCCGCTGCAACTGCTCGTGGCAACGATCCTGTCTGCCCAATGTGCGGACCGGCAGGTGAACCGGGTGACCGCCACCCTGTTCGGGAAGTACCGAACGGCGGCCGACTACGCGAACGCCAGCGAAGAGGCGCTGGCCGCCGACATCCGTACCCTCGGCCTTTTCCGAAACAAGGCGCGAAACATCCGCCTGGCCTGCCAGACGCTGGTGGATCGGTACGGAGGCGATGTTCCCCGGAGCCTGGAGGCGCTGACCTCGCTGGCCGGCGTCGGTCGCAAGACGGCGAATGTCGTTTTGGGCAACGCGTTCGGAATCACCTCGGGGATCGTAGTGGACACCCATGTCGCCCGATTGTCCGGCCGCCTGCGCATCGCCTCGGGCAAAACTCCCGAGGCTATCGAAGCCTCATTGATCCCCCTGGTCCCGAGGGAAGAATGGATCCATTTTAGCCACCGCCTGATCTGGCACGGCCGGCGCCGATGCTTTGCGCGCCGCCCGGATTGCGGCGGATGCGAACTCCGAACCCTCTGTCCGTCCGCGTCACCGTAGCTGGTGACTTCGAAGGCCCATGCGTTGTCATCCTTTCCCGACATCTCCCTTGTCCGTCTGCCGAAGCCGCCCCAGCCTCCTGCGGCCATGACTTCGGCGGAAGCTCTCGAGCTCTTTCGTTCCACCGGCGCCCTTCTCGAAGGACACTTCATCCTCCGCAGCGGCCTGCACAGCCGACAATTCTTTCAATGCGCCCAGGCGCTGCAGCAGATGCCAGTGGTGGAACTTTTTGGCGCCGCCCTGGCCGAGCGGGCGCGCGGCAATCAGGCCGCAACCGTCATTTCGCCCGCTATGGGAGGGCTGGTCATTGGACAGGAGGTCGCCCGCCAGATGGGCCTGCGCTTCATCTTTGCGGAAAAGGAGGAGGGCCGTCTGGTGCTCCGCCGCGGCTTCCGAATTGCCGCCGGCGAACGCTGCCTGGTGGTCGAAGATGTGGTGACCAAAGGGGGCCGTGTTCAGGAAACCATGGACATCGTACGGCAGCAGGGCGGCGTTGTGGCCGCGGTGGCCATGCTGGTGGACCGGTCGGATGGAACGCTAGACTTGGGGGTTCCGACCTGCAGCCTGATCCGCCTGCAAGTCGAAACCTTCGACCCGAATCAATTGCCCCCGGACCTCACCGCATTGCCGGCGGTCAAACCGGGAAGCAAATAACCGGCTTCTCAATCACGGAAGCGCCGCCAGGATTCGTTCCCATTGCCGGCGGTGGGCCGCGGGGGACCCCTCGGTCCAGACCACGAAATCGGCGCGAGCCAGTTTATCCGCCGCCGGCATTTGCGCCGCGTTACGGGCCTGGATTTCCGCGTCCGACCATCCCCGCTCCCGCAGCCGCGCGCGTTGCGTGGCGGCGGTGCAGGCGAGGCATACCACCCGGGTAAACTCGGCGGTGTATTCCTTCTCGAAAAGGAGTGGAATCACCACGGCGGCACGCCTCACTCCGGACTCGCGCCACGCGGCCACCTGCGATCGCCACTGGGCGGCAATCCGGGGATGAAGGATAGACTCCAGCCGCCTCAAGGCGCTGGAGTCCGAAAACACGAGGGAGGCGAGCCGGCCCCGATCGAGTTCACCTGTCTCCAATCGCATCTCCGCGCCGAACTCCTGGATGATCTCGGCCAAGCCGCCCGTGCCGGGGCCACTGCATTCGCGGGCCAGAACGTCCGAATCCAGAAAGGGGACTCCCAAAGCTTCAAGCATCCGGGATGAGAACGACTTGCCCATCCCAATACCCCCGGTGACTCCGATGAGGGTCATGAAAAGCAAACCGCCGCCGAGATCACCGGCGGCGGCTTCGATTACGGGCGAACCACCACCCGGTAGCTCTTGGAAGGCACCCCAGAATCCAACGGGTCTTCTAGGATCATCTTCTGAAGGCCCGTCGAGTTGTTCTTGACCGTGCGGACGATGCTCCAGGCTCCCGACTTCAAATCTGAAGTGGATTGCACCTGGTATGTCTGTCCGGGGGCGGCGTACCACTCCACCCGGAAATAGGGAGGATTCAGCCGCACCAACTCGGCGTGGCTGAACACGACCAGATCGAAGGGAGAGCTGTCCAACCCGTTGACCAGGCCATCGCCATCGGAATCCACAGACATATGTTCGCGGAGCGCCTTCGGCACCTTGACCGTGCTGCCATCCCCCAGCACCACCGTGACCAACGGAATATCGTTTCCGACCTCCGAACCATCCCGGACCCACCGCAGCGTTCCGCCTCCGGCCGTCACATATCCGTCGAGGAACGCCGGATCCACGTTGTCGCTCGTGGAGGCGTAGTAGAGGGTGAACCCCTGGTTAAGGATCAGCGGATTGGCGCCAGCCTGAATGTCGGCATAAAGAAGGTCACTGAGATCCAGACGTTCCACATAGATGGCGTTCGTCCCGGTCACCGGGTTGAACACCAACGTTCCGCCGATCCCAATGTCGAGGGAAAGCACGCCAACGGCCGCATTGTCCTCATAACCGGAGCGGCTCACCCCCAGATCCGACGCCGCCCAAGAGGAGATCGCCTCCACAAACTCGGGAGCCACTACGCGGACGGTCGTGCCCAGCAGGTTGCCGGTGGCCGGCTTGGTCAGCAGGTTAACGCCCCAGGTCGCCGAAATCTCGCCGGGCAGGTAGATACCCCCATCAGAGAGATCCCCGGAAACCGATAGAAATACGAGCCCCTCGGCGCCAATCTGCATTCCGGAAATGTTGGCGTTGCCCGCCTCGAGGAGGACGTCGAATGCGGCATTGATCGAGCCTCCGTTGGCCGCGAACTCGCCAGCGTAAACCTCAGCAAAACCGCCGTCGGCAAATAGGGTTCCGGAGTGTTCCATTCTCTCGGTTTCCAAGACAATGCCCGTCGCCTGAATCGAACCCTCGTTGACCACCGCCGACAGCGGTTGTCCCGGCGCAGTGCCCAGGGACAAAAGTCCGGGCGCAGAGATGCTTCCGGTGTTGGTCAGCGTTTGCAGCCCGGGCAGGTTTGCCGAGGTTATATCAAGCTGTTCAAACAAGCTCAACGAGCCGCTCACGGTGAGATTTTCGGTCTCTCCCGAGAACGTCCGCGTGCGCAGCTCGTCGCGCAGATCCACACTCGTGGCGCGCACGTGGAGATCGTTCACCTGGACCCCCGCCCCCGTGGTCAGATTGTTCTGCACCACGGTGACGTGATAAATGGCCGTATAATTGGTCACGGTCTCGGTTCCGGTGCCTCCATCGCCGCCGCCATCCGTCGGGCAGTCACCCACGATGTCAATCTGGCCGTCCCCGTCTGTATCGCAGCCATCGGGCACGCCATCGTCGTCAATGTCAATCGGCGTCCCAGTGCCGCCGCCGCCGCCGTCCCCGCCGCCATCGTCGGCAGTGCCCGCCGCCTGCCAGGAATTCGTGAAGGTGGTGCTCCAGATGGAAAAGCCCCCGCCGAATCGGGATGGCGATCCCGAAGCGATGTTCTGAACGATGAGGGGACCGTTGGTGGACCCGAGATCGAGGCTGAGAAGCGGGGCATCAATGACGGCTCCGGCAGAAGTGATCAGGTTGTCCGTTTGAATCTTCACCAAGCTCTGTCCCTGGATGCGGGCGTTCCTGAGGGAGAGATTGTTACCGCTAATCATCACCCGGCCGGCCAAGTTGGTGACATTTCCGATCGGGGTGGCGGCGACCGGCACTGTGGATGGATACCGGGCCAAATCCGCGGACCACGTCGCATAGCGATTGGTGGTCACCAGATTGGTCATGGTCATGCCGTCGGGAAACGCCTCGTCCACCCACGTCGTGAACAATCCGGGGTAAAAATCGGTGTTGGGGACGACAGGGCCGACCGGAAACTCAGGAAAGGCGAACGGCGGAAACGCCCGGTATGCAGCCAGATTGAACGGCTTCTGCGAGTTGCCCGTGCGGACGTTCAGTTGAAGCACTTCGTTGGGATCGGATCCCCAGGTATCCTCGATGATAAACTGCTGGACGCGCGATCCACCGGTCTGACTCAGCAGGTCCGGAGCGGTGGTGATGAATCGGACAAACGCCGTATAGGCGGGGTAAGTGGCCGGGTCAAATCCGGGTTCCCAACTCACGTCAATGGCCACATTCGGGTCGGGATTTTCGACAAAGACGATCTCGAACTGCTGGTTGGTCTCCGAAGGCTGCAGCTTGGCGATGAAGGCCAGCGGGTTGATCAAGGTGAGTTGAACAAATGGCCCTCCCGTGTCATCGGGTTGGTCCACCACCTGGGTGTAAATCCGAAACCTTGGGGTTTGGACGATCAATCCTCCAAGGGGATCCGCGGTTGCCAGCGTATTGGGATTGACGCCCGTCTCGCTATAACGCCACCACCGGTCCTGAACGTCGGTTTCCGGGAAAAAATTGGTCTCGCCGCCGATATAGGTGCTGAAAGGAATCGGTCCCTCACCAAGCCGGCTGGAAGACAGATCCACATTGTGTCCGTGAATCTGAATGTCGCCGGCGTAAAAACCCTCCAGCGTGCCCCGATTGATGATATTGGTCGCCTCGATGGTCAGATAGCCGCCGTACATCGGCACGTAAGGATTTGCGAAGAGAAATGCGGAGAACTCAGACGATATCAGCGCCCCCGGACCATTGTAAAATGTGCGGGCTGGAGCCCGCTTTCCATTGTCGTCCACATAGAGGAAGTTGACCCCCGGCGCTGCGGAGATGCTGCCACGGTTGGTATAGGTCAGCGTGTTCTGCGTCTCGTAAGGCAGCACCGGATCCTCATCGGCATCAAACCAGATGCGGATAGTGCCTGTGTTCACGAAGGCGGTGGCATCAATCACCGTCGGTTGCTCCAGTAGGCCCTGATTGAAGAACAGCGGGGCCGGACCGGCGACCACCGCGGCAACACCCGCAAGCCAGGCGAAGAGAAGGAGTTGAAAGTTGCGCATATTATCGGGGTTTAGCCGGTTCGATCAGAACAGCTTGGATTCGATTTCCTCCAATGTGGCGCCCTGTGGATAGACGATGGGAGCATTGGTCGAGCCATCATAGGATCCCCAGACGAAGCCAACGGCGCCACTCTCCTGGGGGGTTTCACTCACGTTGAAAACCCAGGGGCCAACCTTGCTGAATGCAATCTGAACGCCAGGCTCGATAATTCCCGGCCCGGCGGCCGGGCGGGTTCCAGCACCCGGGTTTGCCACCTGGGTAAACACCATTCCATTCACCCCATAGGCATAGGGCTGCGGCGGATCGCCATCCCCCGGAAAGGTACCAAGGTCACCGGCGGTAAACAGCACATCGGGCCGGGTGATGATCCGCTGGGTGAACACCTGGATGGCCACCCCCTGCGCGTTGATGACAGTCTCCGGATAGCGGATGGTCACCGGCGTGATGTACTGTCCAAGCAACGGATCCGTGTCCACGCGGACAAAGGCCACCTTGCCCGGCCCGCCGCGCCCTCCGTTGGGAGGCGCCGCACCCACAATAACATCACCGCCCGCGGTGTTGGTAAATCCAAAGATTCCGCCTCCCACCACATTCCAAGGCGACCCGGGCAGGGGGTTGAGAACTTCGAATCCGACAATGCTCCACGGGGAAGATCCCCCGCCGCTGCTTCCCCCGCCACCTCCGGTCGCTCCCACCGGAGGTGCCTGCCAGTTGACATTGTCGGACCGATACAGGTAGCGGATCGCTCCGGCGTCATCGCGGGTGATCCCGCCTTGATAATAAAGCCCGAATCCTCCAAAAACCTGCCTCGGAGGGCCATAAACCTGGCGGCGCACCCGGGGATCCACAAAGCTGCTTTGCATGCCGGCCAGCGCGATGGCCGTAACATTGGGATTCGCCACATCCACCGAAACCTCCTGGCAGTCCGACCAACTGTCGTCCCCCGCCTTGATGATCTGATATGTATAGAGGGTGTTGTTGACGTAGCTGGAATACAGCCACGTCAAGGGGTCAAAACTCCGCTGGATCACAAAGTATCGAAAAATCACCGGATCGGTGTTGGGAATCGGGCGACGCTCCCTCAAAGTCCAGGTGAACCGCTCGGGACAGGCCAGTCCCATCTGCTGGAGCAGGAGGGAGAGGGCATGAGACTTGACGTCCAGAAGCCGCAACTGCTGCGCCAGCACGTTGAAGCGCGAGATATTCAACGGGAACTCGGACAAGGTCGGGCTCATCTGGGGAACGGTTGGCAGGGCATTAAGCTCCCCCACCGCTGCCTCCACGGCATCCACGCCCGCATCACCGAAAAACTCCTGAAAGATGGAATCGAATCCGTAAACGAGCACCGGCGACCCGATTCGATATTCCTCACCCAGATTCATCGGACCGCCAAGATCCCCTTCTTCGGCGAGGATCGTGAACTGTCCGTAGTTCAACTCCTCCGTCTGGTATTCCGGATCGAACTGCCCCAGCAGCGAGAAGCCATGGGTCCCCACGCTCCCCATCAAAAGGAGTGTCGTTGTGAGAATCAATTTGAAGATCGCGCGCATGATTCAGCGAAGAAGGTTGATGCGATAGTAGGCGTTGGCAGGAGCCTCACCGGCAGGCACCGAATCGGTGACTCCCGCAGCCAGACGCGGAGCACCCAGATCATTCCAGTCCCGGAGATTGTCGGACCATTGGACCTGGTAAATGCCACCCGCCCGGGAGTCCCAGACCAGCAGCGGTCCCTGGGGAGTGCCCACAAGGCGAACCTGGAGCACGCTCGACGCCAATGTTGGATCCGTTCCGGCAAGAAACTCCGTCCGATTGTTGACTCCATCTCCGTCGCTATCCTCGCTCGGCGCCGGCCAAACTCCCGGATTCGATCCGAAATAAAGCCTCTGCCAATCGTCCGGCAGTCCGTCGGCATTATCATCCTCTCCCCAGGTGCCCGCCGACGCAGCCTCTGACGGAGGGGACTTGCGCCCATCGGCCAGGACGTAGGCCAAGCGCAGCGAGACGGTGGTCTGCGGGGCAAGGCCCGTGATGGAATAGCTGGCCGCTGAGGTCCGCACCGGCTCCGTGGCCCCATTCACATAAAGATCATAGCCCACAACGGGCAGGCCCTGCATTTCCGCCCAGGTGGCCTGGATTCGTGACGACGACGCGGCAAAGAGAAACGGCGCAGACGGCGCCGGGAGGGTCGCCACAGGACGCGCATAACGCTGGGCGGCAAGATCCATCCCTTTGGCGATCCCTCCAAAGGTGGACCATACCGCAATGAGGCGGCCATTGCTGTCCGCAGTCACCGTGGCGTGCATCTGGCTGCCGGGAGCCTTCGAATTGACCAGGAACTCGTTGCCGGAAAACGTGCCGTTCAGGTCCATCCAGCGGCCCACGATACCGTCACCGTTGCCGTCACCGCCTCCACTCGCGTACACCACAAGGATCTGATCGTCACTGACGGCCAGGCGGGGAAAGAGTTGGACATCGGTGCGGCGCTGATTGATGAGAAACACCGAGGTCACCGGAGTTCGATCTCCCCACATACGTCCGCAAATGTCCCACAGGTATCGGGAATCCGCGTCCTGATGCTCCGCCCATGACACCACGAACCCCGCCCCCGGCAATCCGGCAACTGTGGGCGTGGCGCATGGACGCTCGGAGGTGTTCACCACGAACTCATCCCCCAAGGACGCTCCGCCGGCGCTGAACCGCCGGGCGAAGACATCCACACTATTTTGGAAGCGTTGCTGCTCAGAGATCCAGACGACAATCAGGTTTCCGTCACCAGTCGCCGCGACCACAGGATCCCGTTGATGATAATGGGATTCCTGATTGATCTGGAACGCCTCACCGATTGGCGTTCCCGAGGCATCCAAACGCCGCGCCTGAACAGCACTCATGCTGCCATCCACTCCGTCGGCGCTCCAGACGACCAAGGTTGTCCCATTGCCGGCCAAGGCGACGCTGGGATTTCGATTGTCAGAGCCGGCCGCCGAAATGGTGAACTCAGGGCCGGCAAACTGGCCGTTGGCCCGGAGCACTCTGCCCGCGATGCGCTGGGCATCCCGGACCCCGCTCTGCCAGACAATCAAATTGGATCCGTCGGGGAGGATGGCCACCTGTGGATTCTGCTGATCGCCAACACCATCTTCATTCACCCGGAGGGAACTGAGTCCCGCCAACTGACCGCTGAGACGGCGGGCGCTGATGCCAAGACCGTTGCCATCGGTCAGGTTGTCATGCCACACCAGACACCCGCCATTCGACCGAAAGGCGAGCGACGGCGCCAATTGGTCTCCCAAGGGACTTCCAGCGGGCGCATACTGGGTCCCCTCTGGGACCAGCGGAACGGAATCAGCTCCGGAAACTGGGAAGAGGGCTGCCGTCAGCAAGCCAACCAGGAACGCCGGCAACCATCCGGACAAGGCGTCGGTCTGGCAACGTTCGTTGAGAATCTTGTGGAACATAGCGCTCGACGAATTCAGTGCGACGCGTGCGGAAACCTAGGCGTCTCGTTCACTACCGCAAACTGTTGTTGGACCATTCGTGGGAGGGGCCGGTGTCGTCGCCCGAAATCGGGCAAGCCGCCGGCCGTGAACCTTAGTTGGCCTTAAACCCTGTCTGCGGAGGGACCGCATTGATGTCATAGGGCATGTTGTTCGGGTCGTTCACCCGCTTGCCCGACGGATCAAGAATGGTGGGGGTCACAAAGATGAGCAGATTCTTCTTCTGCGTCACCGAGGCCTCGCTGGTGAACAACCGCCCGAACAGCGGCATGTCGCCGAGCACCGGCACCTTGTCGCGCTGCTTCGTGGATTCCTCGGCGATCAGGCCGCCGATGACCACGGTCTGGCCGTCCCAGACGATGGCCGAAGTGACCACCTGCCGTGTACGCAAACGGGGCAGCGGAAGGGCCGCTGTGATGGGAATCCCGAGGCTGTTTCCGGCCACGGATTGCGCTTGGGGATTGAACGGACCCGGGTCGTCGTATCCGACAAACTCGGTGAAGGACGGGATGATGGTCATCTGGATAGACACATCATCCGCGGAGACATAGGGAATCACGTTCAACTCGGGACCGAAGGGAATGGCCTGAACCAAGTACGTGATCGTGGAGCCCACCCCGCCGCCACCGTTCTGGAAGCCGGTGGTGCCGCCGGTGTTGCCGCCGCTGGAGTTCTGCTGGAGATCCACCCCGGTCACGACCGAACGGACGTCGGCCACCACGACCTGCGCCTGGCGTCCGCTTAGGGTGGTCACCTTCGGCGTCGCCAGTACGTCCACACCCGACCGCTGCTCCAGCGCGGAGATCACGATCCGAAACTGGGGGTCCGTCAGGATGCCGGTGATGGTCGCGACCGTCGGAATCGGCGTCGTGTTGCGGTTCAGGTCTGTGTAGGTGTTGCGAACCCCAGAGGTCAGATTTCCGTCCGTGGCGGATGGAGGAATGGTCGTATCGAACAGATTGATCGGCGTGCCCGAACTGCCGTCCGAAAAGGGGACTCCCGGGAAGGTGCCGTAGGGATTCCCGGTGGAACCGGAAGCCTGGGGGTTGCCATAGGTTGGCGCCGTGCCGCCCTGCCATCCCACCTTGCCGCCGCCGCTCAACCAATTTCCAAGATAATACTGGAACCCGAGCGCCTTGGCATCCGATTGAGTCACCTCGGCAAAGCGAGCCTCGATTTCAACCTGCGGGGGCGCAACGTTCAAGGTCTGGATCGCGCGCTCAATGATGTCCAGGTCAGAGAGTGTGGCCCGGACAAACAAGATCCCGGTGCGGTCGTTGAAGAAGAGGGCCTTCTGGTTGGCGTTCGGATCCAGCGGCTGTCCGTTCGGTCCCAATTGCTGCTGCTGGGCGAATCCGCCCCCTGCGCCATTCTGGCCAGGAATGATGGTCTGCGGAAAATTCACGCCGCAGGCCGTGAAAAACTCGCGGACCAGGATGCTGACGGTGGCCATGTTGTTGGTCCGGGTGACCTTGCTGATGCCCACTCCACCGATGCCACCGGCGCCGCCGCCCACTCCACCGCCCCCACCGCCCCCACCGCCCCCAAGACCGCCACCAAATCCGCTGCCGGTCGGATCCACTCGGGGGACGCTGAAAACGCCGCTTTGGCCGTTCTGTCCTCCGCCGCCGGCGCCACCGCCACCGCCCGCGCCGCCTCCCTGACTCCCGACCGTGATGTTGCCGAAGGGGAATCCCACAACAGCCTCCATGCCCTGGAGGAACGTATTGGGATTGACCCGGAAAGTCCGGGTGTAAAGCGAAGGCGCCTCTTGGAGCTTCTGGGTGAACACCACGGCGTAGTCCTCCACCGAATACTTCAGCGGTCGCTCAGCCACTTTCGCGATGGCATCAATGGCATCCGCGAGCCGGATGTCGCGCAATGGCGGATTGATGCGAATGATGACGTTTTGCAGGTCCACGGGTTCCGCCGGCGCGGCCGGAATGACCTGGCCGGTGGTGGGATCAATCTGGTTCACGGGCTGCACCGCCGCCGAATCCATTGTCGAGTTGATGATGAAGTTGAGGCCCCGCTTCTCGGGGTCACGGGCCCGGGCCTGCTCATCGAGGTACTTAACCACCTCGCTCAACGGCACGCCGTCGAACTTGATCTCGTTCAGAACGATGCGGTCGAGCTTGGCATAGATCGCCTGGCGAAGGCGGCTGGTGTACACCTGATTGGTGCGGGCGAACGGATTGTGATCCGGCAACTTGTTCTTGGGCGCCTGCCATGCCTGCTCGACTTCGAGCAACATGTTACGGGTTGTCAGCTTCTTCTCCTCGGAGGCCCGGCTGAACCGAGCCTGCTGGAGCAACTCGAGATAGTAACGGGCGGCCTTGTTCTCAGGGTTCAGCGCCCGGGCTTCCTCGAGAAGCTTCTCTGCGTCGTCCAACCGGCCCATCTCGTACATCAGCTTGCCGTCCTGGGCGAGCGTGGCGGCCTTGAGATTCTGAGTCTGAACCTCGGGGATCACCGCCAGCGCAGCGTCACTGGGAGTCTTGCCGACGAGCTCCGCCATCCGCTGGTCGTTCTCCTTCTTGAAATCCACCGCGGCGACATTGGAAGGATCCACCCGCACCGCCCGGCTGATCTGAACGTTGGCTTCGCGATAGTCCCCGCGATTGGCGGCGGATTCAGCCAGCTTCAGGCGCGCACCGGAAAGCCCGACGCGCACCTCGGCGCGCTCCTTCTCCGAGGCGGCCCCCAGTTGATCGCACAGGGACCATGCATCCTCGAAAAGCTTCGCGGAGGCCATGTAGTCCTTCACATTGCCGGCGGCTTGGGCGGCCTCGATGGTCTTGCGCAGCAGAATCAGCTTCTCCTGCCGGCGCACTTTTTCCTCCTCCGCGGCCTGTTCGGCGGACTGGGCAATGACGGCGGGCGCGACGGCGCAAAGCAGCAGCAGCAGACTGAGGAGACGTGACAGTTTCAACATGGTGGATGCGGTTGAAAATCGGGGAGAAACGGAGGGAGCGGAATGATGACAGGATCAGGGGGTGGACAACTTGATGGTTGTCCGCGTGCCGTTCGGGGCCGAGACTACGACTTCATCTTTACCAATGGCAACAATCTTGTAGGCGGTGCCGGCGATGGTGATGGAATCGTCCACGCGGCGCGCCGGAAAATCCTTCGCCTCGAACTTAAGATCCGCCTGGTAGCCGCGCGGCCGCGAAAACGGTTTGTCCTTCTGCAGCGTTGCGCGTTCCCCGCCCTCGATCAATTCGATCACCACCTCGCCAGCGGACTCCTTGGGCCCGCGCACCTCGCGGAGGTAGAACCAATCGTTCTTGGTGCCTTCGGTGAGCGAAATAGTGATGGGACGCCGGTTGGATACCTTCTTTTCGTAGTCTCGGGTGACGCTGAACTGGTACCGGTACGGATCCCCGGTTCCGGTCGGCCCCAGATACACAAGGGTAAGATTGAGCGGCTTGGTGCCCACCAGCTTCACCACGCTCGCCAGATCCAAACGCGGATCCGGCCTCGGCGTGCCATCGTTACCCCGAATCCAGCGGATTGGATTGAAGACCGAATGCCCTTTGGAGAGGTCTATCTGGTACGGCTGGCTCAATTGCTGCAAGGCGGCGACATCGTTGGTGAGGTCCACCGGTTTCAGCGGCTTCTTCTTGGTGGCCCCCGTCTGATTCAACTGTTCGGCAAGCGACGTGCGCACGCTGTCCACTTTCTGGACGAGCCAGAAGGCCGTGCCGGCCACCACCAACAGGACCACGCTGAGAATCAGTTTTTCGTAATGCTTCTTGAGAAAATCCATGTCGGCCGGTGCAAAAGGTTATTGGGTCTGGGCGGCGGCATCGTCGGGTGCAGGGCCTCGTCCCTTGTCTTTCTTTTCATCCTTCGTCGGGAGCAAGCTCACCACCTCGAGACCCATGGTAATGCGGAGCGGTTTCTCCTCGAGCACGGTTTCTCCAGGGCGACCGGCGGTGGCTGTCGGAGTCGGAGCCGTCGGGGCCTGGAGCTGCTGATACCGGTTCATCATCCCGTAGCGCCGCGCGAGCGCCGGATCCATGCCCGGAGGAAGGCCGGGAATCGTCATGGGCATAGCGGCGGACGTCGGATTGGAGTCGAGCGACCCGCGCTCCACATTCAGCGTCTTGAGCACGAAAGCCTGGGGAGAGTTGATCAGCCCGACCATCACATTGGCGAGTTCTTGGCTGTGCCCCTGAAAGACCATCTCGTAGGGATACGTCACCGTGCCCAAGGTGCTGTTGGTGCTCACCTTCTTGTTCAGCAAGTCGCCAGTTCCGACCATCTCGTTGGTGCCGGCAGAAGCCCGCTTGAGCGAGACGAGCGAATGGGCCTTGGCATCGAAGAGCACCCGGCAGAGCGAGGCGAGATTGTCGAGGTGAGCGGTCAACGGCACCAGGGAAGCGGCCGGGAGCTGCAGTTGCTTCCGCTGCTCCTCGAACGTGAAATTGTACTTCTCCGGCAGTTTGACGCCGGCGCGCTCCGCCTCCCGGGACAGCTCGGCAATCGTGGACTCGAGCTGCGACTTGAACGTGGCGTTGTCGAGGCCCTCCGGAAGCTGGCGCTCGAGAAACTTCTTGCGCGCCTCCCGAATGAAGCCGTTCACCCGCTCCTCCTCCGAACGCGCCAGATCAATGTTCGGCTGCTCGGGATACGGATCGCGCTTCACCAGATCATCCAGTTGTTGCTTCTTGGCCTGCAGTTCGCCATCCGCGGCCGAGGACTCCGCCATGGTGCCGAGCGAGTACCAGATGCCCACGCCGAGCAGGACAACGGCGACGGCGAGACCCGCGACAAATCCGAGGTTCTTCTTGACCCACTCCATATCAAAGCTTGATGGGACGCTTCAGTTTGACCTTGAGGGGAAACGAGAAGGAGACCGCGTTGTCCGCTCCCTGATCCAAAGTGCCCGACAGCGTCGTGTCATTCTCGTCAAACAGGGGGCAGGCCTTCATCGCCCTCTCCACTTCGTAGGCGATCTCGCCGTTGGCCTGCGGATTCACATTCACCGCACGCACCGTGAGGTTCACCACGGAAATTTCGTTGGTATTGGCGGCTTCCTTGGATTTTGCCCGCCCGCCCCCAGCGTCCGCGGCGGCACCACCTTCACCTTCCCCCTCCGCCTTGCGCGGGAGCAGCCCGTATCGGCGGGCCAAAATCGGGTCCCTCATGTAAAAACTCATGGCGTTCGCAGCGGGATCCTCCTCGGCAGCCGCCACGGCCGGTGTCGAGGGTTCCGTGGACAACAAAGTGTCCACCCAAATGCTGACGGGAGCCCCCAAGCGAGTGCGCACGGTGCCTTCCGTGCCCTTCAGGATGCCACCGATATTGGAAACGATCTCCGCCCAGTAGGCCTTGTCCTTCAGCCACAAACTGTACTGGTTGGCGTCGTCCACCGCCTTCTTGAGCTTGCCTTCTGCCGCCTCCAACTGGTTCTTCTTGCCCTCCAGCGGCTGCACCTGCTCCTCGATTTTGGCCAAACCGTCCCGCTCCACCGCGGTCACCTTGGAAAAGAACCAGCCGACGGCGAAGGCGCCCAGGACCGCAGCATAGGCGGCGGCGAGAAGGAAGGGTTTCTTGGCGTTGAACTGCTGCCGCATCAGCGATGCTTTGGGCATCAGGTTCAACTCGACCGGGCACTGGGCGACACTGCGCAGGCCCAATCCGACCACCTCGCCGAACTGCGGTGCGACCGGCTCCAACTGCGCCACATTGACCCCCGGATCCATCTCGACGCTGCGGAAGGGGTTCATGAACTCCACCGGCAACGCCAGCTTCTCCTCGAAGAACTGCGCCGCATAAGGCATCAGCGAACCGCCGCCGCAAAGGTACACCCGGACGGGAGCGGCACCGCCCTGCTGGGTTCGGTAGAACTGGATGGTCTGATTGACCTGCAAGTGCAAGCGGGTTAGCACGTTGCGCGCCACCTTGGAGACGGCCGCAACCCGGGGATTGTCGGGTTCTTCGTACGCGCCTCCCAGGCTGACAAAACCCTCAGCCAGTTTGAACTTCTCGGCTTCGTCGAAGCGCAGCTTGCCCTCCGCGGCGAACTCCTGTGTGATCGCGTTGGCCCCGACGTTCACGCTGCGCGCATAGTATTTGTTGGCCTCGAAGAGCAGCACATTGCTGGTTTTCGCGCCCACATCAATCAGCAGGCTGCATCCCTCCACATCGCCATAGTTGTAGCGGAAGGTGTTGGCGAGGGCGCCAATGGAGGCGTCCACTACCTGCATCTTGAGGCCTGCCGTCTCGCCGGCGCCAAACAACTGCTTCTCAACAATGTCGGTCTTGACCGCCACGAGCAGCACTTCGAGCTCCCCGCCCGAACTGGTCCCCAAGATCTGGTAGTCCCACGCCGTCTCGGCCAGGGGAAAGGGAACGTTTTGCTGCGCCTCGTACTGGATGATCTGGGTCACCTTCGAGGTATCCACTGGCGGCAGCTTCACGAACTTCGAGAAGACCTGGAATCCCGGGGCGCACAGGTTGACGCTCTTCGCCACAAACCCGCCCTCGGACAGCAATTCACCCAGCGCCTTCTTCACCGCGGCTTCGCGCGCGGCATCCTGCGATCCGGCGAGTCCCAGCGGTTTCAGTCCGAACCGCAACAGCTTCAAGCCGCTGCCCTCGACAACTTCGAACTCGGCTGCTTTCAGGCATCCAGCCCCGAAATCAACCGCCAGAAATGTTTTTGACGACTTTAACATGGGGACAGGTCTCCCACCGCTCGCTGCCAGTCACGAACCCGTCTGGAAAGCTCCAGTCGGCAACCAAAAATGGCGAAAGCGACCGGGTAGGTAAGAAAAGCGTTCATGCGGGTCAAACAGAAAACCCTTGGTAACGGGAAAAAATTACAACTGTGCACGGCTGGCGCGCAAGCCGATTATCGTGAAAATCGCCGGCGCCACAGGAAGACGCGCTCGCGTCCAGCACGGGACGCGAAGGATCGCGGAACCCAATGCCGGAGGAGTTCGAAGTCCCCATCGAAGCGCCCGCGCACTTCGTTCACCGTGACGCCAAAGGGCGGCCCCTCGGCGCCGGACGGCTGGAGGTAATGAACGGCCAGGAGGTGGCCCCCCGGACGCAGCCATCGCGCGGCGGAACGGACGTAATCCTCGCGACGCCCCGGTGGAATCGCGCAGAAGAGCGTGTGTTCAAACAGCCAATCCATGCGCCCCATCCGCTCGCCCGGGAGATCCGCCAAAAAATCCCCGGCACGGAAGCAGACCCGACCGAGACTTCCGGCCAGGGTCCGGGCCTCCGCCATCGCCGTCGGAGCGAGGTCGAGTCCAACGACGTCGAATCCGGCGCGCGCCCAGGCCCGCGCGTCGTGCCCCCGTCCGCAACCCGGCACCAGCACCGATCCCCGGCGGGGCAGGTCCGCCGGCCAGTCGGCCAAAAAATCCTCCAGCGCCGGCGCGACCTCCCCGTGATCCCATCGCGTGTCGCGCGCCTGGTACAAGGCATCCCAGTCCACGGATCGCTCCAGGGGACGCCCGGCATTCATCAGCCGATTCCAATCCCAGCCCTCCAGCGAATCCACCGCCTCCGCGGGCGAATGCTCCAGCAACTCCGGCAGGGACTCCCCGCCCGTGGCCACCGCCAGGCACCGGGCACCGATGGCGCGGGCGCATTCGATGTCGGCCCGTGTGTCGCCCACCACCACCACTTCGTCGCCCGCCAGCGTCCGCTGAAGGTGGGCCGAGCCTCGTCGCAGGGCGATGCAGGCCAGTTCGTTGCGATCCAGGTGATCATCTCCGAACGCGCCCAGGACGAACGACGACGCCAGTCCATGGGCCGCCAGTTTCAATCCAGCCCCCAGCCGGATGTTGCCCGTGAGCAGCCCCACCGCCGGTGGCTCGGAAAGCGGCGGCAGGGAATCCATCAAGGCCGCCACGCCCGGGCAAAGCGTCCCGGGATGCCGGTGAAGCTCCTCGTCGAGGAAGAAGACGTAGGCATCGAGAAAGCGCTGCCGTTCAGCCTCCGTGTCCGGCAACCCGTGCGCCTGGAGGAACTGGCGGACGATCGAGCCGTCGGTTTGCCCGTGGAATCGGATGTCCCGGGTGCCATCAGGGATCCCGAAAAGGCGATCCGCCACCCGGGCAAAAGCCCGGACGCCCGCGCCGCCGGTGCGGATGAGAGTGCCGTCAATGTCGAACAGGACCAACCGCGTCGTCACTCCGACAGCCTGGCTCGGCGCGATGCGTCGGGCCAAGGCCGTTCTACGCCCGTCTCCAGGGCGATCCGCACGCGATCCCGGGCCAACTCGACCAGGCGCCGGTCCCGGGCCAGATCGCCAAACCGCAGCCGGGGAATCCCGCTCTGGTCGCGCCCCACCAGATCGCCGGGGCCTCGCAACCGCAGATCCTCCTCCGCCAACCGGAAGCCGTCCGCACACGCCGCCACCACCCGCAATCGTTCCAAACCTTCGGGAGTGGCCCCCGGACCCGCCAGCAGGATGCAATGCGACTCCAGCGATCCGCGGCCAATGCGCCCGCGCAACTGGTGCAATTGCGCCAGACCGAACCGCTCCGCATTCTCGATCAACATCACCGTCGCGCTCGGCACGTCGAGGCCCACCTCAATCACGCTGGTCGCCATCAAGACGGCGACCTCGCCCTTCCGGAATGCCGACATCACCCCGGCCGTCTCCTCCGCGGACATCCGGCCATGCACCATCCCGACCGCATGGGGTGACAGCGCCTGGCGCACAGTTTCGAACTCCCGGGTCACAGCCTTGAGATCTTCGGATTCTGCCTCCGCCACCCTGGCGTACACCAGATAGGCCTGATGTCCCCGCTCCAGTTCCCGCCGGATGAACACCCAGACCTTGGGCAGCGCTTCCCGCGTCCGGACGTGGGTCCGGATCGGACACCGCCCTCCCGGCACCTCGTCCAGCAGGCTGACATCGAGGTCACCATAGACGGTCAGCCCCAGCGTTCTGGGAATCGGTGTCGCCGTCATGACCAACAAATGGGGATAGCGTCCCTTGCGCAGCAGCCGGTCGCGCTCGGCCACGCCAAACTTGTGCTGCTCGTCAATGATCACCAGCCCCAGTCGGTCCATTTGAAACGCGTCCTGCACCAGCGCCTGGGTCCCCACAACGACTCTGGGGCCGGAGGCTGAAAGCAAGTCATCCTCCGTACCGGGCGATTTCCGGCTTCCCGTGTGGATCTGCACCGTGACGCCGAACCGGGACAAAGCCCGTCCAAAGACATCGGCGAGTTGTCCCGCGAGGAGGTCCGTGGGGGCCATCACTGCCACGTGATAGCCGGCTTCCAGGGTCATCAGCGCCGCGCAGACCGCCACCAGCGTCTTTCCCGACCCCACGTCCCCCTGGAGCAAACGCCGCATGGGAACCTGGCCACCGAGTCCGGACCGGATCTCCCGCAACACCCGCGTCTGCGCTTCCGTCAGCTGGAACGGCAGTGCTGCCAGGAAGGGGCGCATCCAGCGGTTGTCGCCGGCGCAAGGCAAGGCCGTGGCGTTGCGCTCCAGGTTCCGCCGACGCCGCTGCAAGGCCCATTGCAACTCCACGAACTCGTCCAGCGCCAGACGGCTCCGCGCCCGCCCAGCGTCGGCGAGGTCCTCAGGGAAATGGACCTGCCGGATCGCCGTTCGGCGGTCCGGACACGCCCCCGCGGCAAGCCCAAGCGTCAGCGACCCCGGCTCCTCGGGCGGAGGCAACTCCAGTCCGGAGAGGTTCAACGAGGGATACGGTTCCTCGATCTGATCTCCAAAGCGCTCCAACGCCTGCCAGGTGAGCGACCTCAGCGCCCGCTGAGTCAGACCTTCGGTGGACGGATACACCGGCACCCAGCGGTTCAAGTGCACCGACTCTTCGCCGTCGGCCACCAGCTTTTCGGTGTCCGGATGGTTCATCGTGCGCGGGCGCAGCGAGTGGACGTGCCCAAAGACGAGCAGATCATCCCCGACCGAGAAGCAGCGCTCCAGAAAGGGAAGATTCCACCACCGGCAATGAAGGCGGGCGGTGCCATCCTCCAGGATCAATTCGAAAACCGACTTGCCGCTCCGGAAACGGTTCACCCCGGCCGCCACGACGCGTCCCCGCACCGTCGCCGCGGCTCCCTCACGCACCTCGCGGATCGTCATGAAGTGCCGCCGGTCCTCGTATCGTCGCGGTCCATGGAGCAGCAGATCGCCCACGGTCCGGAGGCCCAACCGCTCCAGTTGAACCAGACGGTCGCTCCCCACCCCGCGAAGCACCTGGACGGGCGATGCCAGTCCAACCGCCGGCTCCGCAGCCATCTTCGGGAGGTCACGCGCCGGTGAATTTTTCGGGCCGTCCACGCCCCGGAGCGTGCCGCATCCACTCGTTTCGGGCGATTCGCAAAGCCGGGGTTGGAGTCAAAAAAGATTCAGTAGCGAATTGATGGGGGCGCATGCGCCTCGCGTGCGCCGAATGGGAACACAGAACTGCAAGTGGGACGTGTAAAGCCTCGCTGTCTGTACGAGGCGCGTGTGCTCCCCAGGAGAATCCGTGAACTCCGTGTCTTCCCCCCTTCCGCGGGCTCCGCATTGCGCCGCTGCGCTCCCGCGGTCACTGTGGTCCGCATCATGGCATTGTTGGAAATCACAGATCTGCGCAAGAGCTACCGGGCTCCGGACGGCACCTGCCATGAGGTGGTGTCCATTCCCCGGTTCACCCTCGAATCGAAGGTCCAGCTCGCCCTGAGCGGCGCCAGCGGCTCGGGCAAGACCACCTTTCTCCACCTGATCGCCGGCATTCTCACGCCGGACTCCGGGCGGATCGAACTCGACGGGCGATTGATGTCCGCGTTGCCTGAGGCTTCCCGGGATCGGCTGCGGGCGGCCGACATCGGTTACATCTTTCAAACCTTCAACCTTCTTCAGGGATTCACAGTGCTGGAGAATGTGCTCCTGGGGATGAGCTTCGGTCCAGGCGCGGACCGAGGGCGCGCCGCATCATTGCTCGAGCGGGTGGGTCTGTCGCACCGGCTGCACCATTTCCCCCGCCAGTTGTCCACCGGACAGCAGCAGCGGGTCGCGGTCGCCCGGGCGCTGGCGCATCGCCCGAAGCTGGTCCTCGCCGACGAACCGACCGGCAATCTCGACACCGCGAACGCCCGTGAAGCGCTGGCGTTGATCCGCGAGACCTGCTCGGAGAATGAGGCGGCCCTGCTGCTGGTGAGCCACGATCCAGCGGTGCTCGACGGCTTCTCCCAGCGGCTCCCGCTCACGGAGCTAAACCGCGCCGCCAACACGCCGGTGACGGGAGGTGCCCGGTGACCCTCTGGCTCATCGTCCGCCGCAGCCTCCGCCAGCACGGACTCTCGTCGGTGGTCACGGCGATCCTCATCGCCCTTGCGGGCGGCCTGCTGATGTCCGTGTGGGCCGTGCGGCGCCAGGCGCATGCCACCTTCACGGGACAGAGCGGCGGTTGGGATGCCGTGCTGGGCGCACGCGGCGCGAAGCTGCAACTGGTGCTCAACGCCATTTTCCACCTCGAGGCGTCGCCGGGAAATCTGCCCTACGAGGACTACCTGGCCATCTCCAGCAATCGCGCCGTGGCCGCGGCCATCCCCCTGGCGGTCGGAGACAATTACCTGGGCTACCGCCTCGTGGGCACGCTGACCAACCTCTTCGGCGTCGAATACCGCCCCGGCGTCTCCTTTCGCCTGGAGCCCGGCGGACGCCTCTTTGAGGACGGCTACCGCGAGGCGGTCCTGGGCAGCTTCGCGGCGCGGCGGCTCGGGCTGAAGCCGGGCGACACGTTCAAGCCCTACCACGGGCTGAATTTCGATCCGAAAGCCCAGCACGACGACCAGTACACCGTGGTCGGCGTGCTGGAGCCTTCGAACACCCCGTCGGACCGCGTGATCTGGATCCCGCTGGCCGGCTTGCAAAACATGAGCGGACATGACCCCGCCACGGCGACCGATGTGAGCGCCGTGCTGGTGAAGCTCCGGACGCCGGTAGCCGGGCAGCAACTGGACATGCTCTACAACCGCCAGGGCAACCGACTGACCTTTGCCTGGCCGATCGCCCGCCAGATGGCGGATCTCTTCGATAAATTCGGCTGGTTCGACGCCGTGCTGGCAATGGTTGCCTGGCTGGTGGCGCTGGTCGCGGCCGGCGCAGTGCTGGCGAGCCTGTACAATTCCATGAGCGCCCGGCGCCGCGACCTCGCCATCCTGCGCGCGCTGGGAGCCCGCCGCCGCACGGTATTCGCCGCCATCGTGCTGGAGGCCGCGACCATCGCCGCCGCGGGCATGGTGGCCGCCTACGGCATTTACCTGGCGATCCTCGCCGGGGCGTCGGCGGTGATCCGGGCGCAGACCGGCGTGGTGCTCGATCCCTTCGCTCCCGATCCGGTGCTAGCCTGGGCGCCGCTGGCCATGATCGGACTCGGAGCGCTGGCGGGCATCGTTCCGGCGTTCAAGGCCTACCGCACCGACGTGGCGTCAAGCCTGGCGCCGGAGTCCTGAGAAAGGATGAAGGATGATGCCCCCTTCACCCCAGCCCATGGCAGAGGACGACTGACCGGTGACAACGAACCAAGAACAAGGAACCAAGCCCCCGACTCCCGGTTTACAGCCTCCGCGAAGCTGCTACACCTTGGCCTGCATGAAGCATCGTTCCGCCGTCGTCGCCGTTCTGGGCATCGCGTTGGCCTGTTTGGGGCCCTGGGGTTGCGGTGATTCTGGGCATTCCCATTCCGAAGACACCCACGCCGCCGGCGGTCACGCCCATGAGCCCAAGTATGGCGGCAAATTGATCGAGCTGGGGGATCACGAGGGGAACGTCGAACTGGTGTTCGACTCCGTCGCCGGCAAGCTCACCCTCTACGTGCTCGACGCCCATGCCGAAAACTTCGTGCGACTCCCGCTCCAGGCGATCCCCGTGACGGCCGACGCGCCGGGCGGACCGAAAACCTTGGTTCTCAAGCCCGTCCCCAACCCCGCCACCGGAGAAACGCCGGGCAACACCTCGCAGTTCGAAGGGGTCGAAGAGTGGTTGAAGGCCAGTCCGAAAGTCGCGGGTCGAATCCAGGAACTGCCGGTGAAGTCCAAGACGTACCGGGACATCGCTTTTCAACTGCCTTAAATCCATCGTCATGAAGTCCGTTTCCCTGTTCCTGTCGATCACCCTGCTGGGACTCTCCACGGTCGCCGCCCAGACGCCTCCCCGCGGGGAGCCGATCAAGCCGCTGGCACCCAAGGGCGAGCCGATCAAGCCGGCCACCCCTCCTGCAGACCCCACCCCCGCGCCGCCTTCCGGTGAGGCCCCGCCCGCCCCTGCGGACGGTGTGGCAACGGTGGGCTTCGATAAGCTGAGCGCCTTCAAATACGAGGTGCCTGAGGAAGGAACTGGCGCCGCGGCGCCCGCCACGGATCCCGACACTCAAATTCCCGAATCAGTAAGGGCCTACAACGGCAAGCGGGTGGCCCTGAAGGGGTTCATGCTGCCACTCAAAGTGGAGCAAGGCCTGGTGACCGAACTGCTGATCATGCGGGACCAGTCCATGTGTTGCTACGGTACCGTGCCCAAGATCAACGAGTGGGTCTCGGTGCGCATGACCAGCAAAGGGGTCAAGCCCGTGATGGACCAGGCCATCACCATGCAGGGCACCCTGAAAGTGGGGGCCATCCGTGAGAACGGCTACCTCGTCGGCATCTACCAGATGGACGGCGAGAAGATGGACGGCCCGGCCGGTCTGTAGGATCTCCGAGAGGAGCGCGACGCTCGGCGCCGGTTTGGATTCGCTGGCGGCAGGGAAGCCGCGGATTTCAAGGATTCTCATGGAGAAGAAACGAGGCCTCTCCGTGTCTCAAAATTTTGGCCGCAGGCGGGTTCTTCGGCGGTCGCCGCCACGGACGCATCACGCACCTACCCGGGGTTGCCAGAGGCGGGATCGAGCAAAGCCAATGAGTGAATCCCTCACCCCTCGTCCCTCTTTTCCCACTTCCTCGGCGTCCGCTCAGGCAAGGCGGTGTCGGCCTTGGCGTGGTAGGCGCCGGAGCCAAAGGCCGCGTTGGCCGCCTCCTCGAACTCCACGGTCGGCATGACGGAAAAATGCTCGTGGCACTCGAGGAAGGCCACGGGGCCGCCGGTCAGGCGCAAACTCAAAAACAAAGGCACCGAGCCCCGGTTGGCCTCCACCAGCGTCCGCACTTCCTCCAGTCGCGCCCTTGAAAGTCCGTCGGCCGGCAGCCGCAAATGCACCTGTCGCGTGTATCGGCGCGGCGCGTCGGTCAGCCGCAGCACCTCCTGCGGAAAGAGTTTCGGGCGATCCTCCCCCGTGTTGACTTCAGCAGTCACCAGCAACGGGGCATTTTCGGCGATCACCGGACGGTATCGGTCGTAGTTCTCGTTCATCAGCAGCACCTGAACGCTGCCGGTGAGATCCTCCAGAGTGACCATCGCATACTTGCGGCCCGACTTCTTGCTGACGCCCTCCTGCACCGCGCCGACCAGCCCGCCAACCCGGGCCATGGCGCGATTCTCCAGCGTGGCCAGCGACTCAATGGTGTGGGTGGCATAACGCGCCAGCAGGGACTCGAAGGGGCGGAGCGGATGCCCGCTCACGTACATCCCCAACAACTCCTTCTCGGCGGCCAGCTTCTGGGACACCGGCCACTCCTCAAGACTTGGCGCCTTGGACGGTGCCGCCGCCAGCTGGCTGTCGAAGGCCTCGAAGAGCGACACCTGCCCCTTGGCGCGGTCGGAAGCCAGCGAGCTGGCCCGGCTGACCGCGCCGTCCAGATGGGCCATCATGGTGGCTCGGTTGGCCCCCAGCGAATCGCAGGCGCCAGCCTTGATCAGGCATTCCAACGCCTTTTTGTTCACCGCCCGCAGGTCCACCCGCTCGCAGAGGTCCTCCAGCGTCGTGAAGTGTCCGCCGGTCTTCCGGGCCTCCAGAATGGATGTTACCGCAACCTCGCCCACGCCCTTGATGGCGGCGAGTCCGAACCGGATGCGGCGCTCCCCCGCCCCGTCGGCTCTGTCGGTCCCCGGAGCGGCCGGCGCCGGAGCGAAGCTGACGTCGCTCTCGTTGACGTCCGGCCCGAGCACCTCGATGCCAAACCCCTTCGCTTCGATGATATACTGCGCGAGCTTCTCCAGGTCCGCCTGGTCGTTGGTCATCATCGCGCTGAGGAACTCCACCGGATGGTTCGCCTTCAGATAGGCGGTCTGGTACGCGACGATGGCATAGGCGGCGGCATGCGATTTGTTGAAGCCGTAGCCGGCGAATTTCTCCAGCAGGTCGAAGATCTCGTTGGCCTTGGGTGCGGGAATGCCGCGATTTTCGGCGCAGCCCCGCACGAAGATCTCGCGCTGCTTGGCCATCTCCTCGGGCTTTTTCTTGCCCATGGCCCGGCGCAGCAGATCGGCGCCACCGAGCGTATAGCCCCCCAGGATCTGCGCGGATTGCATCACCTGCTCCTGGTACACAATGACCCCGTAAGTCTCCTTCAGGATGGGCTCCAAATCCGGGTGCGGATAATTCACCGAATCCCGCCCATTCTTCCGGTCAACGAACACCGTCAACATCGTGCGACCGTCCTCCAGCTTTGTGTCCAACGGTCCCGGCCGGTAGAGCGAGATGAGCGCGGTGATGTGCTCGACGCTGGCGATTTGGAACTTCTTGCACAGGTCGCGCATGCCGCCGGATTCCAACTGGAACACGCCCAGCGTCTGCGCGTTGTTGAGCAACTCATAGGTCGGGGCGTCATCGAGCGGCAAGTGATCGAGATCAGGCGCGGTTCCCGTGGCGCGCTGCACCAGCTCAACGGTATTGCGCAGCACTGTGAGGGTCTTCAGCCCCAGGAAATCCATTTTGAGCAGGCCGAGATCCCCCACGGGATCCATCGCGTACTGCGTGACGATGCCGCCCTCATCGTCCTGCTTCAGTGGCAGCAGATTCACCAGAGGCTGCGCGCCGATCACGACGCCGGCCGCGTGGACGCCCGCACTGCGCGCCTGGCCCTCCAAGACCAGCGCATAGTTCACCAGTTCCTCAGTGACGGGTTCCGACTCATAGGCCTTCCGGAATTCTGGATTTTTCTCCAAGGCATCCTTCAGGCCCCACTTCACGTCGGAGATCATCTTCGCGAGCCGGTCCGACTCGGCGAAGCTGAGCCCCATCACCCGCGCGACATCGCGCAGCACAGACTTTGCGCCCATGGTGCCGAAGGTGATGATCTGCGCGACGGCGTCGCGTCCGTACTTGGCGCGCACGTATTCGATGACCTCGGCGCGCCGGTCGTCGGCGAAATCGATGTCAATGTCGGGCGGGCTCACCCGCTCCGGGTTCAGGAATCGCTCGAACAGCAGCCCGTAGCGCAGCGGATCCACGTTGGCGATTTCCAGCAGGTAGGTGACCAGCGAGCCGGCCGCCGAGCCGCGCGCCACGCAGGAAATCCCGCGGCTGCGTCCATGCTGCACAAAATCGCCGACGATCAGGAAGTACGAGACGTACCCCGTTTTCTCGATCACGCCGAGTTCCAGGTCCAGGCGATCCAGAAGCACCTGGATGCCCGGGTGGCGGAGAGGGTCTGGGGTCTGGGGAGGGGAGGCGGCGGCTTCGGCGGACGACAAAGGCACCAGAAAATCCAATCGTTTTGGATCCTCCACCGATTCGACCACGATCCGGTCGCCTTCCACCCGGGCCGTGATCCCGTAGCGCTTCTTCAGCCCGTCGCAGAGCAGGCGGCGCAGATAGCCTTCGCGGGTCCAGGTCTCCGGAGGTTGGAAGACGGGATAATGCTCGGCGCCCTTGCCGAAGCGGACCTCGACCTGGCACTTCTCCGCCACCTCCAGGGTGTTGCCCAATGCCTCGGGCACTTCGGCGAAGCGCGCGGCCATTTCCTCGGCCGTGCGCAGATAGAACTGGGCCTCCTGGTAACGCATCCGCTTCGAGTCGCTGAGCTGCGCCTGCGTGCCGATGCAGATCAGGCAGTCATGGGCCTTCCAATGGCCCTGCTCGACGTAGTGGACGTCATTCGAGGCGACGCATTTGAGCCCGAACTCCTTCGCCCACGGGATGAGCGCGCGGTTGACCTTCGCCTGCTCCGGGATGCCGTGGTTCTGAAGCTCCAGGTAGTAGTTGTCGGCCCCCAGCGTCTGCTTGAACCAGTCAATCGTCTCCCGCGCCTTCGCCTCGTCGCCCTTGACGATCGCCTCCGAAACCTCGCTGGCGAGGCATCCGGACAACGCGATCAGGCCGCCCGCGTGCCGGGACAGCAGTTCCTTGTCAATGCGCGGCTTGTAGTAATAGCCCTCGAGGTTGGCGGCGGTGACCAGCTTGACCAAGTTGTGATAGCCCTCGGCGTCCTTCGCGAGCAGCACCAGGTGATGGTACACATCGCGCATGCCGGAGCCGGGCTTGCGGTCCAGCCGGCTTCCCGGAGCCACGTACACTTCGCAGCCCAGAATGGGCCGGATGCCGTGCTTCTTCGCCGCCTGGTAGAACTCGATGGCCCCGAACATGTTGCCATGGTCGGTCTGCGCGATGGCGGGAAACTTCAGCGCCGCGGCGCGGGCCATCAGACGGTCCAGACGGCACGCCGCGTCGAGCAGCGAGTACTCGGTGTGCAGATGCAGGTGGACGAATTCCGGAGCCGACATGAGCCGCAACGATTTCGCCCGTCTCCAGGACTGTCGAGGAGCGATTGTCGGCCCACCCGATCCGGAGGCATGTCAAGTCATGGCGAAAGGGCCGCTTCTACGTGGTCAGCCCCTTGGGAAACAGGAGCTTTGCATGGAGCCTGAACACTCCGCAGGAGGACGCGGGAGCGTGTCCATGCAGTCCCAAAAGACTGAGATGCACCCGGCGGCCTGGCCTCGTCGTTCCTCTAGTTGATCTGGAAAGGTTTGGCCGTGCGTTGAACAAGGGCGTCAGCCGAGCGGATGCGGTCACGATTCTCCGGCGCCCTCCCCTGCCCAGTCTCCTGCCCAATCCATGGGCTCAACGCCTTCACTGTTTGGCCTGCTGGATGGCGCCGGGGGAGGCCGACAGCTTGGGGGCCATCGGAACAGGATGGAGTTTCAACGGAACTGCTTCGGACACGCCTTCATGGATTTCGTAGCTGCGATCCAATTCCAGGCCCTTCAACGTCTGCCGGCTGTCCGAGCCCGGCCAGCGAATATGAACCGCAGCAATGGCCGTGGCGTCGCCGACGCCGATCTCCTGACGGAGCGGACTGGCCCCAAAGCTTCCGCCACTGCTCACCACCCGGTGGAGTTCCCGATCCCCCGCAGGAGTCTTCAAAGTGACTTGGATGCGCGCCCCAATCGCAGAGCGGTTTGCCTGCTTACCCACCAATTTCAATTTCAGCCAATGGTTGGTATTCCCCGGGTTGAGAAAGAGCGCGTTGCGCGCAAAATCCCCGGAGAATGCCCCGCCCAGAGTGCTGTAGATGTCCTGGCATCCATCATCGTTCAAATCGGCGAACGCGATCGCGTGGCCTTTCTGGATGTGTCCCGTGCCCGTCGCGGTAGTCACGTCCTGGAAGAATCGCCCCCCGGCGTTGCGGAACATGCGATTGGGAATCAGTGTCCGGAAATCCGGATCGCCCGTACCCACATAAAGATCCAGCCAACCGTCGTTGTCGAGGTCGCCATAATTGTGGCCCATGGCATGGCATATCCGGTCAAGATTCACCTCACGGGTCACATCGGCGAAGGTGCCATCCCGGTTGTTGTGGAAGACCTTGGGCTTCGTCCCTTGATTGGGCAACCCGAGATAATCCGCCGCCACGTCACCCACTCCGTTCTGCAAATAATAGCCAAAAATGACCAGATCCTGCCAGCCGTCGTTGTCGTAGTCGAAAAAGAACGTCCCAAAGCTCAGGATCGGTTCAGTAATGGGACCCGAACGGGCCGTGACGTCGCTGAAACGCCACTGGGGAGCCAGCGGGGGCTGTTGCGCGACCGGCCCGTCGTTGTGCAAGAGAATGTTCTTCCCTCCCCGCGCGGAAAGATAGAGATCGGGCCGCCCGTCGTTGTCGTAGTCGCCGCACGCCACGCCCTTCACGAACTGGGCTACCTGGATTCCGCTGATGCGGGCGCATTCCGTAAAGGTGCCATTGCCGTTATTGTGGTACAGTTCGCACCAGTCCGGGTCCTTGGGATCCAGCGATTCGTTGCCGACGAACAGATCCAGCCATCCGTCGCCGTCGTAATCAAACCAGCGGGTGGCCATGGTGGGATGAAAGCTCAGGAGGCCCGCCTCCTCGGTGACATCAGTGAATGTCCCATCGCCATTGTTCCGCAGCAGGGACCTGGGGATGCGCCCCGCCTTGCCAAGCCATCCTCCCCGCATCATCCAAATATCCAGGAAGCCGTCGTTGTTATAGTCGGTCTGCGAAATGTTCAGCGCTCCCACTTCGCCCACCAAGCCGGCCTCGCTCGTCCGGTCCGTGAAGGTGCCATTCCGGTTGTTGACGAAGTAGCGGAGCTGCCCGTTTTGGTCCCAGGCCGAAAAAACCAGATCGTAGAATCCGTCGTTATCGAAGTCGTCCACGATGGCGCCGCCGGCCAGGTCATTGGCATCCACCCCCAAACCGTCGCTCACGTCAAAGAATCGCGGCATATCGTATTCCGAATCGAACCTCTCGGGCGGGATGAGATACTGCGGATTCACATTGGCGGGATACTCGCCGAGCGTCATATGGGCGAGATTCAGCAGCCAGCGCGTGCTCAGATCGTTCGGGTACTCGGCGAGATGGACGCTGAACATGGCGATCGCCCCGCGCGAACCGCGGGGGAGAAGGTGAAACGCCTTGGGTTTTAAGGGAAAGACGCACGAATCGGCATTGTGTGTGGCCAGGCAGTTCTCCTGCTCACCCAGACGGAAGAACGCCATCCCCTTGCGCAGGCGCAATTCCGCCAGGGTGCGTTTGTCGAGTTGCCCGCCGTTTTCGGCGACCAGGCGTTCCATCGCGGCAAAGGTGTTGAGCGCGGAATCGGGACGGGACGCATTGATCTGCTGAACGGCGAGGTTGAATTGCAACCGGAACTTTTCATTGATCTCCGTGGCGTTGGTCAGTCGTTGCTCGAACAAGCCGGCCAGACGATCGCTCAGATAAGCGGCCGATTCAGGCGCCGCCTTTGAATAGATATCCGCCAGGCGCTGGGCCATGCGGCGAGTGCTCGGTGCCGGGTTGCCTGGAGGCAGGCGCGGGTTGGGCGGTTCAATCCGCTCGCAGACGGGATCCAGCGCGATCAAGCCCTCGAACCCGGAGGGTTGTGCCTGGGTGGCTGGAAGCAGAACTGATGCGCCGGTTGCAGGCGCCGAAGCTGCGGCACTTGATCCGGTCGCTTCCGGGATCAATTCCTTCTGCTGGACGCCCCCCATCATCAGTTCCGCATTGGACGGAGGGGCGTGATGGACATGGGTTGCCTGCTTCGCTGTGAGCGGCGGAGCGGAATTCGATGCGCCGACGCCTGAGGATGGGAGTGGCTTTTCGCGCGTGGCCCCGAATGTCAGGCTCGCCGCGACCACTCCCAATACCCCCAACGCCAAGCCCGCCCGCCACCGGGTCCGTTCGCTGTTCGTGGCCGGACCCGGCGCAGTGCCGTCCTGCTTCCCGGTGCGGACTGCTTCTTGCTTCGAACCCTTTGAGTAACGCATAATGACACGGTTGCCTTATTCTCATGAGGGGGCGTTGACAGAGAAATGGGGCGAATAGGATTATTCTGATTCTGGGGTGGCTCCGAATCGGCGGGATGTGACCTTCCGATTCCACTGCGGTACGCGGCAGGAACAACAAAAGGGAGTGAACGATCGAGGTCCCGGTTCGCCCCAAATTGGGATCCGCTCGCAGGCAATTTGGACCGTCGGGTACCTTCATGGATGGCATTCTCTGCCGGGAAGAATTCAATCGCACCGATGGACAAGTCCCTTGCCGTCTTGGCCTTTGCAGGTTGCCTGCTGTTGCTCGGATGTCGGGATCCAGAGGTTTCCCGCGCCGAATCCCGGAAGGAACTCTCCACCGTGGCTTCCAACGAGCCGGCGGTCGTCGTCTCTTCGGGAATGCAGGCAAACCCCTTGGAGTCCACCAACGTCATACGTTCCTTCCTCGCGCGAGGCGTGATCCGGGAGCTGCCCCCCGGCGGACGCTCGGTGATTGTGCGGCACGAGGAGATTCCGGGATTCATGCCGAAAATGACGATGGAATTCGACATACGCGACACCCATGAGTTGCGCGGATTGTCGGCGGGAGATGCGATCACGTTTCGGGTCCGGGCCAACCAGGAGGAAAGTTGGATCGAAGGCATCCAGCGAACTGACGCGAAGGATCTGACCGCGCCGCCTCCCTCGGACCCATCGTCGGCTTCGCTGCTTCACGTGGCTCAATTGAAACCGGGCGACGTATTGCCGGACACCGCGCTATCGTCCGAAGAGGGACGCACCATCAAGTTGTCTGATTTCGAGGGCCGCGCGCTGGCATTCACCTTCATCTTCACCCGCTGTCCGCTTCCAGATTTTTGTCCGCGCATGAACCAGCACTTCAATCGCGCACGCAACCTGCTCATTCAGCGGACCGAGGGCCCGACCAACTGGCAGTTCCTCTCCATCTCATTTGATCCCGAGTTTGATCAGCCTGAAGTGCTCACCCGGTATGCGTACAGCTACCGCGGGAAAAACACCGACCGTTGGATTTTCGCATCCGCGCCGAGCAATGTGATGGCTTCGTTTTCCTCGCAACTCGACTTCCGCTTCGCCGATGAGGGGGGCAGCTTCCTGCACAATCTGCGCACCGTGGTGCTCGATCCACAACGGCGCGTTTACCGGCAGTTCGACGGCAACAAGTGGAAGGCAGAGGATTTGGCGGCAGCGATGGTTGAAGCCGCTGAATCCGATCCGAAGTAACAGGAACGATTGAGACTTGCACCCCGGCGATTGCGGAGCATAGCCTGCCCAGCATCGCCATGAAAATGCCGGGAGTCATCGGCGTCGCGATGGACGCCGGGGAATTGCCCGTCCGCGCGCGTCCGCAGACCGCTCCGGCGGCGGGGATTTCGGGCGGCAGGCCGCACGGGGCGTTTACCCTGATCGAGCTGCTTGTGGTCATCGCGATCCTCGCGGTTCTGGCGTCGCTGCTGCTGCCCGCGCTGTCCCGGGCCAAGGCGGCGGCGCATACGGCGGCCTGCAGCAGCAATGTCCGGCAGTTGATCCTGGCGCTGCAGATGTATGTCTCGGACTACGGTTATTACCCGGCCTACAGACAATACGACCGCGAGGGCCTCGAGCTGGGCCTCCGTCAAGGCCTCCGCTTCTGGCCGGACCGGCTGGCCCAATACACCAAGCAACGATGGACGAATTCCCTTTACCGGTGTCCGGCCTTCAAGGGGCCGATCTGGATGAATCCAATGAACCAGACCGGAGCGGATCTACTCGGCAGTTACGGCTACAATGACTGGGGTTCCTATTCCCCGGAGGCCGCAGTGAACTACGCCCTGGGAAACAGCTTCACCAACGGCCCCCTGGTTCGGGAGACCGAGGTGGCCGTTCCTTCCGACATGATCGCGCTCGGCGACAGCAATTATTCCCCCATCAATAATACCGATGGTTACCTGCCCCTGGCCAAGAAATATACCGCCGCGGGCATTGGGAGTTTGAACAAGAAGCAGTGTTACTACCCCCTGTTTCCGCGCGATACCCAGGCCGAGGCGCTGCGGTTGATCCGGCAGCGGCATTCCGGCCGGTTCAACGTCGCATTCTGTGACGGTCACGTCGAAGCGATCCGGCATCAGAAATTGTATGAACGAAGCGAAGCGGCCTTGCGCCGATGGAACCGGGACCACCAACCGCACCAATGAGAAAGAACGGGAGAGGCCGTCCGACGGCTCGCTGTTCATCAAGGACAGGAAGGTCGCCGGCTTCTCCGGCGCTGAGGAGAATCTGGCGGAGTTAAACCCGCACGTTCCCCACCTGACGGAGAGCGAACTGCTGGCGTGGGGAACGCTTTACCGGAAGGCCGGCCAACCATGGGCCGCCTTTGCCGTCGAAAACCGCCGGATCATCACCGGACAGAATCCGGCGTCCGGAGGCGCGGTCGCTGATTTGGTGATTTCGAGGCTGAAGAGGGCTGCCTGAAATTAATCCTTGGCGTGATATGGAGATTGCCATACCGTGTATGGCATGAAGATGACGCTGCACATTGACGAGGCCCTTCTCGACCGGGTCACGGCGATCTACGGCTGCGAAAGCAAGACCGCTGCGGTGGCCCTTGCGCTCACGGAATTGGAGCGGCGTCATCAGATGCGGAGCTACGCCGAGCGGGGGCTGGGGTTCACCGGCAGCGAGCTCCGGGAGTCGCTGGATCCCGCCTACGACCTGATGGCCAGCCGGTATGGCGCCGCGGCGCCAGGGACTACGGCCGCTTCCACCGCCGCTCCTTCGAAGCCCCATGGCCGCCGTCGCGCTCGTTGATAGTTGCGTCTGGATCGGGCTGCTGCGCGAGGGACGAGACCCGGTTCGAGAACTGACGGGGCGCGCCCGGACGCTGGATCTGGCGACCTGCGGCATGGTGCGCCTGGAGGTGTTGCGAGGGGTGGCCCGCCCGGCCGTCTTCAAGGCCGTGGAGGGGTTTCTGGACGTCATGATCAACGTGCCCACCGACAACCGGATCTGGGAGGCGGCGACGCGCGAAGCCCGGGCGCTTGGGAGCCGGGGCGTCACGCTGCCGGCCCAGGACCTCCTCATTGCCGCCTGCGCCCGGCGGATCGAGGCGGCGGTCCTGACCTTCGACACGCACTTTCTCGACATCCCCGACCTTTCGGTGATGTCCTCTTTGGACGAGCTGCACTGACCTTCATGAACATTCACGAGTACCAGGCGAAACAACTGCTCAAGCAATACGGCGTCGCGGTGCCACCGGGTGAACCCTGTCGCACGGTCGCCGAGGTGACTGCCGTGGCGGAAAAACTGTTTGCCGCGGGACAGAAGTTGCTGGTGATCAAGTCGCAGATCCACGCGGGCGGCCGCGGCAAGGGCACCTTCACCCATGGCTTCCAGGGGGGGGTGAAGC
>Ga0268299_1000852_pt1 | contig 74379 bp, 51 predicted proteins | sample NOBtaG_FD_193484 | JGI IMG/M metagenome (GOLD analysis project Ga0268299, IMG submission 193484) | Activated sludge microbial communities from bioreactor in Nijmegen, Gelderland, Netherland - NOB reactor | ecosystem: Engineered > Bioreactor > Aerobic > Activated sludge | place: Netherlands... | reverse complement strand
TTAACTCGTTCGCCTTTGCTATTTACATAAAGTCGACCTACTCCAACTTGTTCACCTTGCATTTGGCGGGCATATGGGTCAGTACGTTCTAGAAGTTTTCCTTCTGAATCAGTAACTTGATAGGTGTAAGCTTTGCCTTCCATGCTCTTCCAACCACCAGCAACTTTAGCAGACCAATTTCCCTCAGAATCTTGTGTCATAGGAATAAGTTTAGCGCGTCCATTTTGGTCAAAAACTTTGACTTTGACATCTTGAGCATTTGGGGCCCAAAACTTAAAGCTAATATCATTTCCTGCTTTGTGCGCACCCATTTCATGATAAGTTGTTGGTGAATAGCTTACTTGTTTAGTATCTTCGCCTAATGAAAATTTAAGATTTCCTTCGCCCATTACAGCCCATTGACCTTTGCCTGCTGGCCCATCAGCAACTACGCCCCATTCCCAGTTATGTTGTTGACCATCATCTACTAAATCTAGTGTCACCGACCATTTACCATTACCTAAATTTGTCATTGCAACACTATCACCTTTGCCCCAAGATGGGTCAAATTCTCCAGTAGTTTTATTCCAACTGCCTTTTAATTGTAGATTTGTAAGATTTTTATGTGCGCCTGCATCATAAACAAAAGTTACTGGGCGTTTGGCTGGAGTAGCAGTACCAAGGCTATCAACAACCCCTATTGACTCCACTCTACCTAAAGCATTTGTTTCTAATGCGCGTACTGCTGTTGTAGAAGAATTGCTAATAGAAGTATTTTGTGCTAATCGATCTGTTAGCTGATTACGTAAAAACGCTCCTCCCATGCTATTACGTCTTGAGCGTAGTGGTTGAGGAGAATTAAACATAGGTTGAGATTTAATATATTGACTATCAATAGCTTTACTGGTTTCTGTTGTTGTGGCAGGTTTTGTAGTTTCTAATTTTGTTTGTTCGGTATTATTTATATTAGACCCAATACTCTTTACTGACATTGCTACTCCTTATTACTTTAACTTAAACTGAAAGGAAAATTTTTGGATTTTATGATGAACAGTTGAACTTTGTTTTATCGGCTAGCAACTTGCTTTTGTTGCTGATCAATGTAGTATTAAATACCGATCCTAGCAAGAAAAGAATCTATAAAAAATTTATGAAGATAAAATATTTATTTACACCTAATTATTTAGCAAAGGTTTTTATAATCTTGCTTCTATCCTTAGTTTTTAATACTTCTAATAGTTTTTCACAAACTAACCAACAATTGCCACACAAAGCCGATAAATTTATTTGCTCGCATCCTTTAGGATCTCTCTACACAAAAGATTCTACTATTTTTCGTGTCTTTGCTCCTACAGCAGAAAAAGTAGTATTGCACCTTTATCAAACTCCCATAAAAGGACAAGCAGATCTTTTTTCTTTATCAAAAAATATTGATGGTTGTTGGGAAGTAAAAATAAGTAAAGATTGTTTAGGGCTTTTTTATACTTTTACGGCTACTGGGAGTGAGCCTGGTTTTCATCCTGAACAAGAACTTATTGATCCTTATGCTCGTGCTGTCACCTCTCACAATGGAAGGGCAATTGTTGTTTATGATGATTTTAAGGTTGCTGCTCGTCCTAAATTTCCAATATCTGAAGCAATAATTTATGAAGCTCATATTAGAGATTTTACTATAGATCCAGATTCAATGATTGAGCAACGAGGAAAATATTTGGGTTGGACAGAGGAAAACACACATTTATACTTAAGACCTAATATTTCTACAGGGCTTGATCATTTAATCGAATTAGGCATTAATACAGTACAAATAATGCCTATTATGGAATTTCAAAATCAGGAAAGCATTGATCAATATGGTTGGGGATATGATTCAGTTCATTTTAATAGTCCAGAAAATTCTTATGCTAGCAACAGCATAGAAAAAAACTCTATTAGAGAATTAAAACAACTTGTTGATAGCCTACATAAAAAAGGTATTCGAGTAATTTTAGATGTAGTCTATAACCATACAATGGAAGATATTAAAAACCGAGTTTATAGTTTTGAAGGACTAGTACCCGGTTATTATTACAGACGTAAAAATGATGGTAGTTATTGGAATGGTTCAGGTGTAGGAAATGAATTTCGATCAGAAGCACCAATGGCACGCCGCTTTATCATTGATTCTGTTAAATATTGGGTGACAGAGTACAAAGTTGATGGCTTTCGCTTTGATTTAATGGGACTTATTGATTTGGAAACTATAGAATTACTAACAAAAGAGCTTAAAGCAATAGACCCTAATTTGTTAATTTATGGTGAACCTTGGTCAGCAGGAGAAACACCTATAACTATTACAAACAAAGGAAAACAGCGTAATAAAGCTTTTGCAGTATTTAATGATCATTTCCGTGATGCTCTAAAGGGAAGTGTTTTTCAACCTAGAGAACAAGGTTATATACAAAAAGGCATTAACATAGAAAAAATTAAAATTGGAATAATGGGATCAATCCAAGATTTTGTTGATAACCCTCAAGAAGGTCTTAATTATGTAGAATGTCATGATAACCATACTTTTTGGGATCGTTTGATGATATCAACTATTGACGATAGTAATTTAACTGATGCTAATCGTCGAGCAATGGCGCGTCTTGGTGCAGCAATTCTTTTTACTTCTCAAGGAATCCCTTTTTTTCAAAGCGGCCAAGAATTTTTACGCTCTAAAGGTGGAAATGAAAATAGCTATAATAAACCTGATGCTATTAATATGATACGTTGGCAACAAAAAGCTGCTAACTATGATATTTATCAATATTATCAAGGTTTAATCGCGCTACGCACACATCACCCAATATTTCGTTTAACTACTGCTGAAGAAATAAAACAAGCTATAAAATTTTTAGACCAAGACTTAAACTACCAATTACCAGCTAGTGTTATTGCCTATTTAATTAGTGATGTTACTAGAAAAGATCCTTGGCAACGTGCTTTAGTGATACTAAATGCTAGCCAAAGAGCAGAAAAAATAACTATACCTGAAGGTAATTGGCAAATTTACGCTGATCAATTTAATGCCGGAAAAGACCCTATTGTGTCTCAAATAAAAATTATTGATAAAACAATAACAATTCCGGCACATAGTGCATTAGTCTTAGGAGAAATTAAGTAGATTTTATTTATTGTCCAAGAGCTTCTTTTTTTTGCTCACGTGCATAAAGAAAAAGTGGTAAAGCAAAGCATAAGCCTACGCCAAGGGTTGAAACAATATAAATCCAGAGGTTTTTTATTTGGTATTTCGCCGCCTCACCTTTTGCGTAAAGCCAGAAAATAAAAGAAGAAAATAGCAGGTCTGTCATTGCAAGTGTAGATATTTCTGTTCCCCACATTTGTTGCCAAAATTCGGTTAGGTTTATACCATGTGCAAAAACAAATCTAATTGCTAGTAAATCAGAAATAATTAATCCTACTATTGCTAAAAGAAAATAAACTTTTTTCATAAGTCCTCCATATAAAAATTCAAAAACAAATTTAATTTTGGCTTTTTTAGCTTTCTCAAATTAGTAACGCACGGTTATTAAATAAAAAGGCTCACAAGAAAATAACTTTTTAGCAGTAAAGGCAAAATTTGCAGCTTAGCTTGTGGAAGTTATAAACATTTATTTATCTTAAAATACAATGCTTTAAACTGCTAAATGGTAGTATTATTTTAGCTTAGCAAGAGATAATCAAAGAAATAGTTGGTTATCTGGAAAAAAAAATTTAATCTCGTGAATTTTCCTAGTTACGATTTTGAAATCAATTATATAATGTGATAACCCAACCAGTAGTTTTCAATGGGTAAGATCCTCCTTTAAAACAAAACATAAATTAAAACTATCTATTTAAGCTAATTTTGTCTTGATATAGATAAATGGAGTGATAACTTTTGCAAAACTTGGGTGTTTCTTTATTTATTAGGATTTTAAGCTTAATAAGTAAGAAATATAATGTCTAACTAATTGAGAAATAATAACTTAAAGCTGCACAATGAGGTTGCTATGAGCAAAGAACTAAAGCGTCAAGAAGTTCAAGATCACCATGCAGTTATCCAAGCCATTAAAAGCATTGGAGCAATTGAAGAACTAGTGGAATTTGAAGCAGGGCATGGATATAAATACGCGGTTGATCTAGAAGTATCTATTTATGGACGAAACTATGGCCCAGGAAAAAAAGTTGGCCCTTACATTAAAATGTATAGTTATCCGCCTGGTGCTGAAATCATTCGTGAAGGTGATTGGGACACTAACACTTTTTATATTGTAGTAGAAGGTTCGGCAGAAGTTTTTGTTAAGGGCCGTAACGAATCCGTTGCTACTGTTAAACATGGTAATCCATTTGGTGAAATGGCAGTGCTAGCAGGTGTACAACGTGCTGCAACAATCAAAGCACACCATGAAAGCGGCACAAAAGTCTTAGAAGTACAAAGACCTGCTCTACGTATGTTACGCAAACTAAAGAAATTTGGTGCAGCTTTGGACTTAACCTATCGCAACAATGGCCGCAATTCTGCTTTAGGCAGCCTTTCAATTGGTGAAGAAGCTAAAAAACAATTAGCCCAAATATCTGAGTTTAAGGTTTTAGCTCGCGGCCACGTAGTTTGTCAGGAAGGCCGACCCGTTGACCGAATTGTAATAGTTAAAGATGGTTGGGTTAAACGTGCTTGTGAAGGCGATAAAAAAAATGACTCTGCTGATTATATAGGTTCTGGTTATTGTTTAGGCATCAATGCTTTAGCTGAACGAGGAGCTAAATGGGCATATAAAGCTACAGTATTAAGCCGTACAGAAGTACTAGAAATTCCATTTAAGAAATTGATGGCTTATCCTCAATTAATGGAAACACTTAAAACAGAGCTAACTCCATTTAGCACACTTGGCACACCTCTTCAACCTGATAAACAACTTGCCTTTGCTAAGCCAGCTAAAACAGCCCAAGACCGAATCTTAGATAAAGGTTTAGCAGACGCAACTAATCTTTTAGTAATGGATATGGATTTATGCGTCCGTTGTGGTAATTGTTCTTTAGCCTGTCATGAAATTCATGGTCAAGCTAGACTAACACGACGAGGTATTCACCTCTTCCGCCCAACAATGCCAACCCACACCCTTAACCAAAGCATCTTGGCTCCTTCAGTGTGTCTACATTGTAAAGATCCTGAATGTATGACTGGTTGCCCAACAGGAGCAATTGCCCGTTTCCAAGGCGGTCAAGTAGATATTAACCCTGCTACTTGTATAGGTTGTGGAGATTGTGCTACTCAATGTCCTTATAATGCAATTTCTTTAGTCCTACGTAAGGATTTGCGTAAGCCAGGAGCAAAAGACTCTAAACCTGCTCCAGCTAAAGCTGGTGCAAAAGGTGCGCCTGCACCAGAAGCTAAAGTAAATGTCTTTGAAATGCTTGGTCTAGCCTTTGATGCTAAACCAAGCCCAGTAACAGGCGAAGAAGACTTAGTAGCTGTGAAATGTAACCTTTGTAATGGTACAACTATCAACCCTGTAGATAAAAATGGTCAAAAAATTTATAAAGATCATCGCTATAACTGTGTAGAAAGCTGTCCAACAGGTGCTTGTATTCGTGTTTCACCAACACAATATTTTTCAGAAATTGCAGCTATTAAAGGAAAAGCCTTTGATGCACAAGGAAAAACTGCTGTTAGTAAAGTAAATTACAAAGATACTGGTAAACAAATTACTCATGTTATTGGTATTTTATTTACTTTACTATTATGTGGTCTTACTATGGCAGGTATCGTTAAGTATGGTTTAGGAACACCTTTACTTGATACTAATTGGTTTAATTTCCGTTGGATAACTGGCCTAGTAGGTCTTCTTGGAATAGTTGTAGTAATGGCTTATCCAATGCGTCGTCAAATGTGGCAAAAACGTAGCGGCGCACTCCGTTTTTGGATGTTAAGCCATGCTTATGCAGGTGTTATTGCAGGTGTATTATTACTATTACATGGTGGTACTAGCCTGGGAGGTCTTTTAACAGCATCTTTAATGATATCTTTTGACCTAGTAATTCTTACAGGTTTATTTGGTATTTTAATTTATTGGGTAGGGCCTCGAACTTTAACAAAAATAGAGGGCGAACCTCTTCTTATAGAAGATTTGCGCCGTCGTCGTGAAGAGCTATATCAAGAAATTGCTGATATTACAGCTACTTGCCAAACTAAAGCTGAACAACAAAACCGCAAAAAAGATTTTGAAACTACTTTCTTAAAAGGTCGAGACTTAGTTTTAGACACAATCACATCTCTTCCCTATTTACTACGTCAATACTTAAAGAAAGAAAGCGTTGAACAACTTTTAGAATCTGCGCAAAAAGAGTTTCAACGAGAAACTAATAAAATTAAAGATCCAGCAGAACGAGATGCTTTTACTCGTCTAGTAAAAGCAGCGGCAACAGTTCGTCGTATAGACGCACTTGTCTACATCCACCGAGCCTTAAAGCTTTGGTTACCACCTCACGTAATATTTACTTCCTTAATGCTAGCTTTGCTTTTAGTACATATTGTGCAAGTAACCTATTACTTATGGCGTAACTAAGAAGTTTTACTGCTAGTCTTTATTCAAATAGCTAGTCTAACTAGCTTAAAGCTAAGGAGAAACATGAGTACAGAAGCGACAAAATTTGTAATCAAGAGAACGGATTTGGACAATGACGATCTAGTTATTGAAAGCGATAGCCTGACTATAGGGTCAGCTTTAGGTAATGATATATTACTTAATCATCCAACTGTATCTCGTACCCATGCTGGTATTTGTAAAATTGATGGAGCTTACTGGGTTAAAAATCTGTCTACTTCTAATGGAACAATAGTTAATGGTGCGCTAATTGAGACTGTACAACTAGAAAATGATGATGCAATACAAATAGGTGTATTTTTACTAAAACCAAAAATTGATGATGAAGATGGTTCTCTATATTTAGAAGTAGAAAAGCAAATTGATGCTGTTTCAGCAGGTAATCGTGGAACACAAATGATAGGCGGCCCTATGCAGGCTCAGGCTAGTGGTAAAACTGCTATGCTTAACCCTGACTTGTTAAAAATGCTGGGTATTCAATTACCTGGTATGCCTGGCTCGCCTCCACCCGCAACAGGTAAAGGCGCAGCAAAACAAAGTGCTACACAGTTATTAGGTGTAGCCCGTATGCAGCGCGGAATGACTGGTTTGCTTAGCTCCATTATGGCTCTACCCCAGGATGAGCAACAAAAATTCCAACAAACTATGGATGCTTTTTGGGATAGACGTAAGCTAGCTGAAACTGGCGGCGAACAAAAAATGGCAGATATCTCTATTCTACGACCTAATAAGCCAGATCCAGAGTATGAGAAATTTAATCTTCACTTAGGAAAAAAACAATTTAACTGGTTGCCTACAACGGATTTAGTCCGTCCTTGGCCTCGCGGCTATCTAGGAACTTTAGGAATAATTATTATCCTACTAGCAACAGGTTTGAGTTTTGGTTATGCCAACTTCCTTTCACCTGGTGAAGTTAGTGCTGCTCATCAGCTAAATGAGTTTAATCGCCAACAATTTTTACCTGGTTCTAAAGCTTTACTGGCTTCTAACAATACTGTAGGAAATAATTGTAATTCTTGCCACTCCGCTACTACATCAATGGAATTTAAGTGTAAAAACTGCCATCAAACAGCACATTTTACACCTGATGTATTTCCAGAACATGCAAAAGCCAATATTAGCTGTATGGATTGTCATACAGAACATAAAGGACGCGCTTTTAGCCCAGCAACTGTAGCACGTAGTATGTGTGTTGATTGCCATAAAGCTAATCCAACACATCCTAAAGCCAAAGACGCTAAAGGAAATCTATTAAAAGAGCCTCATGGCGGTAATTTTGGCTATCCAATAGATGATAATGGTAATTGGACATGGAAAGAACCTATAAATGAGTTCATGAAAAAACAATTACCTACAGATGAACCATTAACAGAAAGTAGTAAGTTCCACTATGTGCATTTGGCAGGTCGTGAACAAGGTCGCGCTCGTTGTACTGATTGCCATGAATCTTTAGATACTCCTGAACTAGCCAAAAAGATAGATAAAAATAATTGTGCTGTCTGTCATGGTGTTCAATTTGTAAATATTAGCAATAAAGATCCTAAAGAAGCAGCTAAAGTCCTAGACCAATTAGCAATTAAAAATGGTTTAGATTGTAATTCTTGCCATCCTCAGCATGGTGTTAGTAATGATTTAAGAGTTGCTCTACGTCCTGTTACTGGTAAAAAGCTACAAACTGGCCGAGCAGAATTACCTATTTACACAGCAGATAGTGTTTATCGTGGTGGTAATGCTTGGAGTTGGACATCATTTGCTGCTCGCTTTGGTGGAATGCCTTTTTCTGGTTGGTTACTTTTCTTTAGTATCATTCCTTTAACAGTTCTTGGTTTCTTAGGTGTTGATACTATAAGACGACGACAAGTACAAGAAAAACTAAAGGGTAAACTAATAGATCTTTCTACTCAAAAGGTTTGGGATCCTTCAAGCATTAAGTATGCTCAAAAATGGGAATCTCCTGATCAAAAGAAACGTGCAGAAGATTCTTCTAAGACAAGACCTGTACCTCATCCTGTAATTAATTTTGAAACTTGTATAGGCTGTCATGGATGTATATTAGCTTGTCCCCAAGACGTACTAGGATTTGATGACCAAGAACACCATGCCATTGTAGTCAATTTTGAACAATGTATGGAAGACACAGGTTGTCAATTAGCTTGTCCTACGGCTCCACAGTCTTGTGTACTTATTAATACTAAGAAAAATATTCGTGAAGCTCCTAAACCACTTCGTAAAGGCCCTGGAGAAGGCTTTGAAACAGAACACGTTGCTGGTGTTTACCTAATTGGTGACGTTTCAGGTGTGCCATTAATCCGAAATGCTATTAAAGAAGGTCGTGTAGCTGTAGATAAAATAGCTGAAAAGGTTAAGGCTGAAGGTAAGGGTGGGGCTGATTATGATGTAGCAATTGTTGGTATTGGGCCTGGTGGTATTGCTGCCGTTGCTCGCGCTGCTGAATTAGGGCTTTCCTACATTGCACTAGAACAAGGCCGTAAATATGCAACTATTGCTGATAAATACCCGGCTGGTAAGTATGTTGCATTTAACCCATTTAACCCTGGTGATCCTCCTTTAGGCGCAGTACGCTTAGAAGGCCCAGGCGACTTAAAAGAAAAAATGTTAGGTTGGTGGGATGAAGCTGTACAAAAGTTCAATATTAAGATTAATGAATATGAAGGTGTAAGCGAAGTTGTCCCACAAGATGGAATCTTTATTGTAAAAACAACTAAGAATCCTACTGGTTATAAAGCACGCAAGATTGTTCTAGCTTTAGGTACTGCTGCGGCTCCTCGTAAGCTTGGTGTAGACGGTGAAAAAGAATTTGAAGCAACTAAGATTCTAAATCGCCTACAAGACCCAGCAGAATTTAAGGGTAAGAAGATTGTTGTTGTTGGTGCTGGTAACTCTGCTGTTGAAGCGGCTGTAGACCTAACAGGTAAACGTAAAGAAGATGGCACTGTTGTCTTCCCACCTCCAGGTGAAGGAAATGAGGTTTCTTTAGTTGTTCGTTCTGACTTCCCGAAAGACTTAACCTTAGAAAATAAGATGTGGGTTTACTACTGTATTGACCAAGGTAGAATGAAAGCTTACTTTGGCGCAGGACTTAAACAAATTAAGGAAAAAGAAGTAACCCTACAAAAGATTCGTGGTGAGCAAGTCATTGGTACTATTCCTAATGATGTTGTATTTGCTATGATTGGTAGCGAAGCACCTAAAGGTTTCTTGGAAAAAATTGGTATTAAATATACTGGTTGGGATAAGAAGAAAGAAACTCCTAAAGATGCCCCCAAAGATGGAAAAAAAGATGCTAAACCTGCTAAATAATTAACTTTAACCACTTAGGACAAGAAAGGTTTTATTCTTTCTTGTCCTTTTTAATTTGCAATTAACTTTTATGAGGTTTTTATGACTGACCAATCTAATGAAGAAAAAGTTTCTTTATTTGAAGCACAAAAAATAATTACTGAATCATTAGGCTCTACACCAGACAAAGAAACTTTATTAGAATGGATCAAACTTGGTTACTTAAAAGGTGAAGAAAAAGGTTCTGAAATTTATATTAACCAGGAATCTATAAATACCTTACTAGAACAATTACCTAAAACTACAGATAAAAAACGTCCTCCTAGACTAGTTTTACACGCTGTTGATATTTGGCGGCGTGATGAAGATAAACGAGCAGTTGCTGTAACATTATCATCAAAAGCTGCGGTAGTAACTTCAGAAAAAACTTGTGATGAAAACAAAGACCAAATGCTAATAGCAGCAGTTCAAGCAACACTAGCAGCTATAACAGAAATCCTAGGCGATAAGCTACTATTTGAGCTAGTTCAAGTTAAACATCATTCACTAGAAAAAATTGAACAATCTATGGTAGCAGTCTTATTAAAAGCGGGCCAACAAGGTTCAATGCAAACTCTTTCTGGTGTAGCAATGGCAGAAAATGACTCTTTACCTCTTCAAGCAGCGGCAAAAGCAACGCTTAATGCTCTTAACCGCACCCTTTCAGCTTATATTACCCCTCAAAACACTTGGCGAGACTTTGTTAAAAGATTTTTACCAATTTCTTAACCTTCTATTAATCAATCCCACAAGCTTTGCGAGCGGCTTTTAAGGTTTTGCTTGCTTCCTCTCGCGCTTTAATTGCTCCTTTTTGCAAAATTTCTTCTACATAAGCTCGATCTTTTGCTAATTCTTTTCGCTTACTGCGGGCAGGAGCAAAATAGTCATCAATTTGCTTAAGTAAAGTTTTCTTTGCTTCTCCATAACCATATCCACCAGCTAAAAACTTTTCACGCATTTCTTCTTTTTCTTTTTCATCAGCAAAAAGAGTATATAACTGAAAAATAATACTATTATCAGGATCTTTTGGAGCTTCAACAGGTGTTGAATCTGTAACAATGCCCATAATTACTTTTTTTAGTGCATTTCCTTCAGCAAAAATCTCTATAGTATTGTTATAGGATTTACTCATTTTCTGACCATCCAGGCCCGGAACTTTAGCTGTAGAATTTAGCTTTGCTTCAGGTCGCTTAAATACTTCTTTACCAAAAGTAGTATTAAAATAACCTGCCATATCTTGTGTCATTTCAATATGTTGCACCTGGTCAGCACCAACAGGAACTAAATCTGATTGATAAATTAAAATATCTGCTGCCATTAAAACTGGATAAGTAAATAGCCCTACTTTTGCAGCAATCCCTTTAGCAATCTTATCTTTATATGAATGAGCGCGTTCTAAAAGCCCCATTCCCGTTACTGTAGCAAGTAACCAAGCTAATTCTGTTACTTCTGGAACATCAGATTGTCTAAATAAAGTAGCTTTTTCTGGAGAAAGCCCAAGTGCAAGATAATCTATTGCAACATCCAATGTTAGGTTTCTTAATAATTCTGCATCTTGTACAGTAGTCAAAGCATGGTAATTAGCAATAAAATAAAAGCCTTCACCTTGATCTTGTAAGGCTATATGCTGTTTAATAGCACCAAAGTAATTTCCTATATGTAATTTACCTGATGGTTGAATACCAGAAAGAATACGTTTTTGCATAATTTACCTTGTTGAATAGAATTAGCTAAGTTATAAAGCTAAAAAATAAGCTAAAAAGAAGTGTGTTATTAATTTTTAGTTTTGAAAATTATTTAGGATTTTTTCCTTTTTAAGTCAAAATCCATAAACTCTGTTAGACCTTTTAGACCTGAAGTAGCAGCAAATCCATCTATTGAATCGCTTTCTTCATCATCATAATCGTTTGAACTATCGTCTTGTATTTTATCGCTGTCCATTAAAGTAGATGATATTGGCTCATTATCTGAATATTGCTCATATCCAATGGACTCTGCTGGATTCATCCAACTACCAGTATTAACCCCTAAAATATCTTCGCTTATAGGTGATTCTAAGCTGCTAGAAGGCATTGGTGGTAGTGATGGTGGTGGTGGCGGTGGTGGTGGAGTAAAATCTCTTTGTTTTGCTGGCATAGCTGGCATAGCAGCTTGGTTTGGAGCTATCGCTGGTGGTGCTACTGGTGCAGGTCTATTTTTTACAGGTGCTGCTACTGGTGTAGAAACTACTGGTGCAGGAGTAGATGAAAATGATGCAGGTGCTACTGCTGGTGGCAAGCTTGGCTGTAAGGCTGGCGCGACTGGCACAGCAGCAGGAATTTGCATAGCTGGCATTGTGCCAGAATTAAGAATTTCTCTAATATCTAATTGATAATCTTTACGGAAAATAGCTGACATTCTTTGTTGGTAGAAAGTTTCCCATTCTCCAAGAAATCTAGCTTGGATATCTGGAGGAAGTAAAGTGTTAATGCGTACTTGCTTTACTTTTTCAGCATAAATTAATTGTAGAGTAGCTAATGCTTCTGACTCTAAGGTAAGTTCGGCTTGTAGTTCTTCTATACTTTTTTTTCTATTTTCCATGTGGCCTATTATATAAATTTAATTTTGATAATCAAGTAGCTTTTAATGCTAACAAATTTTACTAAATATCTTTGATTTCTTGATCTAGTTGTTTTACTAGTTTAGCAATTTTTTGTGCTAGATTTTCAATAGTTTGCAGTCCCTCAGAAACATCTTCTGGTAAACGATGGCGTAAAAGTAAAGTAGTACGACCTAGCACACCTGTTAAAGGATCTGTAATATCTCTTTGTAAAACCTTAATTATTTCTTTTAGTGAATCATTACGATATCTTAATTTATCTTGTAAACTTTTTACCCTCATTGCAGCAGTAATTCTTGCTGCTAATTCTGCTCTGTTATAAGGCTTACTGATGTAATCATGCGCACCTGCTTCAAAACCTCTTATTTCATCTTCTAATTTGCGAAGAACCGTAATTAAAATTATTGGAATATGGCTAGTTTCCTTGTTTTCTTTTAATTGATAACAAACTTGGTAGCCGTCCAGGTCTGGCATTACAACATCTAAAACAATAACATCTGGTTGTTCTATTTTCGTTAAACTTAAAGCTTCTTGACCATTAGTAGCTTGAATAACCTGGTAATTCATTTGCTCAAAACACATCACCAAATATTCACGCGCATCTTGGTCATCATCAACAACTAAAATTTTTTGGGTTGGCACTTTCATAGCTTTTAGTATACTTTAGCCCAAAATCTGCGGCAATAAAAGTCTCTCTTTTGCCTAAATAAATCTTTTTATTGCATCTATACCTATCTAAAAATACACCCTCTTTAATAAACCTTTTGTAATTCCAATCAACTTTTAATCTTAAGTATATTTTGGAGAATAACTTTATGTCTTTATTTAAAACCCTTACTGCGGCTGTTTTTGGTATAGAAGCATCACTAATAGAAGTAGAAATTGACCTACAACTTAAACCAAAAGAACCAGAACAAATAGCAACTTTTACAATGGTAGGGCTACCTGATACAACCGTTAGAGAAAGCCGAGAACGTATCCGAGCAGCTATTAATAATTGTGGCTTTTTCTTTCCTCAACACAGAATTATTGTCAATCTTGCCCCTGCCAATGTTAGAAAAGAAGGTTCTAGCTTTGATCTACCAATTGCACTAGGAATTTTAGGTGCTAATGGTGAAATTTCCAAAATGGATTTAACAGATACCTTATTTTTAGGTGAACTAGCCTTAGATGGTCGTATTCGCCCGGTTCGTGGGGTGTTGCCTGCAACAATTAAAGCTCGTAGTTCAGGACTTAAACAGATCTTTGTTCCAGTAGAAAATAGCCATGAAGCTGCTGTAGTCGAAGGAATGGCTATTTATCCTGTTCAATCACTTAAAGATGTAGTAGTAATACTAGAAAATCTTGCTAAAAACGACCCTGCTAACGCTATAAATCCATTAAGCGTTGACACAGCAAAACTACTTTTAACTAATAATAAATATGATCTTGATTTTCAAGAAGTTAAAGGACAATCTCATGTCAAACGAGCCTTAGAAGTAGCTAGTGCTGGTGGACATAATATTTTATTAATTGGCCCGCCTGGATCAGGAAAAACAATGCTTGCTCGGCGAGTTCCTACAATTCTTCCACCTCTAACATTTGAAGAAGCCCTTTCTATAACTCAAATTCATAGTGTAGTAGGGTTAGTTAATGGCGGTGGTCTAGTTGCAAAAAGACCTTTTCGCTCTCCACACCATACAACAAGCGATGCCGGTTTAATTGGAGGTGGAACAGTTCCAAGACCTGGTGAAGTTTCTCTAGCCCATTATGGAGTATTATTTTTAGATGAACTGCCAGAATTTGCTCGAAATGTACTAGAAGTTTTACGTCAGCCAATTGAAGATGGGCTTGTCACTATTAGCCGAGCTAGCATGTCACTTACTTTTCCCTCTAACTTTATGCTTATCGCTGCTATGAATCCTTGTCCTTGTGGTTATTTTGGCTCGCCAACTAGAGAATGTAAATGTAGCCCTATGCAAATACAACGTTACGTAAATAAAATTTCTGGCCCTCTGCTAGATCGCATAGATATTCATATTGAAGTACCTGCTGTAAAGTTTAAAGAACTTGAAACAGCAGATGTAGATAGCTCTAATTGTATTCGCAGCCGTGTAATTGCAGCTAGAAATAGACAAATAGAGAGATTTTCTAGCAATTCTATTTTTGCTAATGCCCAAATGAACTCACAACTTATTGCAAAGCACTGCAAAATAAGCAATAACGCTAAAACTATATTAGAACATGCTCTTAATCGCTTAGGACTCTCTGCAAGAGCTTACGATAGAATTCTTAAGGTTAGTCGTACAATTGCAGATATAGAAGGAGCATCAAACATTGACACTCATCATATTGCTGAAGCAATTCAATACCGCTCACTTGATCGTAATTATTGGAAATAAAATCTTTGCCTATTGCTTAAAATCAGTCAAAACACTTTCCATAAGAATCTTAATGAGAGTTAAGATTCTTATAAATTTAATTTTTTGAAGGAATGTTAATGCACAAAAATATAAAAATACTTTTTATGTCTATTGCCTATTTGCTACTTTTGGCTAGTTTTGAAAGCCTTTCTTTTGCTCAAGGTAAAATCCTTGACCTAGGTGATAAACCCAAAGAAACTGACCCAAATAAAGTTACTAATTTTGCACTATCAAAAAGCTCTAAAATCTATGCTTTAAGACTCAAACCTCAACAAGATGTAAAAATTGCATTAGAGCAGTTTGCTAAGGAAAATTCCATTAAATCAGGTTTTATTGTAACTGCTGTAGGAAGTTTACAAGAAGCAACCTTGAGACTTGCCGATCAAAAAGATCCTGTTAACTATAATGAAAAAATGGAAATTGTATCGCTAGTTGGAACTATTTCCCCTAATGGTGTTCATTTTCATGTGTCGCTTGCTGATAAAACTGGCAAAACCTTTGGCGGCCATATGTCTGAAGGTTGCAAGGTTTACACTACCGTAGAATTATTTATTTGCTCTTTAGATGATGTTATTTTTTCCAGAGAAGACGATCCGCAAACAGGTTTTAGAGAACTTGTTGTTAAACCAGCCTTAAACCAAAGAATAATGGAATAAAAAATTTATTCTTAAGTTAAAGTGCCTTTAGTGGATAAAGTCCCTTCAATCCTTGGATTTATCCTTGTTGCAGCAGACAAAGCACGAGCAGTAGACTTAAAAATCGCTTCTAAAATATGGTGTTGATTACGTCCATAAATTAATTCAATATGAATATTTGCTCTAATTGAATCAGAAAATGAATGCCAAAAATGTTCTGCCAATTCTACAGCAAATGTTCCAATTATTGGCCTTATGGGAGCAGCATTATAAACTAAATAAGCTCTTCCTGAGAGATCTACGACAGTACGAACTAAAGTTTCATCCATCGGGACGTAAGCCACACCATAGCGTTCAATTCCTGTTTTATCCCCTAGCGCGTGTGCAAAAGCACGGCCTAAAGTAATTGCAATGTCTTCTACTGTGTGATGATCATCAATGTGTAAGTCTCCTTGGCAATTAATCTTTAAGTCAAATAAACTATGCTTAGCAAATAACTCCAACATATGATTAAAAAAGCCTATTCCAGTAGAGATTTCTGCTTGTCCTTGTCCATCAAGGTTTAGGCTAATTTTTATGTCTGTTTCTTTTGTTTTGCGGGTAACTTTGGCTTGTCGGCTCATTGTTATTTTTCCTATTTTATTTAGTTGGGGCTTTGCCTACTTGATAGTTGCAACCTCGGTTCCATTGGTAATTAATTGGTTCGACTTTATAACAAACAATTGGGCTAACATTTTTATCCTTAAAAAAAGCCCAGTTAGCACTTTTAACATTAATTAATTGATAATGCCAATCTTCTTCACGTCTTTTTATATGAATTATATTTGCGCTTCCATCAGCATTTATAGCAATTCCATTAGGCTTATATTTTAGAAAATCGCCTGCAAATTCTAGTGAAGGAAAAATGCTATTTTCAGGAAGTTGAGCCTTAACATTAGGCTCTAGCATCACTTTGGCAGGAGCATCCAAAGATTTAATGTTGATACTTATTATTTCTGGCTTACGTTCAATTTCAATATCTGTTAGGTGTAAATTAAAATTTGTTAGCATATTTCCACCTAAAGCAATCAATCGATTATCGCAATCACTTCTTAGAAAATATAGCCCTTCAATAGCTTCTTGTCCTAAGGGCTGAAACTTAACATAAAGACGATAGGCAATATGCCAATAATCTAGCCCAAAAATAGCAGGTATATATTTAGGACGCATTGACTGGATATGAGAAACAACCACATTCCAAAAAGCATAGCCCTTGTAAGTAACTAGCGATAAGTTAGCAGGAAGTAAATTTTCTACATCAGCTATTTTGGTTTGATAAGTAAATAGCCAACATTGATCCAACCTTCCAACCATTGTTATAGGATTACTAGCCATTAAACTACCTCAAAACTTAAGAAAAATCATTGGCTTTTAATAAGTTTAAATTATTTTTTATATTATGAAGCAAACAAAAGATGTTTCAAATGAAGAAATAATAAATTCATAGTAAACAAAGTTTTTCCTAAATGCGAAATACTAAATATAAAACAATTATAAAAATAATATAAACAGCAGAACAAAGGACAAAATTAAACCGGAGTTTAATATTGCCAGATTTATAAAGTTTTTTTACTATTGCTAGGCTAAATCTATAAATATTTATAGGTTAGTTGTTAAAACTTTTTATTATTTTTAACAGAGTGTATTTAACAGGGTAGTAACTGGAATAAATATAATAACAAAATCCTCTTACCGTGAAATTGAATACCTACTAAAAGTTTGTAATTTAATAAGCTTTAGTAGTCTCTAATAAATAAAGTTTTTGGTGATGGTTAAAATAGATTAGGCAAAAAGCCGTTTGTTATTTACAGCAGATATAACTTGGACAAAAAATTTAATTTTCAATTTCTACTCTAAATTAAAATAAAACCAACCAACCAAACTAAAAGCTGCATCATACACAAAAACACTCTAAAAATTATAATTAATAACAAACTACATAAATTACTAAACAGCTTTCTTTCAAAAGAAACCTGTTGGCTATATTTGTTGCTGTTACTTGTTGAGTAGAAACAAGTTAATAAAGATCGACAAAAATATCACGGTATTTTTATGTAGGCTAGCGTCATTTCCCGTTTAAAACAGACTACTTTCTAGTAATGACGCACCTTAAATTAAGTATATAAATATTGATTCTTAAGGAGAATTATGTATATGGAAGCGTTAGTTCGAGGCATTCATCATTTTCAAACAACTGGTTTTAATGAAAATAAAGATTTATTTAAGCTACTTTCTGAAGGGCAAAAACCTGATACTTTATTAATTACTTGTTCTGACTCCCGTATTTCTGTAGAAATGTTATTACAAACCAAGCCTGGAGATCTTTTTATTTTACGTAATGCAGGCAATATTATCCCTGCTTTTGGTGCAGCACATGGTGGAGAGGCTGCAACTATTGAATATGCTATTAAAGCTTTAGGAGTTGCTCATATTGTAATTATGGGCCATTCAAATTGTGGAGCAATGAAAGGCTTACTACATAGAGAAGATCTAGGAACAATGCCGCTAGTAAAAGAATGGTTAGAGCATGCTTCAGCTACTTATGAGGTAGTAAAAGATTGTTATAGTGATTTAGAAGGAAAAGATTTGCTAAATGCGACAATAAAAGAAAATGTACTAGTTCAAATAGATAATTTACGTACTTATCCAGTGGTTGCAGCACGTCTAGCTAAAGGGCAATTAACTTTACATGGTTGGATCTATGAAATTGAAACAGGCACTATTTTAGCCTTTGACCCAAATGAATCACATTTTAGCCCTATTACATCACAAAAAACTTTAGGTGTTAAATCACGCTATAGATTTATTGATGATGACAAAGAAAATTCCCTTAGCCCAGAAAAAGCAGAAAAAGCTAACAACGGGTAACAAATCAAAACAAGCGCATTTGAAATATATATTGACAATATTTTGGTTAAAATTTTTGGAGAATAATGGATGAAAGCACTAAGTTTTCAAAATGATTTTTCGCGTGAACATGCAGGCAAAGATGTTCTTGCGTCAATAGTGGTAGTACTAGTAGCACTACCATTATGTATGGGTATTGCTGTTGCTTCAGGTGTTCCACCCGCACTTGGACTTATAACAGGTATTGTTGGGGGAATTTTAGTTGGTTTTTTAGCTGGCGCACCGCTGCAAGTAAGTGGCCCGGCAGCAGGATTATCAGTTATTGTTTTGGAAATTGTTCAAACATATGGGCTAGAAAGACTAGGAATAATTATCCTTATAGCTGGTTTGTGTCAAGTTGTTGCAGGGCTTTTAGGTCTAGGACAATGGTTTCGTGCCGTTTCTCCTTCAGTAATTCATGGAATGTTAGCAGGAATTGGTGTGTTAATTTTTTCTAGCCAATTTCATGTAATGGTAGATGATGGGCCCAAGGGCAATGGATTAAAAAATATTATTTCTATTCCTGAAGCTGTTTATAAAGGCATTATCCCTTTGGATGGTTCAACGCATCACCGTGCTGCTTTAATTGGTGCAATTACTATTGTTGTAATAATCCTATGGAATATTTTTGCTAAAAAAATCAAAATGGTTCCAGGCCCATTAGTCGCAGTAGTAATAGGAATGACAGTAGCTAATCTACTAGATTTTCCTATTAAATATGTAGAAATTCCTAGTAGTCTAGGTGATGTGGTGCAACTCCCAACTTTGGATGTATTTAAGTCTATAAGTAGCAATATTTTTATTGCTGGTGCATCAGTAGCTTTTATTGCTAGTGCAGAAACCTTGCTATGTGCTGTAGCAGTAGATCAAATGCACTCAGGCGCACGCACTAATTATGATCGAGAACTGCTAGCACAAGGTGTTGGAAACAGCATTTGCGGTGCTTTAGGTGCAATACCTATGACAGGTGTAATTGTACGTAGTGCTGCTAATGTTGAGGCAGGTGGTAAAACACGTCTTTCTGCAATCTTACATGGTGTTTGGATTTTATTATTTGTTTTGTTGCTACCAGGAGTTTTACAAAAAGTCCCTACAGCAAGTTTAGCTGCTATTTTAGTTTTTACAGGCTACAAACTAGTTAACTTTAAGAAAATGAAAGAATTATTAACTTATGGCAAAAGTGAGTTTGCTATTTATATAGTAACAATGGTTGCAATTGTTGCTACTAATCTTTTAGCAGGCGTTATAATAGGTTTTGCTTTGTCAATGGCTAAGCTAATTTATATTCTAACTCATTTAGATGCAAAGCTTATAGTTTGTAGTGATAAAAAGGCTGCTAATTTAACACTTCAAGGTAGTGCTACATTTATGAAAATCCCTCAACTAGCAGCACTTTTAGAACAAGTTCCTGCTGGTGCTGAACTTCATGTTTTCTTCAAAAAACTAGATTATATTGACCATGCTTGTCTAGATTTATTATCAAATTGGGAAAAACAGCATCAAAGTTCCGGCGGTTCAATGACTATAGAATGGGAACAATTAGAAGCTAAGTTCCATAGTCGGCGTATGACTGGCGCACTAGTTATGCCAGAATCCTTAAAAAATACTCCTTAGTTAAATTAAATTTAAACTTATATAAAAAGTGAGGGAAAATGCCCTCACTTTTCTATTTTATAAAGTCTTAAACCCAGCAAATATTATATAACTATTGAATTTTATGTAGTTTTTTTACGTGAGCGAGTTGTTTTTGGTTTAGGCTCTGGCTCTGGCTCTGGTTCTGGTTCTGGGGACTTTGGGATAAGTAAATCTAGTTTTTCATTTATTTCATCTAAAGCATTACGTATTGCTCTTAGGTTTTTATTTATTGCTTCAACATCCTGACGGCTAGCAACATTCATAACACCCATAGTTGTTTGACTAATTTCCTTAATGCGGCCAGAAAGGTTTAGCGTTTGTTCTAAATTTTGGGCCAGTGCTGTAAGAAAAACTTGACTCCGAGCAAACTTTTCTATTTGCTCCCCAGCAGATTTTTCCCACATATCGTAAACTTGCTTAAATACATCTTTCACGCCTCTTTCCCCTTTATTTTCTGTTGTTTTTTCTGTCTTATCTGCTTTATCTGCTTTATCTGCTTTACTAGGCATATTGGCTCCTTAAAAAACATTATCTGTTATGCTGGCAACATTCTATCAATCTAAGTAAGACTAGCAAAGGAAATTTATCTTAAATTTTTCCAACTATTAAACAAAAAATTTAAAATACTTATTTCATCAGAAATTCTATAGAATCTTTACTAGTATATTCTTTAATTTCCTGAGCGTAACGAAGGACTTTTAATGTTTTCTCCCCTAACAATTCTAAGTGGTTGTTTGTTAGTTGTAGCAAACTACCTTCTCTAAGCCCTACAACATAAAGATCAGGATTTAGAACTAAAAATTCAGCTAACCTTTCATCCCTTGTTTCACCTTGATGATTTGCTAGTATTGCTTCTGTATAATGTGGGTTAATTTGAAAAGGTATAAGACCTAAAGCATTAAAACTAGGTGGCTGGGCAATAGGCATATCATTAGTAGTTTTAATTGTTGGACAAGCCATATTTGATCCAGCACTCCAACCAATATAAGGTAGTCCTTTGCTAACTCTACCTCGTACAAGTTCTAATATATTATTTTCATAAAAACATTTTAATAATTGAAAAGTGTTACCTCCGCCAACTACTATGGCTTGGGCATTTTCTATAGCTTGGGTGTAATTGCTTGCTTGATGAATTGAGCGAACACTATAACCTAATTCAGTAAATTTGCTAGATACGATATTAGTATATTCATCATAAGAAAAACGTACAGCAGCAAAAGGAATAAATAGAATTTCTTTTATATCAGGGCCAAGAAAATTTTTTATTTCTTTTTCTGCGTGAGCTAAATAAGCTCCACCATAATTTCTAGAATTGCTAAGAAGTAGTAAGCGTTTAGACATAATTTGACCTTTCAAAATCAATTTTTATTTGCTAATTAACAACAAAAAATCACAAAGAAAATTCTTTGTGATTTTTACTATAAATTATTTATTTTTCAAGAAATTAGTGAATGCTTATATAATAAGGCATTAGAGCAAAAACATGCTCTTTTTCCATACTTTTCATTATAGATAAAGCCTGAAAAGTCTCTCTCATTTCCTTAGGCATTTCTGCTTCAATTGCTCGTCGAAGTTGAGCTTGTTTAGCTTTTTCACTGATTGATGTTTCTTCTTCTAAATTACTTAAAAGGGCTGCAAAGCCTTTAATTTTTGGATATTCAACTAGTTGTGGGCTACTAGTAGCAGGCATATTAGCTAGCTGTTTAGCAACTTCAATAGCTTTTTGCAGTCCACCTAATTCATCAACTAAACCTAATTCTTTACCTTTGACTCCACTCCAAACACGGCCTTGAGCAATTTCTTGAAGAGATTCTAGTTTCATATTGCGACCCTCGGCAGCTTTACTAGTAAAATCTAGGTAGAAGTCATCCATATATTTTTGAAGTTTTTGAAGTTCTTCTTCGCTAAAATTTTTATATTCTGAATAAAAGTCTGCATTTTTGCCGCGTGTTAATGCTTCTACATTCATACCTAAATGCTCTTTATAAAGACCATTTATATTAAGCTTACCTCCAAAAATTCCTATTGAACCAGTAATTGTAGAAGGTTGGGCTACAATTTTATCTGCTGCCATAGAAATATAATAACCACCTGAAGCAGCATAATCTGACATACAAGCAACTATTGGTTTTTTAGCTTGTTTGGTTAGCATTATTTCTCGCCAAATAATATCAGACGCAAGAGGTGAACCACCTGGGCTATTAACTCTTAAAATAATAGCTTTTATATCTTTGTCCTCACGGGCTTTTTTAATTGCGGCTGCAACGGTATCTGAGCCAATGGTTTCATCAGAAAAAGGGCTACTATTACTCTTACCAGACATAATTGCCCCAGAAGCATAAATAATAGCAATACGACCATCTTTTCCAATGCCAAACTCAAAAGGGCTAACATTATTATATTTACCGCTAGTAATTGCCCGGTATTCTGTAAGTTTTAATTCTTCTTTGATCTTATTTTTTACTTCATCTAGGTAGATTGCATCATCAATCAAGCCAACTTCTTTAGCTTGTTTTGGGATATTGTATGGGCCTTCATCAATAAGTTTTTGTACTTCTGCTTCATCTTTTTTGCGAGATTTAGATATTTCTGAAACATAGTTTTTATAAATATCATCTAGCAGAGCATTTAAGGCTTCTTTATCTTCTGGAGACATTTCCGAACGGGTATAGCGTTCAACAGCACTTTTATATTTGCCGTAACGAGTAAAATTTGGCTCAACTTTGATTTTATCTAAAAAGCCCCTCATAAAAGTTGCGTGGACAGCAAAACCTTTTACTAATAAGGCTCCTGCTGGAGCAACATAAATTTTGTCGGCTGAAATAGCTATAGAATATTCTAAATCTCCGCCCTGCTCCATATAAGCATAAATAGGTTTACCTGATTGCTTAAAATCTGCTAGAGCATCTCGGACATCTTGAACTCGCCCTAGACCTAGACCAGGCCCATCTAAAAGTAAAAGGATTCCTTTAATATTTTTATCTAGTTTTGCTTTTTGGATATTTTCAAGTGTGCTTTTTAGTGATGAAGTTTGACCGCCAAAAAGCTTTATAAAAGGGTCATCTGCTATTGCTTCAGGCATACTTCCTGATAGTTTTAGCTCTAAGATGCTATCGCTTGCAACCTTAGGAGTAGAGCTAGAAAATAGACTCATCACTAGTAGAAGTCCTAAAACCCCAACTATTACAGTAGTACCTAAAAACAAGGCTAAGATAATCTTTCCCCGTCGTGTCATAAACTTATCAACCTTTCGTTATCTATAAAAGATAAGTGTTAATTTTAATGATGTTATCTATAGCAAAACAAAGTTGTTAAGCTAATTATTTTGCTAAACTTGTTGATGAATTATAAGACGAGAACAACAAATTTTTTGTTTCAGATAGCTAAAAAACTCTACCATATAAAGAAATTTATTAGCTATTTAAACAATGAGTAATAGCGAATATCTGCTTCTTGGCTAAGAAGACCTGGGGCTTTTACTAGCGCGGCTTGAACATGTGGCGTAGTAAAATGGGCATTGATAGCATCAAGACTGGCCCATTCTTCAAAAAACGTAAAATCACTTGGGTCATTGTTATTTTGAAATATTTGATAACTAATACAGCCCTCTTCTTTGCGAGTTGGTTCAACTAGGCTTTCTAAAGCCGCTTTTAACTCTTCTACTTTATCTGCTTTTGCTAAAAACCTAGCAACTACATATACTGACATAATTTTTCTCCTAAACTAAAGCTATTTTTAAGACTTGTTTTACATTTTCAGCATAAACAAATTCAATATCCTTTAAGACTTCTTTTGGAATGTCGTCTACATCTTTACGATTAGCAACAGGAATTATCACGGTAGTAACTTTGTTACGATGAGCAGCTAGCACTTTTTCTTTTAAGCCGCCTATTGCTAAAACATTACCTCGAAGAGTTACTTCACCTGTCATTGCAACACTTCGCTTAACTAGACGGTTAGAAAGTACAGAAACTATAGCCGTTACTAGTGTAATACCTGCTGATGGGCCATCCTTAGGTATTGCACCTTCAGGGATATGGATATGGATATCATGGTTAGCAAATAATTCTTCATTAATTTGAAATTCTTTTGCACGAGATTTTGCATAAGAAAGGGCTGCTTGGGCTGATTCCTTCATTACATCGCCCATTTGACCTGTTAGCATAAGGCCGCCTTTGCCTTTCATTAGCAAAGCTTCAATAAAAAGAACATCTCCCCCAACAGGTGTCCAAGCAAGTCCTGTAACTACACCAATTTGGTCTTTTTTTAGAATTTCTTCAGGTGCAACTTTTGATGGGCCTAAGAATTCATGTACATTTTTACTTGTAACACGAACTAGCTTATCTTGACCTTCTGCAACTTTTCGGGCAATTTTACGGCAAATACTACCAACTTCTCTTTCTAATTGTCTTAAGCCAGATTCCCTAGTATATTGATTTATTAAGGATTTAATTGCTGAATCTGCTAAGGCTAAGTGTTTATTAGTAATGCCATTTTCTTCCATTTGTTTTTTTAACACATGGGTTTTTACTATAGCTAATTTTTCTATTTCTGTATAACCAGAAAGTCTTATAATTTCCATTCTATCGCGTAGAGCAGGTTGGATTGTGTCTAAAACATTAGCTGTAGTCATAAACATAACATTTGAAAGATCAAATGGAACGCCTAAATAATTATCTCTAAAACTATTATTTTGTTCAGGATCTAAAACTTCAAGTAGGGCTGAGGATGGATCACCGCGAAAATCTGAGTGAACTTTATCTATTTCATCCAACATAATTAGCGGGTTGTTGGTTCCTGCTTGTTGGATAGCTTGGACAATGCGGCCAGGCATTGAGCCTACATAAGTACGACGATGACCGCGAATTTCTGCTTCATCATGAACACCACCTAAAGAAAGCCGGACAAATTTACGACCTAAAGCACGAGCAATTGAACGTCCAAGCGAAGTTTTACCAACTCCGGGCGGGCCAACTAAACAAAGTATTGGGCCTTTAGCTTTTTCTTTTAATTTACGAACAGCTAAAGCTTCTAAAATACGTTCCTTTACTTTTTCTAACCCATAATGGTCTTCATTAAGAATTACTTCTGCTTTCTTTAAGTCTAAATTATCTTTAGAAAACTTTGACCAAGGTAAGTTGACTAGGACATCTAAATAATTTCGTAACATTGCTGCTTCGGCTGCGTCTGGGTGCATTCGCTCTAATTTTTTTAACTGCCGTAAAGACTCTTCTTCTACTTTTTCAGGCATTTTTGCTTCAGCAATTTTGTCACGATAAGCATTTATTTCTTCTGCAAACTCATTACCCTCGCCAAGTTCCTGTTGAATAGCTTTTAGCTGTTGGCGTAAGTAAAATTCTCGTTGGGAACGGTCAATTTCACCTTTAGCTTGGGAATTTATTTCTTGTTGGACAGTTAAAACGCTTATTTCTTTAGTTAGTAGTTCGTTAATTCGGCGAAGTCGTGCAGTTTGTTCAATAAGTTCTAAGACGCTTTGAGCGTCTTCAACTTTTAATTCTAGGTTTGAAGCAGCTAAGTCTGCTAGTCGTCCAGCATCTTCTAAATTAACAGCTATTGCCATTACTTCAGGAGAAATATTTTTCCCTAGTGCTACAGCCTTTTCCATAGAAGACTTGACACTACGCATTAAAGCTTCAAGCTCTAAACTATTGTCTAGTCTAGGTTCAGGTAAAGCGGTAATACGTGCTTGTAAGTAGGGCAAGTTTTCATCTACATGGGCTAGTCTAGCACGAGAAAGACCTTGAACTAAAATGCGGATTCTGCCATCGGGAAGCTTAAGCATACGCATAATTACTGCTACAGTCCCAACCTCATATAAATCTACTGTAAGAGGTTCTTCTTTATCTAAATCACGTTGAGAAACTAGCATTATCATTCTACTTTCGGCTAATGCTTGATCAACAGCACGAATAGATTTTTCTCTTTGTACAAAAAGCGGCACAATCATAAAAGGAAAAATCACAATATCGCGTAAAGGTAAGACAGGTAAAACTTCTGGGATTTTCAACTGCTCATCATTACTTTCAATAACATCTATTGATTGTTCTTGTTCGGCTGATGATTGGTTGGGCATATTTTTATGGTTTCTCCTCGAAAGATAATAGCTAGTTAATAGCTCTACTTAAACTAAATCTTTTACTCCTAAGAAAATATACGGGCAAAATAGATTTAACAAATTAATAAATAAATGTATAAGATTATTTGGCATCTCTTTAAGAAAGAGATTAAAATTGTTTATTATCTTTAAGATACAATCAAAATTTTAGTTTTATACTAAAAAAACTCAGTTAGCATAATACATAGTTTTATCTGATTCAAGCAATCGCTCTCTTAGCTTAGAGAGTGTTAAATTAGCAGTTTTACAAAATTTATGAAAGAAATCACTATTCGTAAAGAAACCCGACCAACTCGTTGTGAAATATGCCATCAATCAGATATGTTTGACCCTGAAACTTCTCAGTGCCAGCGATGTGAAAACATTGTACTCTCTGTAAACAATCCTATTGTTGCTGCTAGACAACAAATTGCAACAATAGAAGGAACACTAGATTTTATGGCTTTAGGAGCAGCATTTTTTGGAATACTTGCTTTTGCTCCAGGTCTTTTTCTTCCTCCATTAGGGCTAGTTTTATCAATTTTAGGTGTTATTTGTGGAAAAAAATCTCTTACAAATATTAGAAATAGACAAGGCGCGCTTTCTGGAGAAAGTTTTGCCTATATTGGTCTTTATTGTGGAGGATTAGGTTTTTTACTAGCACTATTTTTGATTTTATTTATTATAAAATCCTCTAAATAATATATTTACTCCTCAATTTTTACTTTGCCCGCTGTTTGAAGTTGTAATAATTCTGTTCGGCTTAAAATTAGGACTCTTTCACTTTCTACCAACGCCGTTAAATCATTAGCTCTTAAAATTGCCATAAAAACTTGAGGCCAAGGTAGGTCTTTTATAGCAGCAGTAACTTTTATTTGTTTGGCTGTAGCAGTATAAGCAAACTTGACCTTGTATTTATTAGTAAAAAATTTTATTACTTCGCCTAACTCTACTTCTGTAATAGATAATGCTAACTCTTCAGCTTGAAAATCTTTTGTCCCAAACTTTCCTGGCAATGGCGGATTCTCAAAACTAGTTGCTAAAACTGGTAAATTAGCATTAATAGCTTGTTCAAAAGCAATTATGCGAAATACTCGCTTTTCTTCAACAAAAGTTAAATTAACTGAATGCAGGACTTGAGCTAATACATCATTAAAATTTCCTCGCTCCTGACTAATAGAAATACAAAGAGCAGGTATAGTTTTATCAATAATAAAAGCAAATTGATAATTGCTTAATTCATACATTAATAATAATAAAGTATCTAATCTAACATTACTAACTTTTAATGTAAGTATTGTATTAGGTAATTTTGCTTTTGCTAATTGCTCAAGCTGTTGGGAAATAGTTGTTTCCTTACCATTAATTGGGATACTAACAACTGAGCAATTAGGAGAGTCAACAGATTTAGCAATTTGTGAAATTTGAGTTTTGCCACTTGAATCAACAATATTTTCTTCAAACAAAGCTCTGCCCTGCTGAACAGCAACAAAGCGACCGTTATAACATTTTGCTCCAACAGAAACAAATAACTCTTTTTGATTTGGAGTCTTAAATATTGCTCCTTCTAAATCAGAAGTAAAATAAGTTCCTGCTAGTGATAGTTCTGAAACTAAATAAGGACTACTACGGTCTAAGCGTTTAATATTAGGTTGATTAACTAATTGTAAATACTCGGCAATACGTTTTTCTAAATCTGGGTAGTTAGCATTAGCATTACTACCCTGTATTAATTGCTCTAAAGTATAAATAGTAGTAAATGGGTCACGCTGTAGGTCTTGATCAGAAGTTTCAACGCCTTCTAACCATTGTTGGTAAGCTTTTGGTACATCCAGGTTTGCTTGAATAGTAAAATTTGGCCCATTTTGTTCTGGGGAAATATCCGTAAAAATTTTTGCTGCACCTACTTCATTTATTAAATTTCTTACAGTTTCAGCAGAGCGAGAAACACCCGTTATTTTCATTAAACGAGAATCCATAGAAACGCCTGTTAGGACGGTTTCTAAAGATTTTGGAAAGCGTTTTCCAAGACGACGCAGAGCAGTCCAAACAGCTACACGTTCCTCAAATCGAGAGTTTAGAAGCATGAGTGTATTTTGTGCTGAAGTAAGTTGGGCAGTAGTTGTTTGCCCAGTAGGATTTTGCATTTTTTCTGCTTCTTTTTCATCCAAACTATAAATTAGCATAGTGAATTCTGCTTCCACAGAAACAAGCGGAGCAGGTTGCTTAGTTCGTTTAATATCTAGACCATCAATAATTATTAAATAATTAGAAGCAGCTAGATTAAGTAACATATCGGTTACTCTTTCATAAGTGCCAAATAACTCTACTTTTACTGGATGAAAAACAAAAGGTTCATCTTTAACTGCTGTGCTACGTTCAAAAGTACGCCAGCGTAGTTCTCTTAGCCGAAGCTCATTTTTAATTTGACCAATTGTGTTAGATATATCTTCTTCATCTTTAGCCATACCTTCTAGCAAAGAAGCAATTTCATTTTGGGCATCTTGCAACTGCTTTTTCTCATTTGTTTGTTGTGTGGTTTCAGGTGCTATGCTTTTTTTAGGTCGTTTTTGTTGGGCAAAACTAGGAAAGGTTAAAAAAATAATTGTCAAAAAAATTAATAAAGCTCGTATCATTGTTAAATAAACCTATCAATAACTTAAACTTAACTTAAATCCATTACAGTTCTAACTTTATCTAGTAGATCGCTGATGCCGTAAGGTTTTTGTAAAAAGCCTAAAACCCCTTCATTTAGTATATCTTGAGATTGTTCATCTTCATTATAGCCACTAGAGAGCAAGACTTTTACTTCTGGATTAATTTTCTTAAGTTGGCGAAACGCTGTTGGCCCATCAAGTTCTGGCATCATCATATCTAAAATAACTAAATCTATTTCTCTAGCTCTATTTTGGTAAATATCCAAGGCTTCACGTCCGTTTTCTGCTGTAATTACTTGATAGCCTCCACTATCTAGCATTTCCACTAGTAAATCTCTCATAATATCTTCATCTTCTGCTACCAAAATAGTTTCTGAGCCTTCTTTACTATATTCATCAGTGTTTTTTATTTTAGCTAATTCTTTTGTTGATGAGGGTAAATATATAGAAAATGTAGTACCTAGTCCTGTTTCGCTTTCTACATCAATATAACCATTGTGGTTTTTAATAATTCCATAAACCATTGCTAAACCTAAACCTGTGCCTTTTTTATCTCTCTTAGTTGTAAAAAAAGGTTCAAAAATTCGTTGTTTGGTTTCTTCTGTCATCCCCATACCAGTATCACTAATTCTAAAAAGTACATAGCGGCCTATTTTTGAGCCAGGATGCTTATAAGTAAACTGCTCATCTAAAGTAACATTTACAGTGCTAATGCTTAGGCAACCTCCTTCAGGCATTGCATCACGAGCATTAATACACATATTAACAATTGTTTGGATAATTTGACCACCATCAACTTCAACAACTAATTTAGTTTTTGCTAGGTCTAGTTTTAGTTTAATATTTTTGCTAATTGTGCTTTCAATTAATTCTACAGCCTCTTTTACCAAAGAATTTAAGTCTAAAACTTGCACATGGTATTTTCCACCACGAGCAAAAGCTAAAAGCTGTTGAGTTAGGTCTGCTGCACGTTTAGCAGATGATTCAATAATATTAATATACCGATAAAGAGGATCCATCTTATTCATCTTTGTTTTAATAAATGAAGTGTATCCTAATACTCCACCCAAAATATTATTAAAATCATGTGCAATACCTCCTGCTAGTGTGCCTATGGATTCCATCTTTTGAGCCTGTTGCAGAGCATCTTCTAAAACTTTCTTTTCTGTTAAATCCTCAAACTTAACTACCACATTTCCAACTTTTCCTATATCGTCAACTAATGGAAATAGTGTAGCTCTTCCACTAAGCATTTCATACTTATGGTAATCTTCTTCGCTAGCTGAAACGGGTAAGTCAACCATTAATTGAACTACTTCTCCTGTCAAAACTTTATGAAAAGCTTCAACTACAGGAGTATCAATAAAAGGTGGGTTAGCCAGTACATTATATTTACCTATTACTTCATCATAGCTATCTTTTTTCTGAATCAAAGATAAAGCACTTTGATTCATTAATATGCAAACGCCTGTTTCATCAGTAATAAAAGTAGCTAGAGGTGATTCCAGAACAATTTTGGCAAAAAATGCTTGTGATTTACGAACTTCTTCTAGTGATGATTTTATTTTTTCATAAAGCTGGGCATTTTCCACCGCTACACCAATTTGTTCAGCTAAGACTTGTAGCGTAAGCATATCTTCTTCATCAAAAGCATTAATATTACTATTTTGAACATCCAACACACCTATAACTGAACCACGCACTAATAAAGGAACTGTTAGTTCTGAACTAGTTTCTGGAAGGCTTTCAATAGGTAAATAGCTAGAACTTTTGCTTACATCATCAACTAAAACAGGTTGGCCTGTAGAAAAACAACGTCCAACAATCCCTTCTTTAATTGCTAAAGTTGCTCCTATTGGTTCAGGTGCTTGAAATCCTCCACAACCAGCAGTAAAAGTAAGTTGGTCTTTTTCTTTATCATAAAGAAAAATATTTACATTATAATAACTAAAGGTATTATGTATAAGCTTAACTACAACAGGTAGTAACTCATCAAGTTCTAAAAGAGCCGTTAATTTATCCCCTACTTGATAAATTGTTTCTAAACGCATAGCACGTCTTTGCGCATTTTGATAAAGATAGGCTTTTTCTACAGCAATTCCAATAGTTTGACCAATAGTGTTAAGCAAGCGAATTTCTTGTTTTGTAAAAGAGCGTGTAGAACGATTACCACAAGCAATAAGCCCATAACAGTTGTCTCTAACTTTTATAGGGATAAAAGCAGCAGCAATAATGCCTTCTTTTTGTACTGCTGATAGGGCAGGTCTTGGGCCAACCGTCCCATCATCCACAGATAAATTATCTACAACAATTAATTCACCTCTTTCAGCAGCTTTGCCAATATAACTAACACCTAAAGGAATATTTTTTGTTTCTGGATGATTTAGAAATTCTTCTGAACAACCAACATTAGCCCTTATCGATAGTAGTTTTGACTTTTCATCTGTTGTCAAAATCATACAGGTATCTAGCTTTAATACTTCCTTAATTTTGATTACTGTGTTAGAGAAAATTTCTTCTAAAATCAAAGAACGGCTAGCAGTTTCAGCAATAGTGTTTATAGTAAAAAGTTCTTCATTTTGGCGTTTAATTTCCTCTTCTGCACGCTTTTTATCACTAATATCTGTTAAAACTGATAAATTACCTGTATGTTCATTACTTAAACTAAAAACAGGTGACTCAGAAAAAATTACAAAAAGCTTCTCTTTATTACTAGTTATAAGTTCTACTTCATAACTGCTACTAAGTCCTTGGGATCGGTTTTTCCATTCTTCTTGGACAAAAGTTTGTTGGCTTCCTCTAATATAATTAAGTATATTTTCTCCAAGCAGTTCTTTTTCTTGTTTACCAAGCATTTCTGCAAAACGACGATTAACAATTTTTATAAAGCCATCAGGAGAAATTAGCACAATTCCATCATTGCTACGCTCAACTAGTGTGCGATATTTTTTTTCAGACTGTTGTAGGCTATAACGTAAGTCTCTTTCTAAATGAACCTTTTTTTGCTCTGTATATAAAGCAAAAATAGAAACAATAATAAATGTACCTATAAAAAATACCGCTACTATCCAAACTTTTCTTAAATTTTCATGAAAAGGCTTTAGTATTGATTTACGTGGCACATTAGACATCACTACCCATTTTGCCCAGGGTACACGACTAGAAACATAAGAAATTAATTGAACTTCATCACCTAAACTAGCTAATTTTATTTGTGCTTTACCACTTGTTTGAGACAAAGCCATGTTGAGAAATTCATAGTCAGCACGACGATCTCTTGCCTTTGGGTTAGGGTCTAAAAATGCTCCTTGGGCAATCATATCCCAGGACTGGCCGACTAAAGCAGGGTTGCTATGAGCAACAATTTGACGATCTTGATTAATTATCCAGGTAAAACTACCCAATTGTATATCATAGGGAGCTACATAGTTTTTAATCCAATCATCAATATCTATTCGTCCCGAAATAGTACCATCAAAGATTTTTTCTCCTGTTTTTTCTGTGCGAAAAACCGGTATATCAAAAGCAATTGCTTTATTGTTATCCATAGTTGTATATGGGCCAGCTAAAGCTAAATTTTTACCACTTATTGCCAAAGCCGTCGAAGGTCGGTGCATTGCACTCATACCCATAAGTTCTGATCCATCTTGATAAGCAGTAATAAAATGCCCTGTAGCATCAATGCGAGATATATCTGTTAAACGCCCATCAAAACGCCGATAACAAGCAGCTAAATGAGGCCAAATTTTTTCTGGGTCATTGGTTTGGACATCTGGCAAACTAGACACATAATCAAAATCATTTTTTATTAAAGTCAATAGCTGTGATAGATCTTCAGCAATACCTTTGATATGTTCAAACTGCTTTTCGTTATAACTTTCACAAGTTTCATATTCAAATTGTTTGGCAAAATAATAGAAAAATCCTGCCGCACCAAGCATAGTGGTTAAGGCAAATAACAAAACTACCCAAACACCAAGTGAAATGATTCTTGTTTTTTTCTCTGGCATGTATGTATATAGATATTAGGTAGATAATAAAATGTAGATAACAAAGATTTTAGGATAGCTTTTCTATTCTTGCAACCAACAAAGTCTAAAGAAAATAGTTAATACTTGCATCTTGCAAGCAAAAAATGAGTTTTAGCAATTATTGGATAAGAATATAAATGAATGAGTTATTAAACTCTTACTTCCAAAGTAACATAAGATATATAACTTAGGTGAAAACTTTAGATCATATATCTTATGTCCTGCTGGGTCATAAGATTTAACCCCTTGTTCTTCAATTTTTTATTCTTAAGTTAGAACATATGCTATTTTGGGGATAACACTATAGTGACACTTAAAACGAAACTCTAAATCCAAGTTGGATTTGACGAGGAGAAAAAGCCCCTAAAAATCTATCTTTACTAGCAATAAAACGATTTCCCGATTTTTTAGGTAATTGAAATTTTCCATTTTTATCAGGCGGGAATACTCTTGCAATATCACTTATATTAACTCTATTAAATAAGTTAAACACTTCAAAAATACCGCTTATTTCTGCTTTTTCACCTATTTTTATTTTACGTGAAAGACGAATATCTATATTTGCAAATCCAGGTGAAATCCCTGCATTTCGCCCTAAGCCTAATGGACGATCGCCTGGAGGGTTATCAGCATTTAAGTTTAAGTCTATTCCTGCTAGTAAGTTATATGGTCTTCCTGTTTCAAGATTAACAATAGTAGAAAACTGAAAATCTCTTAAGTATTTATTTTTTAGCAAATTACTTTCAAATGTGCCTGATAAAACAAAACGACTGCGAACATCTTGTAAAGACAAAGCACGTTCATTTGCAATATTAAGAGAGTCATTTGTTTCTTGAATATCTGTTCCGATGTCAAGAAAATTATCTATAGTTTTTGATAGAGTATAGTGAGCTTGTAAGTTAAATTGATCTGAAATTCTTTGTTTAACTGAAATTGTGAAACTACTGTAATAACTGTCATATGAAGAAGAAAACTCAAAAATTTGCCCTAGATCTGGAAAAACACGCCCAACCAACTGACTTTGTAAAGCATTTCCGATTACTGGCCTAACAACAGGGTTTATATTACGTACAGAAAGAAGTCTCAAACCTCTAACATAATCTAAAATCAAGGAAATAGAAGTATTATTACCAGCTAAATAATCTACTCCAAAAGTTGATTGTTGAGTATAGCTAGTTCGAGTTTTACGGTCATAAACAAAGGTAGAGCTTAATTGAGGAATAAAATCTACTCCAGCAGGAATTTCTAAGCCTTCAGGAAATTTTCTGTTTGGCAAACTAAAAGGAATAGCTGAAAAAGGAAAAGGAATAACAGGAATTTTAATTGCATTTGTAGCAGAAGTTAATTCAACTAGAGTAGCATTACCAAAAAGCTGTGTACTCGCAAAAATACCATATCCAGCCTTAATAGTTAAGTTTTCTAGCTTTTTAGGACGATAGGAAATAGCAATTCTTGGACTAAAGAAACCATTGTTTTTTGGTACAAACCCTATACGATTAATATCATAGCGAATCCCTAGTTTAAGTAAAAAATTTTCTGAGAGCTTGATATTATCTTGAAAAAACAAAGCTAGCTGTTTTTGATCTATAGTAACTAAAGGATTTCCAAAACCCTGGGCAAAGGCTGTAGGTAGAGGTAAGCTAGCTAAAGGAAAGTTAAGAGCTAGTTGCTGTGCAAAGTTAGTAAGAAAAGCTCTTTGCTCAGGAGTCCGTAATTTTGGATCAAAAGCCTCAATCCCTGATATATTTGGCCCACCAAAAGCAGAAAAATCTAGTGGAGCAAATACTGCAAAACCACCTGAAAAAATTGGAACTTTAGTGCCTCCATCTCCTGGGAGATTTACATAATAATAATCTCCTCCAAACTTAATTTGATGACGACCTCTGGTTAAAGAAACATTATCAATAATTTGGTAAATAGACGCACGTCTAGGTTGAGAAAGAAAAATTGTACGACCAAAAGTAACAATTCCTTCTGGAGCTATTAGTTGAACACGAGTACTATTATCAGGAGCATTAACATCTTGATTACGTAAGCCAAAAAGAAACCTTGTTTCATTTATCAAATTAAGAGAAGTGCTACTATAAGTATTATTAACAGCAAGATTATTTTCATCTAATAGCTGAATTCCACCTGCTGTTTGACCTGAAAGACCACCAAAAGGTTCAAAAGCACCATTATAGTTTCCCCCAAAATTGTAGCGAATAAATAAGTTATCTTGTTGTCCAAGACGAAAATCAACCCTAGTCAAGGCAGAAGTTGTTCCAAAAGCAAAGGGAATAGGCCCATTGTCTAAGGTAAATCCTAAACTTTTAGCTGAATTTACAGTTTGATTGCTAATGGTAACAAAATTACTTTGTTTAACAGAAAGGCGTTCAAAGGAGTTAAAGAAAAATATTTTATCTTTTTTTATTGGCCCACTAAAAGTAGCACCAAATTGATATTGTTTATATTCTGGCTCAGTAGGTGCAAAAACATCTCTTGCACTAGTTGAATCATTACGATTTAAGAAAAATAAACTTCCTCGAAATTCACTTCCACCACCTTTTGTTATAATGTTAACCACTCCACCTAAAGCTCGGCCAAACTCAGCACTGTAACTATCACTTACTACTTGGAATTCTTGTATGGCATCTTGGCTAAGAGTAGCTCTTACAGAACCTGCCGCCGTTTCATTATTATCTAAACCATCAATACTTACATTATTAAATCTAGCTTGCTGCCCATTAAATGAAATGCCTGAAGAAGCCACCACTCCTTGTGCAGGAGCGCGATCTTTTGTTGCTCTAGGAGTTGTTAAGGCAAAATCTAAAAAATTACGCCTATTTATTGGTAAATCATTAATTAATTTAGGGTTGATATTAGTACTGTTTTCAGTTTTTTCTTGACTAAATTCATTGCTGGCAAGTACTTCAATAATTTCAGTATTTTGTCCTACCTCTAAATTAAAATTTACTAACGCGACTATACCTAATTCCAAGCTTTGCTTATAAGTCTTACTAGAAAAACCTTCGATACTAGCAACTATTTCATAGTTACCTGGAGGTAGTTGAACAATGGAAAATGAACCATCAGATTGAGACATTGTTTCACGAATTAGATTAGTTGATAAGTTTTTTGCAGTAATTGTAGCCCCACTTATCGCTGCATTTTGAGAGTCTAAAACCTTTCCAACAATATTTACTGAAGTAGCTCCACCTTGAGCAAATGTGATTACTATAGCTAATAATAGTAATATCACTGAAGTCATTCCAAAAGTTATTTTTTTTAGCATTTTAAGCGTTTTTTCTTTACTACAAACCTTTCTTTTGAGTTGTCATTAAAATATTACTTTTAACCTTAATGTTTTTTCGACAGGTATAACTACGAGAATCCTTATAAAAGGTAGATTCAACAATCTTAAAACAAAGAAAACAACTGTAGGAAAATTACGCCTACAATATAAACATTTTTTAGAAAAAAAATAGGAATATTAATTGGTAATAGGAATTTGGCTAGTCAAACAATAAGACAACTTGCTTTATTGACTATTTAGAATATAAATTAAGAGCTAGTTTACAACACACATTTTTTAGCTATCCTGCCTTAATTTTATAACCTTTTATTTAGGAGGGAGTTAAAAGGTATTTAGAAAACAACTTTATAAAAAGTGTTTTTTGATAAAATAGAAAGTATTATTAGGGCAATATTATACATACAATATTTTGCTTAACAATATAATTAATCAACTTTTATATCATTTTTACTAACTACTAACTAGTAATGCAACTATTAGTTAATATTGTTCCTGATAATATATCATCTTAACTAAAGCTACTATTTATCTTAAGTAAAAGTTAATTCTTGAGAAATATAAGTTAATGGGTTAACTATTTTGTCCTTTTAACAGGTTTCTAACTGCAAAAAATATAAATTCCCTAACTGATCACAACTAATAATTAAGCCTGTATCGCTAATAGCACAACGAGTAATTGAACCAATTGTTGGAAAAGTACCAATTATGGTTTCTTCGGCTAAACTTATTACTCCTAAAGTATTTTCATCTAAACCTAATACTTGATATTTATTATCATTAGTAATAGCTGTTTTTGTATCAATACAACCTTTTTGCTCTTTAACAACGTGTTTTTTTATTAAATCCCAACTTCTTAGTCGGCCAGCAAAATTAGCCGAGATAAATTCCTTGCCATTTTCCATTAACACTAAAGCATATATTCCGGCTCTATCTCGTAAAGTAGTATCTAGCTTTCTACTAGCTAGATACCAAATTTTTATTGTTCTATCATCACTACTAGAGATTATATATTTATTATCCGGTGTTATTATTAAGCTTAATACTCTATCTTGATGCTCTGTTAATATATCTATACACTCTAAAGTAGCTAAATCCCAAAGCTTTATTTCATTACCACTAGCAGAAACTAAATATTTTTTATCTACACTAATAGCCATTGCATTAACTGAAGCTGAATGAGCGAGTAAACTAGTAATTTCCTGTCCTAGATGGTTCCAAATTCTAATTGTCCCATTAATTTCACCTGAAAAAGCATAACGACCATCTAGCGAAATTGCTAAAGCAGAAATATTAAATTTTTGTTTTATTGGTGCAGTGTTTTCTTTAGCAATATCAAAATTCCAAAGTTTTACTGTTCCATCTTTACTTGTAGAAAAAATCGTCCCCTCACTTAAAACTAAGTCTGTAATTAGATCACTATGCCCTGCTAGCACATTTACTAGCAAACCTGTTTCTAAATTCCAAATATTGATTGTTTTATCACTATTTCCAGTAACTATATATTGATTATCTTTAGTTAATGCTAAGGTGTTAATGCTACTTGTTGATTCTGTTAAAACAGCAATTAAAGAACTAGAAGCTAGCTCCCAAACTTTGATCTTTGCATCTTCGCTAGTTGAAATTAAGTATTTATTATCAGATGTAACATTTAGTCCTGTAACACTATAGTCATGTCCAAAAAAATCATTTATTGGCAAATAGCTTAATAAATCCCAAACCTTTATTGTTCCATCACTTCCACCAGAAATTAAGTATTTATCATCTAGGCTAACACTTAGTTTATTAACAATAGTTTTATGTTCGGTTAAAGTATGAATAGAAGAGGGGCAAGAGGGGTTATCTAAGATTGAGTTAAAATCCCAAATTTTTATTGTTCGGTCACTACTTGCAGAGACTAACTTTTCATTATCCGACGTAACAACTAAAGCCAACACACTACCAGAATGTTCTTTTAAGTTAGAAAGAAGTTTACCTGTAAATAGCTCCCAAATATTTATTGTGCCGTAGCAATCACCAGAAATAATATATCTATTGTCTTTGCTTAAGCTTAAACTAAAGATTATGCCTTGGTGAGCAATTAGAGAGAATATTTCTTGACCCGTATTTAGTTCCCAAACCCTAATTTGGCTATCTTCTCCAGCAGTGACTAAAAATCTATTGTCTGTTGTTAGTTTTAAGGCTTGAAACCCTGTTGTGCTTTTTATTAGCGTTTGTTTAAGTGAATTATAAATAGCTTTTCCAGGCTTATTTAGCCATTTTATATAATTATAAGGTTGGTTGTTGGTTAGTTTTTCAAGGTAAATACTAGCAGCTTTACTAATTAAACTTTCTGTAGGTTGATTAATAGCTTGTTGTAAAAACTTTTCAGGATAGGCTGAAATAAATTGCAGTTGACTAGATAAAAATTTATACCAAAGCTGCAAATTTGTTTGGTCTAATAAACCATTTATATTTAGAATTTGCTCAAAATTGTCTATAAATTGCCATTCTAACCCAAGCTTAAGTTTATTTATAATAAATTCAATATTTATAAACTCATTTATTGCTTTATTAAACAATTGTTTTGTTGTGGCTAAATCGGTTAATGCTATACTTAATAAAATAGTTTTTAGTAAATAACTATCAAAATAAGTAAAATAATTATTTGTGTTTTTCCCTTTTGTTTTAATTAGCCATTTTACAAAATATTGATAATATATAAATTGTTTTTCTCTGATTAATATTTCCTTCTTAATATGATTAATAACTTCTTGATTTACAAATATAATTTTATTACTGGGTAGTAAAATTATATATTTATCTAATTTTATTATAATATTCAATATTTCTAATTTATCTATATTTATTTCTACTATTTCTAATAACTCACTGAGTTGATTAATAGTAATTGGCTCATAGCTTAAAGCTAATAAACCTAATATTAAGTTTATTTCTTCAACTGTTAACTTAGAGTCCACTATATCTAAATATATATTATCCAATAGGTTATTTTTTATTGTAGTTTTTAAATTTTCGGTAGTTAGGTTTGTTAATCGCTCTGACAACAGACTGCTTAAATATAAATCTGGTTTTGAGAATAAAATAAAATATATATTATGTGGTAATTTAATAGGCAGAACTTTAATAATATAATCAAAAAATATTTCTGATAAATTATCAATAATTATTATTATTTTATTTTTTTCTTTTTGTAAAGTTTCTAATATTAACTAGATTTTTAGATAAACTATTTAGATCATTATAAAAAAAGTTTCTTGGAAGTATTTGCTCAAAAAATTCGCTAGCTTGCCAAATTAAAAATTGTAACATTCTGTAAGGATTTTTATCTTGTCTTACTAAATAAACTAAACAAATATTTTTATCTTTTTGCTTTTGAATAAATTTAGCTAGTAAAGTGTTTTTTTCTCTCTCTTCAGCACTTAAAAGCAAATATCCTCCATTAGGATTATCTAAAAAATAATTTTCTAAGACGTTTAAGGAATCCTTATCTAGAGAAAAATTTTTTAGGTGATATTGCAGTAATGACCAAATTTCTTGTAGATATTCACTTTGCCAACAACTTTCTAAAGAATTTATTGTATCCATTGAATTATAAATCTGCACTGGTTTAGAATTAAAAAATTAATAAAAATAAACAATTTATAAAAAAACAATTTCTTGTCCACAAAAACTCTTATCACTAAAATATTAATAATACTATGGAAAATACTAAAGAACCTTTATGGATTTACCGTCCAACAATAGATTTACTTATAGGTTGTGGGGCATGGTCATTGCCACTACTTTTACTTGCTAATCCATTTGGAAACTTTGATTTACAAACTTTAGCAATAATTTTTTATGCCTTATCTTTAGTTTGCAACTATCCCCATTATATGGCAACCATTTATCGTGCCTATGGAACAAAAGCAGACTTTACAAAATATCGCTTTTTTACTCTTCATTTAACAGCCCTTTTAATACTATTAGGTATATTTGCTCATACTTCACATAAACTATTAGCTATTATTTTTACTGTTTATCTAACCTGGAGTCCTTGGCATTATATGGGGCAAAATTTTGGCTTATTTATGATGTTTAGCCGTCGTGCTAACTTAAATATAAGCAATTTTGATCGTACAGCAATTTATTTAGCCTTTATAGCTTCATATTTAATGCTTTTCTTTAGTTTTCATACAGGCGACTCACAAGACCCTTATATTTTGTCATTAGGCATTCCCCCTGTTATTGGTAGAAGTGCGCAAATTACTTTTTTAGTAATGTTTTTTCTTACTGCTGGCTATGGACTATTTAATTTACTTCGTCAAGCATCCTTAAAACTAATGATTGCTCCTTTGGTCGTGCTTTCAACAGAATTTTTCTGGTTTGTGCTACCAACAATTCTACAACTAACTAACGCTATTGGCTCTGTTCCACAGGTTCGTTATAGCACTGGTGTTTTAGCTATTATGCACTCGGCTCAATACCTTTGGATTACTAGCTATTATGCTAAAAAAGAAAACTCAACTGCTGATAGCAATTGGAGGCTTTTACCTTATTTATTAACTTTAATTATTGGTGGAATTGTTTTATTTGTACCTGGCCCTTGGCTTGTAAGCTATATTTTTAGCTATGACTTTACTACTAGCTTTTTAATATTTACAGCACTAATTAATATTCATCATTTTTTGCTTGATGGAGCAATTTGGAAGCTACGAGATAGCAAAATTTCTGCTTTGTTGCTTAATAGTCAAGAAAACTTCTCTGCACTTGCTGAAAAAACCTTTTGGTTAGCTAAATTAACCAGTAAAAATTTAGCTGCTAGGAGTTTTAGAATTGTAATTATTGTTTTGCTACTTCTTTTAGCTGGTGTTGACCAAACTAGATTTTATTTTGCACTTAAAGAAGGAAATTTAACCTTTCTTAGTTATGCAGAAAAACTAAATCCAAATGATGCAACAGTTAAAACAAGACTTGCTCTAGCAAAAGCTAATCCAGACAACATAATAGAAACCATTGAAAACCTTAAATCAGCCCTTAAGTTAAACCCCTATGACCCAGAAATTCAACACCGTTTAGCACAAATGTTGATAGAAAACCAACAATTTGAAGAAGCCTACACACATTATCAAAAAATGCCGTCCTATGTGCCATTAGATGCAAATGCTTTAATTAATTTTGGTATTTTAACAATGCAGCTTAAAAATAACGTGTCAGAAGCAATTTCTTATTGGCAACAAGCCACACGCCTTGCACCAAAAGAACTTAATCCACACATTTATTTAGCCGATACTTATTTCCAACAAAAAGAATACCTTAAAGCAATTCCTCATTATGAATCTTTCTTGCTTTTAGCTTCTGAGCAACCCTTAGAATTAAGACCTAGCCCTAAGCAATTAGTATTAATAGCATTAAAAATCGCTGAATGTTACACCCAGACGCAACTTCCTGAGCGAGCATTAAAATATTGTCAACAAGCAGTAAAAATTGCTGAAAATTCTAAGGATTTAACATTAAATAGCTTTGCTTTAATTAAACTTGGGGAAATGTATCTAGCATTTGAAAACCTAGAACAAGCAATTCCAAACTATCAAAAAGCTCTTAAACTTGATGAAATAGTAAAAGACAATAAGTTATCTGCTGTAGATTGGTTTAACTATGCAAATTTGTTAGCTAAAGCAAATGCCTCAGAAATAATGATTATGGCTAGTTTGCTTAAGGCAGAATCTTTATTAAAAGACTCTCCAGGCCCTGAGCTAGACGAAATACTTAAAGCTAAAGAAGTATTTATCAAATCTACAGGTATGGAAACATCTAAAATGGAACGAGATTTAGATAAGCTTGTTGAAAAGGCTCTTAATTTACAACCTTAAGTAAATTTAGTGCTTAAACAAACTAAGAAAGGCGATATCTAACTTTACCTTTTTTGGGTGGTTCGGTTTCTAACTCTAGATTTTGTAGCTTTAAGCTGGAAACAGCCGTTAAATCTAGCCCTACTTTTTCACCACGTAGCAACTTAGGATAACCTGCTGCTGCAATCATTGCTGCATTATCAGTCGTAAGTATTGGGCTAGGATAATAAAGCGCAACTTTCATTTTTTCGGCTAGTTCTTTCATTGATTGGCGCAAAGCACTATTACAAGCTACACCACCAGATAAAATTAAGGTTTTTGGCTGGTAATCTGCAACAGCTTTTCTAAAAGGAACTATTAAGGAGTGAACAGCAGCTTGTTGAAAGCTAGCAACAAGGTTTTTGATTTGCTCAGATGGTTCTTCCCCACTTAAAAGCGGTGTTATAGATTGTTCTTTTGTATATCGTAAAACTGCTGTTTTTAGGCCGCTAAAGCTAAAATCATAACGCCCGTCTTCCATTCTAGGGGGGGTAAAAACTAGCGGAGCCGCTGACGCATCACCTGTACGAGCTAAACGGTCAATAACTGGGCCTCCTGGATAGCCTAAACCTAACAATTTAGCAACCTTATCAAATGCCTCTCCAGCAGCATCATCCCTTGTATGACCAACAAGCTGATATTTTTCTGCTTCAGGCATTAAGTAAATACTAGTATGGCCTCCAGAAACTACCAAAGCTAAAGCGGGATACTCAATTGGAGGATTTTCAAATATTACAGAATAAATATGACCTTCTAGGTGATTAACTCCAACCAAAGGTTTATTTAGCACATAGGCCAAGGATTTAGCATAACAAATGCCTACTAGCAAAGCTCCTACAAGTCCAGGCCCATAAGTTACAGCAATACCATCTACATCAGAAAGTTGAATTTCTGCCTTTTCACAAGCTTCTTTTGCAACTGCCATGATTTTAACTAAATGCTCACGGGAAGCTAGTTCTGGCACTACACCGCCAAATGGACGATGTTTTTCAATCTGTGAAGCAATAATGTTAGAACGCAAACGGCAACCATCTTCAATAATTGCCGCTGCGGTTTCATCACAAGAACTTTCTATTCCTAATACTAAACGCATAAATTAAACAATCTTTACACTTAACATTTTATCGCCAATAGCAATATTTTTTACTACTTCCAAACCTTCAGTTACACGACCAAAAACAGCATATTGCATATCTAGGTAAGCAACCGGAGCTAATGTAATATAAAACTGGCAAGAAGCACTATTAGGTTCTGAGGATCTAGCCATTGCTACTACTCCAGCAGCATCATGTTTTAAGTTTGGCTTTACTTCTAAAGGTATGGTTTTACCACTATTTCCAGTACCATTGCCTACTGGATCGCCACCTTGAATAACAAAATTAGGAACTACGCGATGAAAAGTTAAACCATCATAAAAACCTTTTTCTGCCAAACCAATAAAATTAGCAGTAGTTATAGGTGCATCAGTTTCATATAAATGAAATTTAATCGTACCTTTGTTAGTTTCAATTACTGCGGTTCTTTCAGCCATAAATCCAAAATCCTCCTAAAAATTAACTATGTAAAATATATTTTTCAATTGCTACAGCTACACCATCTTCATCATTACTTAAGGTGGTGGTAAAGCCTTTATTTTGCAGGCTTTCATCAGCATTTGCCATTATTATAGGCAACCCTGCATATTCCAACATTTCTAAATCATTTTGGTTATCGCCTATTGCCATAACTTCATCTGCATTAATATTAAATGACTCAGCTAAAGTTTTTAGTGCTGCACCCTTAGAGGCTTGAGGGTTTATTACATCCAAAATTGCTAAATCAAGCTTTCGATAAGCTGTTAATACTACTTTAGCTTGTCCGTGTAACTCTCTTGTTAATCTTTCAGCAATTTCATCCATTAAGTCACATCCTCCTACATAAAAAATTTGTATAGGTGGATGTGTAATATAATGATAGAGATCCCTGACTTGATGGGTGTATTGATGAAACATTGACATATAGGCGCGAAGGCGCACATTATCTTCAGAGATATGATCAAAAACTAACAGTCCTTCGCTTTGTGGATTATCACAACATAAAGTATCTGCCTTGTGTTCACGTCCAACTAGAATAAGCTCCCGAGCTAGATCTTTATCTAGCGGATGATAATCAAAAATATGTAAAGTTTGAGTATCTTTAGTCAATGCTCCATTATGAGTAATTAAAGGTAGTTGTAAGTTTAGATCTTGGGCAACAGGCCGAGCAGCATGAAAACGTCTTCCTGTAACTAAAACAACTTTTACCCCAGCAAATACAGCCCTTTGGATAGTTGCTTTGGTGTGGTCAGAGAGTTTATTTTGCGAATTAAGCAAAGTGCCATCAATGTCTAAAGCAAGTAGTTTAATTTGCATAGCGGTTAATCTAACATTGCTTGTCCTTAAGGGTAAAGGCAAGCTTGCTTATCTAGTATTTCAAGGATAAAATCGTGCTTTTCTTTATTTTATGTTAGGAGGAGACATGCCTGTTACACACCTTAGTTGCTTTCAATGCAAAGAACAATATGAAAAACAAAAGGTTCATCAACTTTGTAAAAGCTGCGCTAAACCCTTAAAAGTAAATTATGACTTAAAAAAAATAGGACAAAATTTCACTCCAAGTAAGTTACTTGGTCGTCCTGCTAATTTGTGGCGTTACCAAGAAGTTCTACCTGTAGAAAATTCAGCAAATATTATTTGTTTAGGCGAAGGTTTTACACCTCTTTTTCATGCTACAAAGCTAGGAAAAAAACGTGATATGCCCAAGCTTTATATTAAAGAAGAGGGATTAAACCCTACAGCATCGTTTAAGGCTCGTGGTATGGCTTTGGCTGTATCAATGGCTAAAGAATTAGGCTTAACTAAACTAGCTGTTCCAACAGCAGGCAATGCTGGTGGAGCTTTAGCGGCTTATGCAGCAAAAGCAGGGCTAGAAGCCTATCTTTTTATGCCAAAAGATGTACCAATAGTTAATCGTTTAGAAGCTGAATATTGTGGGGCTAAAGTAATCTTAATCGATGGATTAATTACAGATTGCGCCAAAGCCCTACTAGAACGTAAAGATCAAGAAGGTTGGTTTGATGTTTCTACCTTAAAAGAGCCTTACCGTATTGAAGGTAAAAAAACTATGGGCTATGAATTAGCAGAACAACTTAATTGGCAACTGCCTGATGCAATTGTCTATCCTACTGGTGGCGGAACTGGGCTAATTGGTATGTGGAAAGCCTTTGATGAAATGGAGCAATTAGGCTGGATTACTAGCAGACGACCCAAAATGATCTCAGTTCAAGCAAGCGGTTGTGCGCCAATGGTAGAAGTTTTTAATACTGGTAATACCGGTGTAGAAATTAAAAATGCTCATACTCTTGCTGCTGGTTTACGTGTTCCCCGTGCTATAGGCGATTTCATTATGCTAGATATTCTTAAGAGCAGCAAAGGAACTGCACTTTCTGTTTCTGACCAAGAACTTATTGCAGGAGCAAAAGAAATTGGTCATTCAGAAGGAGTTTTTGCATCTCCTGAAGGCGGAGCAACTCTAGCAGCATTAGATAAATTGCTAGCTAACGGCATAATTCAACCAAATGAAACTGTAGTGCTATTTAACACTGGTAGCGGAATAAAATATTTAGAAGCTTTTCAATAACAAATGTCAAATTCCAGTAGTACAAAATTAGATTTTTTTAATGAATTACTAAAATATCAAAAGTTTTTTCCTATTTTTATCATAGGAATAGCTTTTCCACTTTTTTTTTATAAGCTAGGTGCAGTAGGTTTTTTAGGCCCGGATGAACCCCGCTATGCTCAAGTAGCAAGAGAAATGTTTGAACGTAGCGATTTTATTACTCCTACTTTACTGGGAGAAACTTGGTTTGAAAAACCTGCTCTACTTTATTGGTTTATGATTGTCTGTTATCAGATTTTTGATCCTAGCGAGTTTGCAGCACGTCTTCCTAACGCTATTTTTGCTACTGCTAATTCATTAATTATTTATCATATAGCTAAAAAAGCCGCAGGCAGCATTTATGGATTATTTAGCGGGCTTGTTTTAGCTAGCTCTCTACTTTACTTTGGTCTAGCTCGTGCTGCTTCTTTTGATATGCCTTTAACCTTTAGCTTTACTCTTGCTATAGCTTCGTTTTATTTGGCTGACACATCAGAAAATAAACGTCAGCAATTTCTCTATCTTATAGCTTTTTACTCTGCTTTGGGAATTTCTGTACTGGCTAAAGGTCTTGTAGGCTTTGTTTTAATTAGTGCAATTATAGGTATTTATATAATTTTAACTGGTCAATTAACTTCACTGCTAAAGTTTCGCCCTTTTTTAGGTTTAGTATTTTTTCTTTTAGTTGCTAGTATTTGGTATCTACCCGTAATCCTAAAACATGGACAATCATTTATTGATGTATTTTTTGTCCAACATCATTTTCAACGTTTTACTTCTAATAAATATCGTCATCCTGGGCCAATTTACTTCTTTATATTAATTATTTTAGCTGGAGTATTTCCTTGGACTATTTTTTTATTAAAAGGTGTTGTAAGGCTTGTTAAACTTCGTCCTAGTGGATTTAGCTGGTTTAATTTTGAGCATAAACAAGATCGATTATTACTTTTAGCCATACTTTGGCTTGCTATTCCTTTAACTTTCTTTTCTCTTTCATCTTCTAAGCTGCCTGGCTATATCTTGCCAGTATTTCCCGCCCTAGGATTATTAATTGGCTATGAAGTAGAAAAAACCTTTTCTCAAGCTAAACAATTGCGCTACCCAATAATAATAACTAGTTTATTGTTATTAATTGTTGGTCTGGCTGCACCTTATTTTGCTGGAAAAGAGCTAGCAGCAAGTCCAACTAGCAAAACTTTACTAGCAGTAACACCTATTTTAGCCGCTTTAGGACTACTATCTTTCTTTTGGCTAAAAAATTATTGGACAGTTTTATTTTCTTTATTTGCTATAAATCCAATACTTGCAATAATTATTACCACAACACTTTTTTCACCTTTAGAAAATAAAGATTCTCTATCTTCACTTTCAAAAATTGCCTTAAGTAATTTTAAGGCTGATGAAAAAATTATTTTCTTTAATTACCTTCAATATAGCCCATTATTTTATACAAATGGGCGTGTAATTAAAGGCTCAGGTGAACATACACAAGAAGCATTAGTGCTAGAAACTAGCGATCAACTAGCCCAACTTCTACCAAAAAACACTAGCTTACTTTGTTTAACTAAAGAAAAATATCTTAATAAAATAACTAGTGATGGTCGCTTTAAATTTTCATTTATTGCTAATCAACGCGATATTCAACTTTTAAGGGTTTCGTTAAAGTAAATTATGGAAAATAAAGAATCAAAACATTTTGTAGAGTCTTTTCTACGGGTAAGATATGCTGAAACTGATTCTATGGGAATTGTCTATCATGCTAACTACTTAATCTGGATGGAAGTAGGCCGTACAGATTATTTTAGATCACTTGGGCTAAGTTACCGAGACTTAGAAAAAAAATACCAGCTTTTTACCCCATTAATAGATATTAATTGTCGTTATCTTTCCTCTGCTGTTTATGATGATGAAATTTTAATTCGTACTTACCTTAAGCAACTTAACAGAAGATTAATTAAGTTTGGCTATGAAATTTACCGTGTAAATCCTAATGTTAAATTAGCTACAGGAGAAAGCACACATTTAGTAGTTGATGCTCAGCGTAAGCGAGCAACTTTTCCTGAAGAAGTATTAAATGCCTTTCAAAACTGTATTTACGCCGGCAAAGATGAGCCTGTAAATATTGACAGTCAAATTAGCTAACACTATACTGCGAGCAAACAAATAACTTAACAGGAGGAACGCGGCGTGCCGCGACAAATACAAGGTTCACTAAGTGCTGCTGGATTTAAGTTTGCTTTAGTTGCTAGTCGTTGGAACGATCTAGTAGTAAATAGATTAACTGGTGGAGCAGTTGATATTTTAGAACGTCTAGGTGCGCAAAGTGATGATATAACTATTTGCCGTGTTCCAGGTTCATTTGAAATCCCCTTAATAGTAAAAAAACTAGCTGATGCTGGTAAATGGGATGCTATTATTTGTTTAGGTGCTGTAATTAGAGGTGAAACTCCACATTTTGACTATATCGCGGCAGAAGTAACAAAGGGTATTGCACAAATTGCATTAAACAGTAATATTCCTATAACTTATGGAATTATTACTGCTGATTCAGTAGAACAAGCTATTGATCGCGCCGGGATGAAAGTTGGTAATAAAGGTGCTGAAGCGGCTATGTCTGCGGTAGAAATGGTTAATTTGTGCCAACAAATTCAACTTAGTATCAAAAACTAATTTTACTTAGTTTTTAGTTCTATAGGTATAAAACTATGGGTGCTCGTCGTAAGGCTAGAGAGTGTGCCTTACAAATGCTCTTTCAATATGATATCGCACGTCCCAAAATAGAGGATCTAATCAAAACTTATTGGGAAGAAATATGTGAAATATCAAAATCAGAAGTTAGTTCAGAAATCACTGAATTTGCCACTGAACTAGTTATAGGTACTATTGCACACTTTGAGCAAATAGATAATTGCATTAGTAATCGTGCAGCTAATTGGCGAATTTCTAGAATGGCAATAGTAGACCGTAACTTGCTTAGAATGGCTGTCTATGAATTCCTCTATCAACCTAATACCCCTAAAACAGTAATTATCAATGAAGCCCTAGAGATAGCACGCCGCTTTAGCACTTATGAAGCTACTCAGTTTATTAATGGGATTTTAGATGCTGTTAAGCGGGATTTAGAAAATGGAAACGGTCAAGCAGCCTCAGCAAAAGGTGCGCCTTCTGGTTCTAGCTCCTAAACAATTTGTTATTTTTAATTAAAAAATCTATTTATGCTGCTTTTTCAGCACTTATCTAAAGCTTTTTAATAATAGAAAATTATGCCAAGAATACCGTGGATTGAAGAAGAAAAGGCCGAAGGCTTGCTAGCGCAAATCTATGCTGAAGCTCGTAGTAGAGCAACTATTCCTGGTAAAGTTCCTGATATTGTTTTAACTATGAGTTGGCAGCCAAATTTTCTTAAATCCATACTAGATGCTGCTAGACTTAGCTTTTCAGATGCAGCATTAAGCCGCGCCCAACACGAAATGATTGCTTCTTATGTATCAGCCCTTAATCGCTGTCATTACTGATTAAGTAGTCATACTACATTCTTGCAGTTGCAAGGAGAAGAATACACGGCTGTTGCTAATGCTTTACGAGAAGGAAATTTAGATAAAGCCCCTATTTCTGATGCTGAACGTCTTTTACTTAGATTTGTTGAAACATTGACTAAACATGCCTATAAAATTACTAACGAACAAGTAGAAGAATTACGTAATATTGGTTGGTCAAATCCTCAAATAGCTGAAGCGGTTTATATTGGCGCACTTTTTAACTTTTTTGTAAGAGTTGCAGACGCTTTTGATATTCATCCTCCACTAGATTTTGATCCAAATGGAATCCCACCTGTAATAGATAAAGCTTAATTTTATTTATGCCTCCAAACGGGTTTGCGCTTTTCCATAAAAGCTTTTAACCCTTCGTGTGGATCAGCTAAGCTCATTAGTTGCATCAAATATTGCTCTTCTACTTTTGACAAAACTTCTTCAAAATTTGGAAAAAATCCTGTAAAAATTGCACGACGTGTTACTTCTAAAACCGATGCACTATTATCACGAAAAGACGATATGACTTCTAAAGTACGTTCTTCTAATTGTTCTTCGCTGACAACAAAATTTACAAGTCCCATATTTTGCGCATCAAAAGCATCTATTGGCTCACCTGTTAAGATCATTTCTGTTGCTTTTTTTAATCCTATTATTCTAGGTAAAATCACGGCTGCCATAGGAGGGAAAACACCTAATCGAATTTCAGGTTGTCCAAATTTTGCTTTTTCTGAAGCAATAACCACATCACAAAAAGCTACTAATTCACATCCTCCACCTAGAGCAGGCCCATTAACTACTGCAATTGTTGGTTTAGAATAATTATGTAAAGCTCGGAAAATATTATGAAAATTTTCTAGCATTTGATAGGCCATATCTTGGCGATGCTCTTCAATTGAAACACCAGCAGAAAAAGCCTTTGAAGTAGGTGTAGCAGCAAAAACAACTGCACAAACATAAGTAATTTTTGTTAATCGACTAAGAGCATGATTAACTTCTTTCATCATTTCAATAGAAAAGATATTTAATGGAGGCTTATTAAAAATAATGTAAGCTACTCGATCTGCCACTACTACTTGAATTGTCTCATAAACAGATTGCCCAAAGTCAGACCCAATGTAATCCGACGACATGTTAAACTCCCTCAATTAACACTTACTTTTGCTATTTTATTTCTACACTAATTTTTATACTTAACTAATTTTTATATATCATACTAAAAATGTAACCATTAATTTACTAGGAAACTTTGTTAGATATCCATCTAAACTTGCCTAGAAAAACATTTTTTTAGGAATGTAGACAAAACGCCTACACTCCTAAAAATAAAGCTTAGTTAGATACACCTATTTTCTTTACTTAATACAGCGTAATCTAAGTAATCTTTAATTCTTAATTCTTAATTCTTAACTCTTAATTCTTAATTCTTAATTCTTAATTCTTAACTCTTAATTCTTAATTCTTAATTCTTAATTCTTAAGCCCCAACGGGGCGACATATTTGTAGCGTAGGGTTTTAACCCTACGTATGATAATAAAATATTCACAGAGTCACGAATGTGACGACATAATTAAAATACTGCGTTAATTAGGTTTATTATGTCGTCGCTACACGACTCTAATTATGTATAATCACTAGGCTTAGGTCTTACGACCTAGGCTACAATTATTTCGTCCTTTCAGGACTCAAGAAATTAAAAATTTACTAGATCTTTTATATTACACTGTATTTAATTGCTAAGGCTTTTTCTTAGAGTTTGCTCAATTTTATTTGCTATTTCTTGAGCGCGTTCTAGCAAACTTGACACTTTATTTTGATTTTCTGTAACAAATTCATTGTCAGTTATTGAGCTTAAATTAACTAATACATTGTAGTAAGCACTGCGTATTGCTACTACTGCTAGCTGTGCGCCAACAGCTAAATCTGTTAAAACATTAGGGTTGCCAATCTCAGATAAGTCATCTAATAGCTCTAGTACAGCAAAGGATTGCTCAACTGTGCGAACAGGCACGGAAACCGCGTGCTTGGTGGCTTCTTGTATAGCAGTTTCTCTAGCTAATTGTTCTGCCTGGCTATCTTTAGGTAATTTCATTGCTTTTAATACACCATTAAAACTTTCAGCATCATCGGCAATGGTTTGTCTTAAAACTGCTCGGAGTTCATCTAATTGAGTAAGTAATTCTTTTACTTGCCATTCAACAGAAGCAAATTTTTTCTTTCCAACCGTTAAATTTCCCATCATTTGACCAAGAGCCGCTGCTAACATACCACAATGAGCCGCAACGCTTCCGCCACCTGGAGCAGCAGTTCCGGCAGCAACTAAATCTGGAAATGTGCCTATTGTGTTAGATAAACTTTCGTTGTCTTCACCTTGTCCTGAATCAATTCTTTCTTGTTTAGCTAAAGCAGCTTGAAGACGATTTTCTAAAATTTGTTCTGGGCTAAAGTTTTCTAGCTGTAAATAAAAGTCTGAACAAGCATTTAGCGCGGCTTGTGGTACTAGTCCGACAATTTCACTACCTAAAATATTTACTCCATATCGTTCAGCTTCTCGTTTTACCATTTCAAAAGCTCTAAAAAGTGGTGTTCCTTCAAAATTCACCATATTCATAGAAACTTGAACAATTCCACGGTCTTTAAGCTCAAAACCTAGGGCTTTAACATAGCGAAGCCCTCCACCTGCAAAACGTATAACTTTAGCAATTTTCTTAGCTACATCAATATCACTGGTTGCTAGATTGATGTTATAAGCAACTAGCGGAGGTCTTGCGCCTACCACAACAGCACCCGCAGTAGGATGAATTTTAGCTTCGCCAAAATCTGGTTTACGACTGGCGTTTGTTTCTATTTCTTTGCTTAAAAGCTCAAATTCTCCCTTACGTATATCAGCTAAATTAACTCTATCTGGTCTAGTAGCAGCCGACTCATAAAGATAGACAGGAATTTTATTTTCTGCTGCAATCCTTCGCCCAGCTTCACGCGCTAGACGAACGCAATCTTCCATAGAAACATTTGAAATAGGGACAAATGGAATAACATCTGTAGCCCCTAAGCGTGGATGTTCGCCTTGATGATAGTTAAGGTTAATTAGTTCAGCAGCCTTTCCACTAGCTCTTACAGCAGCCTCAACGCAAGCTTCAGGCTCACCAACAAAAGTCACTACTGAACGATTATGGCTAGCATCCATTTCTTGATCTAGTAAAACTACTCCTGGTACAGACTTAATAGTTGCAACTATTTGATCAAGAACTTCCTTTCTACGACCTTCGCTAAAATTTGGGATACATTCAACAATTTTTTCCATTTATCTACTACTCCTATAAACAATATTTCCTCGCTTAATAACTGTATTTACAAGGTTTGTGCCAAAAAAGTATGGGATTTGCCGATAATCTTGGCAGTCAAATATTACTAAATCAGCTTGTTTACCTAGTTCTAAAGATCCAATTTTATCGCCTCGTCCAAGGCTATAAGCAGCATTAATGGTGCAAGCCGTCAATGCTTCAGCAGGTGTAAGCCTCATTTGAGTACAAGCTAAACTCATTATCATTGATAAACTAGGTGTTGGTGAGCTACCAGGGTTAAAGTCTGTTGCAATCACTATTGCTAGTCCGCTATCAATCATTTTTCTAGCTGGAGGATACTGCTTTAAGCCTAAATGAAAAACCGACCCTGGCAACAAAACAGCCATAACTCCTGCTTGTTTTAGTGCATCAATAGACTCTTCATCAATATGCTCTAAATGATCGGCTGTTATAGCGTTTAATTCTGCTGCTAGCTTTGCTCCACCTGAAAGTGTTAATTGATCGGCGTGTAAGCGTAATTTTAAGCCATACTCTTTAGCTGTATTTAATATTTTTCTAGCTTCATCAACGGAAAAAACATGGCTTTCACAAAAAATATCACAATATTCAGCTAAATTTTCTTTTGCAACTGCTGGGATCATTTTTTCAGTTAACAAATTTATATAGCTATCTCGATTATTGCGAAATTCATCAGGGATTTCATGCGCTCCTAAAAATGTTGGGACTAGTTCAATATTATTTTCAGCCGTTAGCTTTTTAATTACTTCTAAGCTTTTTATTTCATCTTCTAGCGACAAACCATAGCCGCTTTTTGCTTCTGCCGTAGTTGTACCATGTTGTAAAAGTAAATTTATATGGCTGCGTGATTCTGCTAATAAATCTTTGCAACTAGCACCACGAGTACGACGAACGCTTGAACGTATTCCACCACCAGCTAAAGCTATTTCTTGGTAAGTTTTACCTAAAATCCTGAGTTCATATTCATTTTCCCGACTACCAGCAAAAACTGGGTGTGTATGTGCATCTACAAACCCAGGTGTTACTATTTTTTCTCTAGCATCTATAAATTGACAATCTGTAAATTGTGGTAGGCTTTGAGCTTCTCCAACCCAGTTAATTAACCCATTTTCACAAACTATTGCACCATTCTCTATTATCGAAAGTTCACTTAAGTTATTTTTTGTACGTGGCTCAGATGATCCAGCTAATGTTACTAGCTGTTTAATGTTAGTTATTACCAATTTTTCCATAATTTTAGTAAGCTACACAGAGCTTAAATTTTGGTCAAGCTAAAGTAGGAGAAAATATTAAAGCTTACCAATATAAAATATATTAATGACCCTAACCTTAACTTTATACTTTGATAGTTTTTATGAAAATTGGTATTTATAATCTTTTTCTTAATACTTTAGGTGGTGCAGAGAAAAGATCCCTTGTTACAGCAACACATTTAAGTGATTTTCACAATGTGTATCTTTTAGTACCTTACTCAATTAATAAAGAGTACCTAGAAAAATACTTTAATGTTGATCTTAGCCGTATTCAAATAATTGTTCTAAAACAAGGGCGATTTTCTTGGTTAAAACAAAAATATGCTTATGAAAAAGACTATTTTTGTCAGATTAAAGCACTTGAATTGGATATATTTATCAATAACTCATTTATGAGTGGACTTTCTTGTCCCTCAAAGCGAGGAATCTATTTTTGTATGTTTCCTCATAAAATTCCAAGAAGTCCATTAGAAGGGATCTCACTTAAAGAAAAAATAGACACATCCCTTATTTGGATAAAAAATAGGATAATGAACCGAAGCATAGCAACACTGGATTCTTATGATTTTATTGCAGCAAATTCACAATTTACTCAAGAATGGATTATGAAATGGTGGAATCGTCCGTCAGAACTTATTTATTCTAGCTGCGACCCTATGATGGAGATACTCAACTTTTCTGATAAGAGGTCAATAATTCTAAATGTAGGTCGTTTTACATCAGATAAAAAATTCATTCACCATAAACGCCAAGATATTCTAGTCCAAGCATTTAAGAAACTAAGTAGAGCAATTAAGGATGGGTGGGAACTGCATTTAGCTGGTGGAATAACAAAGGATAAGAATGATGATAAGTTTATCTCTCAGCTTATTGATTCTGCAAAAGGCTATCCTATCTTTTTCCATTTTGGCATTAATTTTGAAGAGTTACACAAGCTATATAAAAAAGCCTCTATTTACTGGCATGCAACTGGTTATGGAGTAGCTTCTGAACAATATCCAAATCTACAAGAACATTTTGGAATCACAACTGTAGAAGCTATGTCAGCTGGAGCAGTACCTGTAGTTATTAATTCAGGTGGACAGAAAAATACTGTGCATCAGAAAAAAAATGGTTTTTTATGGGATAGTTTGGAAGAAATGCTCAATTACACAAATATACTTATTAATGATAAACAACTTTTACAAAAATTAAGCTATCAAGCCTTTCTTGATAGTAAAAACTTCAGTCGTAAAGCATTTAATCAAAGAATGGATAATTTAATTGGGCGTTTAGCAAATTAAACCTTCATAAAGTAAAAACCCAGCATATAAAAACGCTGGGTTTTATACACTTTAGCAAAAAATAATTTTTAGTGACAAAGTGGTCTTTGTGGAATATCTAAATTTCTAGGTGATTTCCAGGGAAGTAGATTCATTCCTGATTTATTGTAAGCTGGGGCCCAGTTATACATTTCACCAGGAGAACTACTTAAAATAGATCCCATCATACGAATATTAGCTTGCTGCATTAAGTCCTTACCGCCCATTGTAATACGTGGGTTAGCTTGTGGGTCTAGTGCAATTTCATCTACCATTAGTGTAGATTTAGCATCAGCAGCTTGGGCTTGTGAGCCTTTACGGTCTAGGATGTAGCTAACAAAAGCTAAACACATTTCATCTGTAGTCTGTTCACCCCAAGTAACCGTTTTAGGAGGATTATTTGGATTAAATGGATTAGCTGTAGAATTATCATAAAAGGCTGTTAGCTTAATTTTGCTACCACCAGGTAATACTAGGGGTTCTTGATAAGTATATGTACCTTGCCATTTGAAATCCCAAGCAGGAATGTTAACCATACAAGCAGGCTTTTTGCTACCTGGTAAAGTAACTTCTAGCTTCATTTGTTTTCCAAGTAAGTGCATATGTGGGCTAACACCTAACACTTTAATATTGGTGTTGGCTGGAATTGTATATTGTCCAATAACTTTATGTTTTTTTGCTCCAGGAGGAATAGCAAACCCAAGGTTAAAAATTGGGAAACTACGTAATTCACTTTCTAGTGGTGTATCTGAAAAATGTAGCCCAATACGAGTTTGATCAAGTGTTGTTTTACCATTTGGATGATAATGAACTTGCATCACTACACGTGAGCCTTTAGGGATTTTTATCCCAACACCTTCAGGAGAAAAACGAGGTAAATTTCCAGGAGCCCAACCGCCTAGACCGCCTGTAGGAGTAAAGCCTGGGCCACCAAAAGAAGTATAGCCTGGGCCAGGATCCGCCTCATCTAACTTAAGAGATACGCCTTTACCATCAATAAAAAGTAGTACATGATGAACTACTTCTGCTGCATCTGGTAGGACTTCTACGGCAGTAACATATTTATCTTCTTCAAAAACATGTGGCATAACAAAGCAGCGATAAACATCATCACCATTAGCGGCTAGCTCATAAGGTTCGCTAGATTTTAATGCTAGTTGTGGTTCGCCTAGTCCCCAACTACTACTAAATTTTACTGGAGGTGGTAGGTCTTCTGCATTACCTTCAGGCGCACCAGCATCGGCCCATTTACTAATGGTTTCTATTTGAGCAGGCGTTAAAATACGCTCATCATTAAAGCTTCCGCAACCCTCTGCTGCTTTCCAAGGAGGCATCATACGAGATTGAACAGCGGTTTTGATTGCTTCTGCAAAAGGCTTAGTTTCTGAATAAGTCATTAATGAAAAAGGTGCAATATAGCCTGGATGGTGACAAGTTTGACAATTTTGCTGTAAAATTCTGACTACTTCTTTATTAAAAGTTGGGGCATCAGCAGCAGATCCTTTGGTTGGTTTAGTTATACTTGGTGCTAAAACTAACAAACCGCAGGCAAATAAAAAGACCAATAGTAAAAATTTTTTCATGCTTTCCTCCAACGGAAATGCAATTAATAGCATTGAGTGATAGATAGTTATTTAAGGATTATTTTATTTTGCTAAAGGTTCTTGCCATTATACAGAAAAATACTTTTCTACAGCAATTATATTATTGTTAAAATGCAATAATGTAAGCTTAAAACGCGAAAATACTTAGTTAGAATACTGTTTAGTAATATTCATTACCAGTATATTTTGTTTTATTTAGGGTTTATTTAGGATCTTAATATTATCTAAAGAAAGTAAGCTTTTTATATTCTATTTAGGATCTCTTAAATAGTTAAATTTGTTTATTAACTATTAATAGTTATTTCTTCTATATAATAAAGATAATTAAATTTTTGTAATGCTTGCCTACCATAGCCAGGAAAAAATTGCTAGATTATTTAGGACATCTGATCATTAATAATGAGCATCAAAAATTTTAAGCCAAAAAAAGCTCTCAACATTAAAATCTTAAACAACATTCTTCTGAGGTTTAATTAAATGTCAGCTAAAGTATTTTTCCCTATACAAAACATATTAAAAAATAACTGGAAAAAAGTTGTTTTAGGCAGTGTTTTATTTGCAAATTCTTTTATTCCTCTATATGCACAAAATACTAATCAAACCCCTATAGATACTAAATCTAATGAGCCTCCAACAACAACCATATTAAAAAGCACTAATAAAGTTGCCAAAGAAAAAACAACAGAAGAATATTTATTAGATAAATTAGTTGAAGCTCAAAAGATACTAGCTAAGGATTGCTCTTTAGATGAAGAAACTGTTGGAATTTCAATGCTAGAAAAACGCAGCGGCGAAATCTACTTTATTAAAACCTTAAAAACTAATTTTATTACTCGCGGCTATCAAGAAAACTTCGCCTTATCAGAAGGATCGCAAATTACCTTACGAATAGACCATCCTAACTTTATTAATACTAAAGTAAGCATAGAAACTAGCAGTGGTATAGGGCAGTTTGTTCCCTTAATGGTTAAATACCCAATAGTTAGAAAAGGTATGTTTAAGGAAATGGGCTATTATGTTCCGGCCCATTATAGTTTGCAAACTTATAATTTTGCTCCATTAGGTGATCAGTATATTGAAAAAGTTTTGACTAATGCTAATAAATCTCTTAAACGCAATAATTTAGATGTACCTGAGAAAGTTTTTAATTTAGCAAAACTGCTTTGTATTGTAGAACATATTGACCATAGCCGTTACCACAATGAAAGCAAAACAGCTTTATTTAATGAAGTAAGAACACTTTACGCACTTAATCGTGGAAATACCTATCGTTATGCTGTTAGCAGTGCTGGTGCTGGTGGAATGGTGCAAATGATTTCTAGCACTTATAGAGAAATGAAAAACTCTTTTCCACAAGTAGATTGGATAAGTGATTTTGAGCAAGCAATGATGACACATGAAAATGCTGCTAAAGCAATGTTACTTTATCTAAATCGTTACTATCAATTTTTCTCTGGTAATGATGTTGTTGCTAGTGCTTGGGAAAACAGTATTGCAACAGAAGAAGAAATAATGGCAGCCGGTTATAATTCTAACCCTGTAAAAGTACCTCGCACATTATCACAAGGCGAATATTGGAAACGTTCACTTCCACAAGAAACACAAATTTATTTATCTATTCTTCGTTCATTAGATAGCTCTGTTACAGTAGAACCACCATCAGACTACCGCGCACCTGAAACAGTAACAAGGGCTGCTTATCGTCCACGTGCTAAATCCCAACAAATTCGCAATGTTAGACTAAAATCTCGTTATAAAACTTCTTCCCGCTATAGCACTAGTCGCAAAGCTGTAATCCGTAAAACGGTTAAAGTAGCACCTACTAAGCAACAAAGTTACAAAACTAGTAACAAAAGCAGAGTAAATGCTAGTAGTAAAGCTAAAGCACAGCCAAAAGCAAAAAATCGTACTTCGCGCCATCGTTAAAACTAGTAAAAAAATATCCAGCTAATATGGTCTACATTAGCTGGATATTTTAATTATACTAATGTCTCATAGTTAAGAAATTTCACGTTAAGTAAAATGTCTCAGCTATAATCTACTAAATCACTAAACTAATCCCCAATCTTTTTTTAAGCATTCAAGTAATTCTGCTTCTGCTTCAGAAAGTTCATCACTTCCAATTACTAATTCAACCCCATCAGCTATTTCTTTTAATTTTTTTGATGGTAAATATTCGGCAAAAATAGCGATAGATTCTTTTAAGAGTTCTACATTAACATCTTTTTGCATATCATTAATACAACCAACTACTAAACTTTCAAGGTCTGTATCTGAACCTAAGCCTTCAATCATTCCTTTAAGATAGCCCGCTATATGTTCTATTTCTGTTTGGGAAAGGTCTCCATCTGATGCAGCAAAAAACGATAATAAATGGCACATTCTATATTCTAAGCTATAATCTCCAAGGGCATTCAACATCTTTTTTATATCTTTATTCATAAGATCTCCTTAAATTTTAGGCTTGAGTCTTTTCATAATAATAAATATCACGATAAAAATTATTTATTTAGAAAAACTCTATAAAAGGTAGAAAAAGCTGTTAAAGCGTTATTTTTATCGCTAAATAGTTTTAGAACATATCAAAAAAATAATCCCAATAAAATTGTGGAACTACTTCTTCAGCACGACCTAAAACGCTAACATCAAAAAATTTAGATAACACTGTAGGTTGAGGATTTATTTCTATTAAAAAATTACATTTGCGACGTGCTAAATTAATCAATTGGCTAGCATAAGTAATTTGACCAGAAACACCAATAGAAATAAATGTATCACTTTGTTCAATCGCCATTACAGCTTCACGATGGATTGCTCGTGTAATAGGTTCATCATTAAATACAACATTAGGACGTAAAAACCCTTGGCAGATTTCGCAATATTCTGGCATAGGTAGTTGTCTAAAAGGTACTAAATCATAGATCGTTTGACAAAAGTGACAACGCAACTGCCAAATAGTTCCTTGTAACTGAATAATAGATTCATTTCCCATCAAATTATGTAAGCCATCAAAATTTAATGTTAAGAGAAAAAATTTTAGTGGATAAGTAAAACGTCTTTGCTCCCAACCATGCAAAGTTTGATGGGTAATGCTTGGTCGCGCTCTATAAATACGATTGCGTAAGTCATCATAAAAAGCTTTTACTATTTCTGGGTAATCTTGCCAGGCTGTAGTAGAGCTAAGATATTCACAAGGATAATTATTAAAATGCTGCAAGCGTCCGCTACCTTGGAAAGTTGGGACACCACTAGCTAGGGAAATTCCTGCACCAGTAAGTACACATAATGACCTACTTTGCCCAAATTTTAAGAGTAAATCTTCTGGCAATTGAGGCGAAACCATAACTATCTTCTAGTTTGACTCTTACTTAACGCTTTTTGAGAAACATGTATGTTTATTTCTTGTTTCTGTAAAAACTGTTGAAATATTTGGTAAAAAGCTTCTCGATCAGTTGAAGAGATAAACGCTGTAGCATCAGCCGTTGCTAAAGGGTAAGGATAGCCTACACCAACCACTACTTCAGCACGTACTAAATTTATTACATAATCAAGCAAGCCTTTTTCATATACCCAAACCGGAATATCTAAACGAGCAGGCAAATTCTGATTAGTTTTTAAGTAAACAAATCCAACCCCTCTTTTATGTTTACCAAATTGGTCTAGTAGCCCTGCACGCGCACAAGTAAAAAAAATACTGCGATCTCCCCAAGCTAAATTGCGAAATAAATATGCGTCATGTAGCGGGCTACGCTGAATATCTAAAGCAAAAAAATACTTAAACATTACCGTGATATCACAAGCAAGCGTAGTGTCTACATAACCAACAATAGGAATATTAGTAGCTTCTGAAACATCCAAAAGCCTAATTAAAGGCTCAATAAACAATTTTCTTTGGTCTTCATGCCAACGTTCAGCAAAAGAAATTACAATTGAGCTATCAAGAAAAACAAGTGGAGGAGTTTTGCTTGTATCATTATTTTGAGCATAGCTTTCCATATAATTAGTTAAAACTTCTACTTCTAGTTGAAAGCGTCGCAAGTTTACCATTTGATCAGAAACTTGTAGCTCTGCACCCTTTCCCATCAATAGATCATTAGGTGAAAGTACCTCTACACGAGTGTTTTTAGTATATTGTCCATTAGGTGTGTGCGGATTTTCAAACCAAGCAACTTGTATTGCTGCAACAGGCAAGGACAAATCTTTGGACGGCATTATTTGCGAACCATCTGCGGCAAAAGTTGGATGCCCAAGTAAAATTTTATATGCCCAAGTACGCGCTTCTTCGTGATTTGACCATTGTTCATTAAATTTAACTACTAGATTTTTACTAGTCTGAAATTCTGCTAATGGAATTGCCCCAGGTGCAGAAAAGTCAGATAAATTTGCAAGAATTTCCTCATAATTTAACTTTGAAAATTCACAAATTTTTTCATCATAAAACAAACTACTACTATTTAATTGTTGATCAAAGCTTGTAAATTCCTGGGCTTTAGAATTTAAGGCATTAGCAATTTTATTTCTTAAAGACATAAATTTATATATGAGCTTTTTTTGTTAATTGAATAATATTATCCGTAAAGCCTTCAAATGAATCATCATGAGTAACAATAAAAAGTTGCTCAAATTCTTTTATTCGGCCAATTTGTTGAGCTAAATTCCGACGACGTTCTTCATCCATATTTGTAGTCGGTTCATCAAAAAATGCAAAGCGTAAATCTGAAAATTCTTTTAGAAGTGCTAAACGAACAGAGATTGCTGCTGTCATTTGCTCACCACCGGAAAGGTTATGAAATGGGCGGTCGCGGCCTTCTTCCTCCATAATAATTTCATAATCTAGCCCCCAGCGTAGACTAATCATAGAATTACCAGAAATTTCTCTATAAAGTAAATTTGCTTCTAGCGAAACTGTATAAAGATAAGCCTCTGTAATATATGGCCCAGCCTTACGCAAACAATCACGAATAAAATCAGCCAAGTCATGTAATTCACTAAGACGATCTCTTTCAGCAATTTTGTTTGTCTGTTCACGTTTTACTACTTTTAATCTTTCTAATTGATTAAATAAGTTTTGTTTTTGCGTTTCTGTATGCTTTGATTCGCTTTCTAGCTGAGCAACTTCATGAATTAATTTGTTAATTAGGTTGCGCTTTTCACTATGTTCTTCATATGAGTATTTAGGGCTTATATTTATTAACTCTGTCTCTTTAATTTCTAATTCTGTTTTAAGATTAGAACTACTTGAGATTATCTTTTCTAAATCTTGTTCTAATTTTGGCAGTAAGCTAGCCGTAGATTGATTAGCTAAAAAAGTTTGATAATCGCTTTGACAATCAGCTAATAGAAGATTTACTTCAGCTAGTTCTTTATCTAAAGCAGAAAAACTTTCCAGTTGATTTCTTAGATTAGCAGTTTCATCAATTAATCGTTTATAGTTTTGTTCTTGCAAACTTAGTTGCTGTTTAAGCATTGTTTCGCGCAAAATTTGACGCTTTAAAGCCTCATAAGTAGCACGAGGATTTCCCAAGTTAACTAAATCAGTTTGAATAATTGCTTGCGCTGATAGCTCTTCTTTAAGTCGAGAAAGTCGTGCTGAATCTGCGTCATGAGCTTTACGCTTTTGTACACCTTCTTCTTTAAGCTCAATTAAACGCAAGCGGCGAGGCTCTAATCCTGCATATTTTAATTTTCCTTCTCGTGCAATTATAAGTTCTTTTTCTAGTGCTTGTAGTCGATTTGTGTCATCTATTTTAGCCTTAAGTAATTGGGTTTTATCACCAAGTTTAGCAATTTCATTTTCTAATAAATTTTGTTGTCCTTGGATAGTTGTTGCTTGTTGTTTTAGTGTTGTTAGCTGAGATATTAAATTTTCCAAAATCAATTTTTTATTTAACAAAAACCTTGCTTGAGTAAGTTGTAATGAAATTGTTTTTGACAAACTCTCTTTTTCTTTTAATTGTGTGTTTTGTTCTGTTAACTGAAAGCTAAAGTATTCATCCAGGGTTTGACCAGGTTTCATATTTAGGCAACGCTCAGACAGCAAAGGACATAAACCGTTTTTTATTTCCTGCTGCATTTTTTCATCACGTTGGGTTATTGCTTTTAGCTCTGCTATTTTTTGTGTTAAATCTTTTTGCTTTTCTTCTAATTCTGTAACAGAAGGCAAGTCTATAGAAATTTCCTTTTGTAAGTCTTCTATTTCTATAGAAATTTCTTTTATTTGTAAGTCTAAGTTTTGATAAGTATTTATTATATTATTAAGTTGCTCTTCTTTATGCTTAAGCTCAGTTAAAGTTAAATTATAGTTGGCTAAACGTTGGTCTATTTCTGATTTTTCAAGCTCTAATTTTGTCACTAACTTATCATCATTTTTATGTTTTTCTGAATCTTCTATGCTACGTGAAACCTCAGAATATTTTTGTCTTAAGTCGTCTAAATCTCGACCTAAATTAGAAATATTTCTTTCTACCTGTTCTTTTTCCCCAACCTTTTTTTGTAAGTCTTGTAATTGTTTTTCAAGCTCTTCTTGTTCCTGGACTTTTGTTGTTAAATTAGTAAGTTCTTGATGGGCTTTTTCAATTTGTTTTAATTCTTGTTGAGTATGTTCAATATCACTTTCAAGCCTGCTAATTTGTTGTTCAGTGCTGCTATAGCTATTTCTTAATTGATCACGTGTAGTGCGAGATTTTTCTAATACCTTTAGCTTTTCTGATGCTAATAAAAACTTTTCATAACCTATTTTAGCTTTGTTAACTAGCTCTGATGCTTGTTTAGCTCGCTGAATTTCTGCTATTAAATTTTTCCCTTTGGTTTCATTTTCAATATTGCTAAGTTTAAGTTGATGGATTTGCTGATTAATTTTATCAATATTTGTTTTTAGAGTTTCTAGCTGAGAAAGTCGAATTTCTGTAATTTGTTTATTTAATTTAGCATCATCATACAAATATTTAAGTGAAGCTAATTTATCTATAGCCATTTGATAGTTAGATTCTATTTCCTCAAAGTGTTTTAACTGTCCTTCATCACTAGCAATTTTCTCACGAATGGCAGAAATTTTTCCCTCAATTAAGCGCGATAAGTCCTTAAATTTGTCTGCTGCATGGATGTAATCTTCTACTTTTAAGATTTTGTCAAAAACTGGCTTACGCTTAGAAGGTGGTTGCAAAAAATCATAGGTAAAAGAGCCTTGAGGAACTCCTATTGTAGTCCGAAATAGGTTAGAAAGGTCTGTTCCATCTTCTACACCATGTTGTTGGCAAAGCCATTTTGTTACTTCCTGTTTTTGTTGGGCTAGACGAATATTTAGTTCAGGGTCATAAACATAATAAGAGCCTGTGCTATCACGAGAAACACCATATTCCCGACCATCTATATTAGAAACAAAAAAAACATTCACACTTCCTTTACGCGCACCCCTACGGACAAAATCTTCTTTTTTATAGTCTAAATGGTCAAATAATGCCCAAGCAATTGATTCAATAATGGTTGTTTTACCTGATCCATTTGGCCCGCAAATAGCTATTATTCCATTGCTAAAATCAAATTCGTGTTCAGTATAATTTTTAATATCTTTAATTTGTAATTTTCTAATTAACATAAGAATTTATCTTAAAGGTATTTTGCGAAAAGAAAAATATTCTAAGGGGAAAGATATGGAAAATAAGCAAAATTGTCAATAAGTTGATTTGCAGAACATTATAAAAAATAGTAGTCTTTCGCTTGGCAGAGACAAGCTTTTTAAGGCATAATAACAGCATCTCAACACAAAATTCTTAAAATCTATATGCTAAAAAACCTATTATTTTCACAAATTGAATTAACTTCCTGTTTTATTCCCGCAAAAATGCGGGCTGACCTTTTTGCAGACTAACCTTAAATAAATCTACCTCTAAATCTTCTTGAAAAATCTTAAGTCTTTTAACCTAGTGTGTCTTTAGCACAAAGATTTTGCTGCTAGGCAGAGGACTACTAACCATTATTCTATTTAGCCTTCTAGTTAAAGAAGGTAAGGAGAAAATTTATTTATGACTAGTGTAGCAAAAGAATTTCGCGCACCATTAATTAAAACTGAATTACCCGGGCCCAAGGCCAAAGAAATTGTAGAAAAAGACGCTCGTTACATTTCCCCAAGTTATACTCGTACTTATCCATTAGTTATTAAACGTGGGCGAGGTGCAGTAATTGAAGATGTTGATGGAAATATGTTTTTAGACTTTAATGCTGGCGTAGCCGTACTAGCAACCGGACATGCTCATCCAGAAATTGTTAAAGTAATGGCAGAGCAAGCAGCAGATTTTGTTCATATTTCTAGCACCGATTATTACTTTGATAGCATTACAGAATTAGGAAAAAAACTAGAAGAAACTACACCTGGAGATTATCCTAAGCGAGTACATTTTGGCAATTCTGGTGCTGAAGCCGTAGAAACAGCCCTAAAATTAGCAGCATATTCTCGTCGTCGTCACAAATATGTTGCATTTTTTAATAGCTTTCATGGTCGCACATTAGGCGCGTTATCCGTAACCGCTTCTCGCAGTACACAACGACAAGGATTTGGTCGTCAAGCTTTAGATGTTACACATATTCCTTATGCCAATTGTAAACGCTGTCCTTATGGTAAAGATGTTGAAAATTGTGCTGTAGAATGTGCAAAAGTAATTGAAGATCGTTTATTTAAGACAACTGTTCCGCCAGATGAAGTTGCAGCAATTATTGTTGAACCTGTTCAAGGTGAAGGTGGTTATGTTGTACCGCCAGCAAAATTTTTACACGAGTTACGCGCAATTTGTGACCGTCATGGTATTTTGCTAATCGCCGATGAAGTACAAGCAGGAATGGGACGCACTGGCAAAATGTATGCTTGTGAACATTCTGGAATTGTTCCTGATATTATTTGTTTAGCTAAAGGAATTGCTTCTGGACTCCCGCTTTCAGCTACAGTTGCTAGTGAAAAGGTAATGAATTGGCATCCCGGCGCACATGCATCAACTTTTGGTGGTAATCCTGTTGCTATTGCTGCATCACTAAAAACATTTGAAATGTTAGAAGGTCAATTAATTGAAAACTCTCGCAAAATGGGTGAAAGACTCTTAGAAGGTCTACAACCAATTGCTGCAAAATATTCAAGTGTAATTTTTGATGTACGTGGTCTAGGGTTAATGGTTGGTGTGGAGTTTGTTACAGACCGAGTAAGCAATAAACCTGATGCTAAATTAAGAGATCGTATTGAAGTTGAAGCTTTTCATCGAGGATTAATTTTACAAGGTGCTGGTGAAAATACTATTAGATTCTCACCTCCACTAATTGTTGATGAACAAGACATAGACACAGCCTTAAGCATATTTGACCAAGCTATTGGTGCTGCTATAGCTGTCTAGATTTTTTAGTTTTTATAAAAAGCTCCAAGTGTATAACTTGCATTTGGAGCTTTAATTATATTCAGGTGAATAATTTAGAAAAAAGATTTGCTTTAACTATAAGAGGACGTGTTCAAGGCGTAGGCTTTCGCCCTTTTGTCTATCGACTAGCACAGCAACTTAGTCTAACAGGTTGGGTAAGCAATTCTTTACAAGGTGTGTTAATTGAAATTCAAGGAAAGGAAATAGATTTAGAAAAATTCTTTACCCTCTTAGAACAAGACTCCCCCCCTAATTCAGAAATTAGCTCTATAGAAAAACACGCTTTACCCTTGAAAACAGAAGAAAATTTTCTAATTGCCCAAAGCAATTTAGCTGGAATAAAAGAAAGTGCTATTTTGCCTGATTTAGCAACTTGTCAGGAATGTTTAGCAGAAATATTTGATATTAATAACCGTCGCTATTTTTACCCTTTTACAAATTGTGTTAATTGTGGCCCACGTTTTAGCATTATAGAAAATCTCCCCTATGACCGCAACAATACAACAATGAAAGATTTTCTAATGTGTCAGGAATGTGAAAAAGAATATTTTGACCCATCAAATCGGCGTTTTCATGCTCAACCTAATGCTTGTCATACTTGCGGCCCACAGTTAGCTTTCTACGACAGTAATAATCTCCTAGCTACTAAAATAGAGGCTATAACCCTAGCAGTTACATTAATAAAAGAAGGAAAAATAATTGCTATTAAATCAACAGGAGGATTTTTATTAATTGTTGATGCTTCAAATAAAGAAGCTATTGCTAAACTTCGCCAACGCAAAAACCGAGAAGAAAAACCCTTTGCCCTACTTTATCCTTCTTTAGATTTAGTAAAAAAACATTGTTGGTTATCAGACGTAGAAAGTAATTCTCTTACCTCAGCCATTGCACCAATAGTTTTATTAAAACAACTTGATGGAATAAATATTGCTGATAATGTTGCACCTAATAGTAATTATCTAGGTATAATGCTAGCTAATAATCCTTTACAGCATTTGCTGATGTATTTATTAGAAGCACCTGTAGTTGCAACAAGTGGAAATATATCTGATGAGCCTATTTGTATTGATGAAAAAGAAGCTATTAGTTATTTAGGAAGTATTGCTGATGGCTTTTTAGTACATAATCGGGCAATTGTTCAAGCAATTGATGATTCGATTGTACAGGTAGTTTTAGGTAAAGAAATGTTGCTGCGTCGTGCTAGAGGTTATTCTAGCTTAATTACTGAATTTACAGATTGCTCTAGCGGGATTTTAGCCCTAGGAGCGCAACTTAAAAACACTGTAGCATTTTCTTTAGAAAACGGTATTTATTTAAGCCAACATTTAGGAGATCTACATAATAAAAAAGCTTTTGATAATTTTCAGAAAACTATCACAAAAATAAATAAGGTATATGACAATAAAATATCAAATATTGTGCATGATTTACATCCAGAATATTTATCAACTAAGTATGCACAAAGTCAGAGTTTAAATTCTTTAGCTGTTCAACATCATTATGCACACGCGCTTGCTTGTATGGCAGAAAACCAACTTACAGGCAATGTTTTTGCTGTTGTTTGGGACGGATCTGGCTATGGGACTGACGGCACAATTTGGGGAGGGGAATTTTTACAAATTACTTCAAATAAGTTTTCTAGGTTTGCTCACTTAAAACAATTTCCTTTAATTGGAAGTGAAAAAGCTATTAAAGAACCTAGACGAGTAGCTTTAGCCTTACTTTATGAAGTTTTAGGTGAAGAAATTTTTAACAGTCAACTTACTTGTATTCAAAGTTTTACAGAACAAGAGCTAAAAATATTAAAACAAATGCTAAAAAATAAAATAAACGCTCCTTTAACCTCTAGCGTTGGGCGGTTGTTTGATGGGGTTGCTTCAATCTTGGCAATTGAGCAAAAATGTAGTTTTGAAGCACAAGCCGCAATAAAAATGGAAAATCTAGCTTCTAAAGTAGATACTAAAGAAAGCTATAAATTTATAATTTGTAAAAAGCAATCTCCTATAATTATTGACTGGAAAGAATTTATAGCTAATATTTTATCAGATTTAAGTAATTTAATTGATATAAAATTAATATCAGCAAAATTTCATAATGCTTTAGTTAATATGTTGGTAGAAATAGCAAAGCTAGTAGGAGAAAAACAGGTTGTTTTATCTGGTGGATGCTTTCAAAATAGGTATTTATTAGAAAAAAGTGTTTTAGCACTAGTACAAGCAGGGTTTTCTGTTTATTGGCAACAAAAACTTCCTAGCAATGATGGTTCAATTGCAATAGGCCAAATAGTAGCAGCAAGTAGAGTGAAAAGTTAGCAAATAATAATTAAATAATTTAGTAATTTGTTGAGGTAATAATGTCAAGTATAATTCAAAAAATAGTTAAATTAATAGGTATCGCTTTAATTTCTCCAATGTTAATAAAAGCAGCAGAAAAGCCAATTAACATTGGTCAGACTTTAGAAAGTCGTTTAGGTGAAAGCTCAGTAAATCTTGATAATATTGCTTATGAAACCTGGCAATTTAGCGGTAAAGTAGGTCAACAAGTAATAATTGAAATGACATCAGAAGACTTTGACAGTTTACTAAAACTTACTGCCCCTGATGGCAATGTCTTGGTAATAGATGATAATGGAGGAGTAGGTTATAACGCTCGTATTTCCATTAAGTTACCAATGAATGGAAAATATACAATTGAAGCTACAACCGTTTGGCAAATGCGAAGCGGTAACTATCGTCTAACAGTTACTAATATTGAAGTTCCAGTTAAAACAGGTGTAGAAAAATTAAGAGAAGATTTTGCTTATTATGAAAAATGCTTAAAAGAAACTAAAAACCCTGCTTGGGCAAGTGAGCTACATACAGGTAGATTAATAATTCTCTCAACTTTAGAAGCAGATAAAGAAGCCGTTGAAGCGGCAGAACTAGCACTTATACTTGCAGAAAAAAGTGCAGATAAATACTCATTAGTTAGAACTTACCTTGCAATTAGTAATCGCCTACTACGTGATGGAGATGCGGACGGAGCAATAAAATACTTTGAGCAAGTTATAGAAATCCAACGAGAATTAAAAAATCGCATTGGCGAGGCCACAACTTTATCAGCAATAGCAGACGCTTATTTATCAATAGACAATTTTGTTGAGTCAAAAAATTACTATCAACAAGCCTTAGTTATTTATCAAGAACTGCAAGATAAAAAAGCAATAGGTTTTGCTTTGTTTGGGCTTGGACAATCTCATCGACTTGCAAAACAGTTTAAGGAGGCTATTCCCTACTATGAAAAATCATTAACAGCAGCAAAAGAGTCTAATAACCTTTCTGGTGTTGGCTATTCATCATTTGGGCTAGCAGATTGTCAAAGAAATTTAGAAAACTATGATGAAGCTTTTTTATCTTACCAAGTCGCACTAAGAGCAAGCCGCGAGGATAAAGAGCGTAATTTAGAAGGAACTGTACTAGCTGCGGTAGCTGATACTTACCGGTTATTAGGAAAATATGACTTAGCATTGCCTTTTTATAAGCAAAATATAGCTATTAGAAACGAGCTAAAAGACTTACGTGGTGAGGCTTACACCTTAAATGCTTTAGCTATCTGTGAGAAAAACTTAAGTTTATTTAGTGAAGCAAGCAAACATTATGATCAAATGCTAGCGATTTGTCGGCAAATCAAAGACCGACGGGGTGAAGCACTAGCATTGCTTGGGCTAGGTGCTAGTTATCGCCCCCAAGATAAATATCAAGACTCTGTTAGTAGTTATGAACAAGCTTTAGTGGTTGTTCGAGAGTTAAAAGACCGACGTAGTGAATATACTGCATTAATAGGACTAGGAGATAGTTACACTAGTCTAAATCAACCTGCTCGCGCTTTACCATATTTAGAGCAAGCTTTAGCAATGAATCTAGAAAATAATTCTCCTGCTAGACAAGCTGTTTTATTTGAATCTTTAGCTAATGTTTCTTTTGTTGCTGGACAATATGAGCAGGCAGCAAAACATTGTGAAAAAGTTTTATCCCTTAAGCGAGAAAGTAAAGACCAAGCAGGTGAAGTTAATACACTTTTACTACAAGCCGCTATCGCTATTAAACGTAATGAATTAACTGCTGCCATAGAAGCTTATAATCAAGCAAAAAATATTTTTTCTGAGCTAAAAAATCAAGTTGGAGTTTATACATGTCTTTATGGTTTAGCTAAAATTGCAAATCAACAAAATGATGCTAAAGCAGCACAAACAAACTATGAAGCAGCAATTAATATTATTGAAAATTTCCCTGATATAAAATCAGAGCCATTTTTTGGCTTAGTAAAGCCTTTGCAAGTTTATCAAACTTATATAGAAATGTTAGTGGCTAAACAATTATTTCCTGCTGCGTTAACAGTCTCAGAAAGAATAAGAGCCTATCAATTCCGTGACTTGTTAACAAAAAATTTAAGTAGCGAACAATCTAAACAAAATATAGAAACTTTTAAACCCTTTGTTGCTGTAGACTTTGTGGAAATTCTTCAAACAGCACAACGACTTAATGCTACTATTTTGGATTATTTGCCTATAGAAAACGGATTACTAATTTTCCTAGTAAAACCCGACTCAACCATAGTTGCACATCATCATAAAATAGATATTAATCAATTAAATACCCTGCTAGACAAATACCGAAGCCTTACAGAAGTTAACAATCCAAGAATAGATAAATTTAAAGCTGCATTAGCAGAACCGGTAAATAATATTAATATTGATAATCCAACCACTTTATCAGACGAGCTAAGAGCTTTACTTATGCCTGAAAATATTTCAAACGCGCTACCTATGGAAGTAGAAAGCAAGCTCTTAGTGGTAGCATCTGGTAAACTTTCAACTTTTCCATTTATGGACTTAAAAGATGTTCAAGGAACCAATTTAATTGACCGTTTTGTTATTTTACAAACACCTTCAATTAGCACACTCTCAACGGCTGCACGCCAACGTAACAAACCCGATCTTGTGGTTAGAGTAGAAAATGTTGCTTTAGGTATCCCTGCTGGAAATTCAATTAATAATGTTGCATTACCTGTTTTAAGTGAGGCTAAAGATGAATTAAAAGCAGCTACAAACTTTAAGGCAACAGCTTTAACAGGTGTTGTAGCGGTTAAAGATACTTTATGTGAACAAGGAAAAAATAAACATTTTCTACATTTAATTGCTTATAGTTACTTAAATGACAAAGAACCTCTCAAAAGCTTTGTCTTACTAACTCCTCAAACTAATGAACAAGGTGCAATAGTGCATGATGGTGTAGTTTCACTAGTAGAGCTAAATAATTGTATTAAAAATAATGATCTAGTAATTTTAAGTAATAATCAATCTGGATTTAGTTCTAGCACTGGAGATGGGATTTTCTTTTTAGCCAATAGTTTAGCAGTAAATAACTGTTCTGCTAGCCTGCTTTCACTTTGGCAAGTGGACAACAAAATTTCTACCCTTTTTATAGAATCTTTTTATGAGCAGCTAAGAAAAACTCCTGATATAGCAATAAGTTATCGAAGAGCATTATTAAAACTAAGAGAAAAATATAAAAGCCCATCTCAATGGGCAGCATTTGTTTTAATGGGAGAGCCTGTTAATTAAAAAATTGTTAGCTTGGGGGGATTAAAATATGTTGTGGTTTTCCACATTAACCCCAACAGTAATAACCTTTTATAGAATTATCCATAAGTGTGGTTAGTCTCGTTAAAAATATTTTCCCAAAAATTCATAATTCAGCCGCTTCAAGATTCAATTATTTATTTAGGAAGATATATGAAACAATATTTATATTTGCTAATCACTGTTTTATTACTAATCACTGTAACCACAATAAGTTTTTCAAATAATACTCAAACATCCATACTTACAACTTTTCCTTTAGAAAAAGGTAATTATTGGCTTTATGAAGGAAAAATTAAATGGGATAATCAACCAAACTATGAAAACCTAGATGAAATGATTAATTATGATTTGGTTTCTAAAAATTTAGAGGAAAAATCAATTACTTGGAAACTAGAAGTATTAGAAACCTATGAATTTGAAAATATTAAAGTAGCTGTGTTAAATGATGATTTTAGCAATCTATCATTAGATTCAGTTGCTGTAATTACTAGTAACGTAAATAATTCTAATAGTAATATCTCTGGTAAATCAGTAATAATTGTTTTGGATGGCAAAAAATACTACTTAATTACAGATACATTAACAGATAAGATTATTCGCAGAGCCAAAAATAATAACTTTAATTTTACTGATTTAGGAGTTTTAGAAGAAGAATATTTAATGCTTTCATTACCATTAAAACTTAATTCTTACTTTGGCCGTAGCGAAGAATTAAGCACAAAAAATGATAATTGTCTTGCTTGGTGTTGGAACGTTAAAGAAGAAAAAACTATTTTACCTAGTAATATAACAGGGGCTAATATTACTAGTCCAACCAACCAATACTTACTTTCTTGGGGATCAAATAATGGGGTTGTAAATAAACAATTTGTTGTTGGTGTTGGTTTTACACAGTACAGCAATGTTTATCACGGCCCATCTTTTTATGAAAAAATTTCTCTTAGTCTAAAAGATTGCAAAATAAATTATTAGTAACCTAAAACACCTAAACTATAACCTACAAAAGAGCCTTAGCCAACAAACTAGCTAAAAAGGCAATTGTGCCACAAATTGGAAAAGTTAAAACCCAGGCTAAGATAATGTCTGTCGAGTAATTCCATCTAACTGAAGTTACTCGACGTGAAGCAGCAGCCCCCATAATTGAAGTTGTAATTGTGTGGGTTGTGCTAAGAGGTATGCCAGAAACCGAAGCTCCTAAAATTGCAGTTGATGCTGCTAGTTCTGCACCAAAACCTTGCCAGGATTCAATACGAGCCATCTTTTCGCCTAACATACCAATGATTTTGAGTCCTCCAACAGATGTTCCAAGCCCCATCACTAAAGCACATAAAATAACAACCCAGCTAGGAACCATAAAAGTAGGCAATTTACCAGCAATAACTAGTGCCATAACAAATACACCTATAAACTTTTGTCCATCATTCATACCATGATTAAAAGCCATTAGAGCAGCGGAAAATATTTGTAGGCGGTCAAAGAGTTTTTTGGATTTAATAGGATTGGTTTCAGCAAAAAAGTATTTAATTAATTTACCAATACCAAAAGCTAGGAAAAACCCGACGATAGAGGAAAAAACTAGCCCAATTAAAACTTTTTGCCAGCCACTCCATAAAACTGCTTCGGGGCCGGCTGTGGCTAGTGCTGCACCTGTTAAACCTGCTACTAGCGCGTGTGATTCACTAGTTGGTAATCCTAAACGGCCTGCAATTGTACTCCAAACAACAATCCCAAGTAATGCTGCTGCAATTGTTGGAAGTGTGATTATTGAAGGGTCTGCTATTCCTTTACCTATGGTTTCGGCTACAGCAGTACCAGATAAAGTTCCTATTACATTTAATACAACAGCTAAAATAATAGCGTTACGCGGAGCAATTACCCTAGTTGCAACTACGGTAGCAATAGCATTTGGGGCATCTGTCCAACCGTTAACAAACTCAGAAGCAAGAACTAACAAGATAACAATTACAAGTAATATGTCCATGTGTATCACCTATTTTATAAGGATTCTTTTCTAATGATTGAAGATAGGGTGTTAATAACATGTTCTGCGTGGTCGGTAATTGTTTCTAATTTCTCAAAAATATCTTTCCATTTAATAATAGTTTTATAGTCATTTTCTTCATCAAAAAGGTTTTGTATTGCTTGGTTGACTAGGGCATCTGCTTTTTCTTCTAACTCTTTAATATGAATAACATAGGTTTGCATTTTTTCCATATTTAAGTTAGGTAGATGTTTTATAGCCTCTTGTAGATACTTAAGCATTTCAACAATTATACTTGCAAATGTTGGAGCTTCTTTTCTAGCAGCAGGAATACGATAAGTTTGTATATCGATAGCGACCTTTTTCATATAGTCGATCGTATTGTCCAGGTCTGCAATTAACCGTTCAACGTCGGGTTTGTCATAGCGAGAGATAAAAGTATTATCAAGGCGGCGGTAAGTTTCTCCAACAAGCTTATCTGCATTATGTTCTAGCTCAATTATTTTTTGAATATGCTGGGCAGCAAATGAGAAGTTATTAAATAGCTGAAATAATTCTTCTGCACATTTTGCAGAAGTGTCCACATGTTCTTGAAATATTTCTT